>Ga0302167_10000849_pt1 | contig 13915 bp, 10 predicted proteins | sample I_Fen_N1_1_FD_193496 | JGI IMG/M metagenome (GOLD analysis project Ga0302167, IMG submission 193496) | Peat permafrost microbial communities from Stordalen Mire near Abisko, Sweden - I_Fen_N1_1 | ecosystem: Environmental > Terrestrial > Soil > Wetlands > Permafrost | place: Sweden: Abisko...
TTTCGCGTACCTACGAATTAAATAACATACTTCACTACTGGTTTCAGAAACGGTCTAATGATTTCAGTTCCTGCGTTGCCACATTACTCTTGAGGTGAAATGCTTACACTTTCATTTATAGACTAAAAAAAATCTAATCTATGGCATTCATAATTCTCTGCTTGGACTACTAGGGTATCTAATCCTTTTTGTTACCCGAGCCTTCGTCCCTCAACGTCAGTTATTAGATAAAAGGTTGCTTTCGCCGTTATCAGTCCTCATGGTATAAACAAATTTCAACTCTACTCCATAAATACTCACCTTCTCATATATAACTCTAGTATAACCGTATCTTATTTAGACTAATTACACCGTCTAGGTACCCTTTAAACCTATTAAAGATGAATAACACTAGTCTTCTACGTATTGCCGCGACTGCTGGCACGTATTTTGGTCAAGACATATAGACAGAAAATAGTCATAATCAGTATTCTATCTAGAACTTTATTCGATAAAATCGATATTATACTTGTTCATGAGGATTATAATCCTCCTACTCATATAGAAGTGATAAATTAATTAACCATACTCCGCAAAATATGATTAAAATGAATAATCTATTACATATAATTCTTTTGAAATTAAATATAATAAATTAAACAGCCAAGTATAATTAGCCGAAGCTATTCATTCCCCCAAATTGCTGGTTCAGCCGTTAGGCTATTGACCAATATTCCCCACTGCTGTACTATACGTATTGGGGTTTTTTCAGACCCAATGTGATCGATCGACCTCTCAGCCTCGACTACGGAGTCTCAAGCTAATTAAGCCATTACCTTAATTACTACCTATCCGAAATATTTATTGTCCTCTTAAAGCGGAAATTGCTTTCCTTTTTCTACATAAGGTATTTATTAACCTTACTTTAAGGCAGCCAAAATATCATATACTCACCTGTACACCACTTTTAATGAAATTTCTGATGTTTTATATCATATATCAAATTAAACGTTCGATTAGCATGTGTCAAGCATTTGGACAGCGTTCATTCAGAGCCATCATCAAACTCAATTTTTGTATTTTTGTTTTATGGTATATATATTCAGAGATTTTCTTGCTATTCACAAAAAAACTCTAATGTATGTACACCATTACTATAATGGTATTACTATTTATAATGTCAATTTAATAACGATTAAATTATTTATAATTTTTTTATATATTTTTAAATTTACTATTTAAAATTTAAGATTTTGGGTATTAATAAACGGTTATTTAATATAATTGTTATATCTTATTAATGTTTATATTATATTAGGTAAAAATTGTTGTTATATATTAAAGATGAAACAGAGTAATGTAAACCATCTAGAATAGGTGCAGGATATATACCTAATATTACTGTTAATACAACTAATGTAAGTAATATATAAAATTCACGTTTGTTTATATCATTTATATTAGCTTCAAAGAATTTACTAAAAGTTCCACCGAAAGCTATTCTATTAAACATATATATAGTATATGCAGCAGAAAAAACTATAGATGAACTTGCTAATACACCTAGTAGTGGTAATCTCTCAAACACACCGTATAAAGACATAAATTCCCCTACAAAGTTTAAAGTAAGCGGAACTCCACAATTACCTAATGATAATATAAAAAATAAAATAGAAAACAAAGGCATCATTTGAGAAATACCTCTATAAAAACTTATTAGTCTAGTACCAGATCTGTCATATAATACTCCTCCTACACAAATAAATAAACCACTCGAAACAAACCCATGAGCCAAACCTAAAGCAATACCACCTTCTATTCCTTGAATAGTATTACTAAATACACCTATAAGATAAACAGCTGCATGTGATACAGAACTATAAGCTATTAGTTCTTTTACATCTATTGTTCTTAGAGTACTAAAACTAGCATATATTATAGTTATAACACCTATAAGGTATATTACATAAGTATAATCTATAGAAGCTTTAGGTAATAAAGGTAATATTAGTCTAAAAATACCATATAAACTTAATTTTAATACAATGGCAGCTAATATAATACTACCTCCTAAAGGAGACTCAACGTGAGCTTTTAATAATCAAGTGTTTAAAAAAATAGTAGGTGTTTTTACAGCAAATGCTATAAATATTCCATAAAATAAAAATAATTGTGTAGAATATTGAAAATTTGTTTTATATAATGCATCAAAATCAGTAGTTCCCATTATAGATGACATAGTTAATATCGACAATAATAAAAATAATGAACCTAATAATGTATATAAAAATAAATAAAAACTAGCTCGTACTTTGTTACTTGATCCAAATAGACCTATTAATATAAATAATGGTGGTAATATACTTTCAAAAAAAATATAAAACAATAATATATCTAAAACTAAAAAAACTGCTAATAACAATGTTTCTAATAATAAAATTATTATTACATAAGATTTAACATTTTCATTAATAGAATTTCAATTACTTAAAAGTGCTATAGGAGTAATAATAGTGGTTAATAAGACAAAATATATAGATAACCCATCTAAACCCAAGTAAAAGTCGAAAGAACTTATTTGATGATATTCTTGAACAAATTGAAATTGATTATTACTAAAATCAAACATTATAAAAACGATTAAGGAAATAATAAGATTAAATATGGATGTAATTAAAGCAATTTTTTTTATACGATTTATATCGAATAATTGATATGACTTACCCGTTGAAATAGTAAATATTCCAATTAAAGGTATTAATAATAAAAGTGTTAGTAGCATGTTTTTCAAGTTAAGAATTTTAGTTGAACTAATTTCCCTCAGGATTAATTTAATTAATCTTTAATATGACTATACATAACTGTATAATAAAATATACCTATATTTTATCTAGGGATTAATAAACGAGAAAATAAAGGAAAGCTCGCTTATTATATAACTATAATTAAAGTTAGACAAATAAACTTGCGGTTGCTGTCATAAAATATTTATCTCCCTTTTTTTGAAGAATAATAAAATCTATACCAGTAAGTAAAGCTAACCCTTCTAAAGGAAAAGGGTAATCAGAAGAACAAGTAAAATTAATTATTTTATTTATATTAATTGACTTATTGTTAATAAATTTTACTGAATAAACATAAAGAAATTTTATTTATAAATATTGTAGTACAATATTAAATGCTTCAATACATGCGTCTTTTGAATCAGGTGATTGAATTGAGACATTTTCTTTATCAGTTTTTAAAATATTAATACGTATTTTATATTCTTTAACAAAGTTATGATCTAGGGGCAATCAAGTATTTACATCTTAGTGAGATAATCAATAAAGGGGTTTACTTCGACTAGTAATTTGAGGAAATAAATTAAGACTTTCGTATTTAATACCTTTATTATTATTTAAGTTAAATTTACTTATTATATTAGGCTTTAAATATTAAGGAAAAATCTACTTAAATTTTAAAGAACTGGTTGAAAAAGTTCGATAAAAAGAAAAAATATTATAATTAACAAAAACAGGTAAAGATGACCTGTTTATTTTATATAACCTGTATGAATATTTAACCGAACTATTTTAATTACGGTAATTTATTTTTGCATTCTTTAGAATATAAACTACTTTATAATCTAAAGAACAGTAACTACTATTTTTAATAGAATAATAACTACTAAATTTAATAGTTATTGTTCTTCTAGTCATGACAAAAACTTTTCTATAGATACTGCTTCAATAACTATAGGCATTGAACTGTGTAAAATACCACATATTTCTGAACATTGACCATAAAATGTACCTTCTCTATTTACAAGAACAGATACTTGATTTAATCTACCAGGGTAAGCATCACACTTAATACCTAAAGCTGGGCAAGCAAAAGAATGAATAACATCTGCCGCAGTTACGATAAATCTTACGTGTGTTAATTCTGGAAGTATAACTCTGTTATCTACTTCTAACATTCTTAATGCTCCGTCTTCTAAATCTGACTCAGGTATTAAATATGAGTCAAATTCGATAAATTCCTCATCAGCATTTAAAAAGTCTGGGTATTGATAGCTTCAATATCATTGGTGACCTTCTGCTAATACTGACATGGCAGGATCACTAACTTCATCCATTAAATATAATAATTTAAAAGAAGGAAAAGCAATTAATATTAATATTAATGCGGGTGTAATTGTTCAGATAAGTTCTATTAATGTTCCGTGATTTAAATATTTATGAGATATAGGTGATCTATTGCTAGTATAATTTATAACTATAGATATCATTATTCAACCTACAGCAAATAATATTATAACTAAATAAAACATAATATTATCATGTAATTCAACTAACCCTTCCATTTGAGGAGTAGCACTATCCTGAAAATAAAGTCCTCAAGGTCTAGGACTATCACAACTATTAAAAAAACTTAAGTATAAGTTTAACATATTTTATAAAAAAAAATTTTTTTCTCTATTAATATAATATATTTATTAAAACATTAAAAATATAATATAAACATATATACATTTAATAAGGAGAACAAATGAACAGCATATAACATATTATTATATATAATAATATATTATAACTATCTTTAGATAGATTTTAATAAATATGTAATCTATTTAATTAGATTATATTTAATATTAATAAAAAAAAAAAAATAAAATTTTATTACCTTTTTTGTAAAGTAGGGCCAGTATAAATTGAAGTCATAGCATCTGCTTGGTAGGCAGCAAACCTACCATTGATAGATAGCCGTTACTTTTATAAACAATTAGGCTAAATCTAATATTTAAAGAAGATATAATAATAATACTCTATGCATTGCATAGTTATAATAAACTAATATTATGCGATATGATTTCAAAACCATATAATATACAAGGTATTAATATAACAAAAGCAATAACAACAGGTAATAAAACAGTTCAACAGAATGACATTAATTGATCAAAACGTATTCTAGGGAATGAAGCCCTAGTTCAAATAAAAATAAAAATCATAATACATGATTTTACCCCTAAACTTAAAGCATATAACAATCCTTCTATTAAAGGATCTGAAAATATACTTTCATTATGTAAATTATTGAAGTAATATTCTATATCTATATATCACATTAAACTAAATAAAGGTAAATAGTCGTATAAATATCCACCTAAAAACAAAATACTAGTTAATATACATATTAAAACAATACTAGCATATTCTGCTAAGAAAAAAAAAACAAAAATAACTGCAGCATGTTCTGTCATAAATCCACTAACTAGTTCCGATTCAGCTTCAGCTAAATCAAAGGGAGCTCTATTAGTTTCCGCTATAGATCCTATAAAAAATATAATAAACACAGGAAATAAAGGTATTATAAATCATATAACTCTTTGAGCTTCTATATTAACTGTTAAATTTAAACTACCTGTTAACATTACAACAAGCAATATAGCTGAACTTAATATAAGTTCATAACTTATTAATTGTGCTGTACTTCTAAGTGAACCCAAAAAAGCATATTTACTATTTGCACTTCAACCAGCTAATAATATACCATATGTTGATAAAGAAGAAACTGCTAACATATAAAGTATACCTAAATTTAAGTCATTTAAAGCTAAACCAGGACCGTATGGTACTACAAGATATCCTAATAAAGAAAATATTAACGTTATAATAGGACCCAAAAAAAATAAAGCTAAATTAGCTTGTGCTGGTGAAACATATTCTTTTAATAATAATTTTAATGCATCGGCAAACGCTTGTAAAAGCCCATAATATCCTACTATATTAGGACCTAATCTTCTTTGCATACTAGCCATAGTTTTTCTTTCCGCTACCGTTACATAAGCTACAATTAATAGTACGGGTACAGTAACTATTAATACTTCTACTACTGATATTAAAGTTGGTAAATATAACATTCTTATTGTAATTTTCTAATTTTTATAAATATAATATTATTATTATAAATAATATTATATATTATATGGATATTAGGTTAAAAATAACTTTTGATATAAACATAAATATATGAAAAATTATATAATATAATATATAAATTTGGGTGATATAATAATAATTTTTTAATTTTACCTTTACATCTATTAAAGGCTAATATAATTAAACAGTTTAAAGACAACAAATATTATTCTTACTTTTTTTATATACTGCGGCCAGTCGGACTTGAACCGACATCATCTGTTTGGAAGACAGTAAACTTACCATTGATCGATAGCCACTTATATATTGTTAAATTAATAATAATAAGAAGGAATTTAAGAATTAAGCAACGTATAATAATAAAAATGCCATCATAAGAGCGAATAACCCAGTAGCTTCTGCAAAAGCAAAACCTAAAATAGCATATGAAAATAATTGACCTCTTAAAGAAGGATTTCTTGCTACTCCTAGTATTAATGCACCAAAAACTACACCAATACCCACACCTGCTCCTATTAAACCTGTAGTAGCCAAACCTGTACCTATAATTTTAGCTGCTTGTATCATTTTATCATCTGTTATTTTATAATTTATAAAGGAATCCTTTGTAATTATTAATGACTATTTTTAATATTTTTAAATATTTGATACTATAGTCATTGCTTGTGTTTATTTCATCTATTTGTAAGTATCATATAGATTACTTAAATAATTAATACTTTAAAGTATTAATTATTGCAAGAGAAAAAAAATAATAAATTATATGAATTTTTAAGTAAACCGTCACTATAATGGTAATATACCACTCCTTTTTTATACTTTTTATAAAATATATTATAACCATTAAAGTTTATTTATATTTTATATAGATTACTTAATTAACGATTATAAAGACCTAGTTTAAAAACTTTTTAATGTAATAATTATAAAAAAAAATTTATATGTTGAATATTATAAAAAAAAAAATATAAATTATTATTTTTGTTTTCTATTTAAATAACTAAAGGCTGAAATATGTGATATTGAAACTCCTGTATTGTTATTTAAAGTAAACATTTGTTTACTATCAATTTTTAATGCATTTTTACCTAACTCAAAAGCAAAACCTAATGTCAATGCTAAAAAAAATATTAACATTATAACTAAACCATATATACCATTTGTATGTGCACTAACTACATAAGGATAAACTAAAAGTATTTCTAAGTCAAATAATAAAAAAAGAAGGGCAAAAATAAAGAAAGATATACTAAATTGTGTTCTATTTTGACCTAAAAAAGAATGAAAACCACATTCAAATACACTGTCTTTTTCTAAGTAAGGATTATGGGGAGCAAATATTAAATTAACTGCTAACAATATAACAGCTAATAATGGAATAAAAAAAAAGAAAAAAGTTGTTGTTGTCATTTAAGGATTAAATAATAATAATGCTAATATATTAGCCATACTTAATCACTCTTGTGGAATAAACATAAACAGAAGTATCGTAAGAGATAAAACGGAAATAGTATTAGTTAAAGGACTAGATAATTTTATACTATCTACTTTAAATCTTATTTGGCTTATTATAACATTATTTTTTATAATATTACCATCTAAATTTAAATTATTAATATTGTCCTCAATCTCATACTCCGGTTTATCAAAAAAAACTTGTTTTATAATATTTAAATAATAAACTGCACTAATTACACTTGTTAATATAGCTACTAGAGATAAAAAAACATAACCACTATCTAAAGCAGCACTTAATACCATCTGCTTTGCAAAAAATCCTATAAGAGGTGGTATACCTACAAAAGAAAAAATTGTTATAGTTAAACTTAAAGCTAAAAATGGATTTATATAAAAATATCCTTTCAATTGACTTATCAATTGTATAGGAGAATTTTCTTTTTCAGCTAATTCTTTATATTCTTCTGATTTATTAACATAATAAAAAAGAGAAAAACCTATGCTAATAAGTATAATAAATGCATTTAAATTACTTATTGAATATTGCATAAGATAAAAAATGAAAGCTTGGATTGATTCTATACTATTAATACTTAAAGCTAATAATATAAATCCTACGTGTGAAATAGTACTATAAGCAAATAATCTTTTTATTCTAATTTGACTTAAACCTAAAACTGTTCCTACAATCAATGAAAGTAAAGAACTAAGTAATAAACCTGTAGTTCAGCTAAATTCATAATTAAATAATGAATTACTTGTATAATGTACTAATTCTAAAAAAAATACAAATATAGATATTTTAGCTACTATTGCTACAAAAGTTGTCACTATTGTAGGTATAGCATCATAAACATCAGGTGATCAAAAATGAAAAGGTGCAGCACTTACTTTAAATAAAAAACCTACACTTAATATTAATAAAGAAATATTAATATAATCAGATTTATATCAATCTAATATATTATTGTTTATTTCTTTTACATCATTACCTAAATCACTAATATTTGTTATAACGTATATTCCATCTAAATTAGTTGTACCCGAGTTTGCATATAATAAACTTGTACCTAATAAAATAAAACATGAACTTAAACCTCCTAATAAAAAATATGTAAGACCACCTGAAGTAGCTAATTCTGAATTTCTATATAAAGTACTAAGTAAATATAACCCATAACTTTGTAATTCTATAGAAAGAAATATAGAAACTAAATCACTAGTTGAAATTAAAAATACTGCCCCAGTTATTATGAATAACAAAATTAAAGGGTATTCAATTATTTTAAATTGTTCACCCATTTTTTCCATTATTTTTGTTCTATAATATAAGAAATTATATAAAAATAACTTGGTTATCGAAGAATACATAGGTATTCAAACTTTTCTAGGATAAAAAGCAGTTAACTGTAAAATAAGAATAGTAATCATAAAAATAAAAAGATGAAATATTTGTGTAATACCTGTTGCATGAAATAAACCTCCAAATAAACCTATACCTCTGTCTAAAAATGTAAGGTATAAAGAATTAAAAGAAAGCGATGATGAAAAAAGTAGAACTAAAATAGCAACTCGACTAAAAAGAATTGATTTGTCTCGTCTTAAAGTGACGGCATTAGATAATAATAAAAAAATAATTGAAATAATTAACATAAAAGAATAAAAGAATCGAACTTTTATTACATTATAAATAATGTAGCTTTACCTTTAAGCTAATTCTTTTTATATTCTTTTTATACCCATAGGAGGTCACTGGGCACCTAATTCTATTGTAGGTGATAAAGCACTGTGAAAGAATGCTCAAAAAATAGCCAGAAAAAATAAAGCTTCTGATACTATAAATAGAGCAACACCCATGTTTAATTCTCTTTGAACAGCTAATGTATGATTTCCTAAATATGTACCTTCACTTATAACATCTCGTCATCAAAATGACATAGATAATATTACTAAAACTAAAACAGACATTAAAAAACCATTTGCGTTTGTGAAAATATGTGTGGTTAAGACCCCACTAGTTGTTAAAGTCAATAAAGATAAAGAAGTATATGGATCAAGGTGATGGTGATACCAAATTAAAAGGATGAGCTTGAAAAAAAAAAAATGGGGTGAAACTCATTATATAAAAAATGTAAAAAAGATTAAATAAAACCAAAGCAGACATTAAAAATCATTTGCATTTGTAAAAATAAGCATGCTTAACCACAAACCACTGTAGAACTGTCATTTATTATAGGGAAACAGCAAATAATATTTGAAATGACTTCAATTTTTTGTGGAAAATCCAAAATAGTTGGAATACTAAAGTGAGGTAACCCACAAATAATAGTGCAAATACCTACACATTGTGCTATAAAAATTAATATAACTATAGCTAATACCAGTCCAACGAATATTAATATACCTGGCCGATTAGATAAATATGATATAACTTTAGCATTTGAATTTGAAGGAAAATTTGAGCTAGGGTTAGAACCTATATAAGGTTGAGGACGGTTTGGACCCATATATTCAGGATTATTTACTCTAAGATGGCCATCCCGCCATGTACAAGGTTCTCATTGATTATCCCTATTAAAAAAATGCTCTTTATTATTTATAACTTTTATTTTTCATCCATTTTTAATATAATCGTGATCAGGATTACCTATAGTGGATTTTCAAATATCATAATGATTTTTTGTATAAGGTATCTTGAAATATTCGTTAAACCCGATTTTTTTGCATAAATATCCGTTATTGTAATAATAACCCTGAATATTCCCTAACTTAGGTATTATTGGACCGATGAAGCTGCTTGGTGTTAAATTTCACATGTTTATAAATTAAATTTTTTATATAAATAAAAGAAGATAAAGTAAAATTATTAATATATGACTAAAAAAAAAAAGTATATGCTCTATAACACTAAGTAACTTTATTTACCTTAATTAGCTAACATAAATTCGTATTTTAAATTACCTACTACATTTAAAATACCCAAAGTACCGCTATTATTATGAAAACCAGGTTCTAAGAATAGAGTTTAACTTAACTAAGGTATGATTAAAGGTTATAGTTACTGTACCCTTTATACAACTTAAACATAATATCAACCAAAAAATTTATTTTTTTTTTATATTTATTGTTATAATATTTAAGCTAAAGTCATTTTAATAATTTACAAATATTTTTATTTGTGCATACCTTTGGTATATATTGTAGAAATGGAGCGAACTATATTTATTAATTAATATAATAAAAAATAAATATAATAATAATTAAGGAATAGGTGATTTGAACACCTAACCTACCGTGTGTAAAACGGTCGCTCTACCGTTGAGCTAATTCCTTTAAAATATATTATATACTAATCTGTTGATATATCTTTTTGTTTAATAGTAATTACAATAGCACCAACCATAGCTAATAATAATATTATAGAAGTTAAAATTAATCAAATACTATAACTCGTATACATAATATTACCTATCGTTGTAATATGACTAGTTTCTGATAAGTTACCATCTCAGACTTTACTAGTAACTAAATATATTTTACCATTATCCAAATTTATACCATTCATTTTAATAAAGTTAATTAAAAAATAACCAGAAATAATACTTAAATTAGGTAAATAAGTATTAAAAATAATAATAGAATAAGGTAATATTTCATATACAGAGTAACTAAATAATATAGATATAAATATAGCTAATGGTATGCTATTACTAGTGTTACTTAATAACTCACTTATTCTTACATTTATTAACATTAATATAAAAAGAAACAGTATAGATACCGCTCCCACGTATACCAATAAATAAGAAAGACCAATAAAATTTAAACCTAAAATTATAAGATAACCAGCAATACTCAAAAATAAACCTATTAAAAATAAAACAGATACTATAGGATTTTTACTAATAATGACGAATATTCCACATAAAATAGCTATTAAAGATAAAATATCTAAAGTTTCTACTCTATAACCATTTGTAAATGTTTCATTTAAAAGATAAACGGTGTTCATAAAATCTGGACTCCTTTTTTATTACCTCACTTATTACTTTTTTTTATACAATTAACTACCTATATTTAAAATATATAAAAATATTTTTTTTTTATAATTATGAAGAAAAAAAGTAGTTAATATTAATTTAAAGTGTGTACAAGACTTGAACTTGTATTACTTGTGGCTTAAACACAAGGCTTTCCCGGTTAAACTAACACATTTTATTAACTTTTATACAAGCCCTTAAGATGAATCGAACATCTAACGAAAATATTAACAGTATTTCGCTCTACCATTGAGCTATAAAGGCTTAATAGGAGACAAGAGATTCGAACTCTCAAAGCACTTTTTTACTATTGAGTTTACAGCTCAACCCTTCTTACCAATAAAGGGACCCTCCTTTTTAAATAATAATATATTTATAATAAAAAAAATCCTTTTTTTTATATATTAATATTAAAAAACATGAAACACTTTTATAATTTGTAGTGTATTTTAATTTCTATTAAGCAATCTTTGTATTGTATCACTAAAAACCTGTGTAATAGATATCATCATAATCGCTAATTCTTACCGGCATTATTTATAGCTTTTAAATAGACATCAGTGTAATCGCTAATTTTTATAACCATACTTTGTAATTTTTAACCTTTTATTCCAATAAAAAACCTTTTTTTTTCAATAACTTCTATTTTTTTTGCAGGAAAATACAATTTAATAATAAAAAGCTATTTTTATTTATTTTTGAAAAATTTAATTTTTTGTTGATAGATTCAAAACCAAATTTAACTATATAGAAAAGAAATGTAAAAACAACATTTAAATTATAAAAATGTTATATGTTTTTTAATAATAAGAAAATTAAAAACAACAATGATAATTAGATTATTGTTTAATGATTAAGCACTAGCTTACTAAATTAAGAGAAAGAAAGAGAATTGAACTCTTGTAAATATGCAAAAATTACATATTTAATTGATAAATATTTACTATATCACTTAAACTTAAAAAAGCTTAATGCTACATAGTTTACATATCAATCCGTCATACCTACAAACGGAACCTTTCTATATGTACACATATATAGTAATACATTATTTATCTTTATCAAATAAGAATATATTACCCCTACGTATACATAATTGTTAATATTAATTAATCCCGTGCAATTTCCACTACACGAACCGTATTTCGACTTAACACCAATTAAAGTCACGCATACGAAGATCTACCAAAATATAACTAGAACAAATTATCTAGAATAAATATAATATAAACCAAACTTATTGCACACACTTCTTTCGGCGCCTGACGAGTAGTTAGTACCTATCTGAGATGAGATTCACCGTGACGTGGTGATTCACGATTACTAGTAATTCCTTATTCATGTAGTCGAATTTCAGACTACAATCCTTATTTTATCCTACTTTATTAGATTAGCTTAAATTCGCATTTTCGCTTCATTTTGTATAGGAATATGTGGCACGTCTATCGCCCACAACATTTAGGCCATGATGACTTGTCTTGATCCCTATTAACATATCCGTTATACTGGTGTGCAGCTTTATTACTAAAAAGTATAAATAAAGCAAGGGTTTCCGTTAATTTAATGGAATTAACCAATATCTCACGACATTAACTGAAGACAGCCGTGCAACGCTTGTAATATCTTACGTATATTACTAATAATATTCAATAGGAATATTATTAATAATATATAAATAAAATAATATTCAAGTTGTGGTAAGGTTTTTCGCGTACCTACGAATTAAATAACATACTTCACTACTGGTTTCAGAAACGGTCTAATGATTTCAGTTCCTGCGTTGCCACATTACTCTTGAGGTGAAATGCTTACACTTTCATTTATAGACTAAACTAGGGTCTAATCTATGGCATTCATCATTCTCTGCTTGGACTACTAGGGTATCTAATCCTGTTCGTTACCCGAGCCTTCGTCCCTCAACGTCAGTTATTAGATAAAAGGTTGCTTTCGCCGTTACCAGTCCTTATGGTATCAAAGAATTTCAACTCTACTCCATAAATACTCCCCTTCTCATATATAACTCTAGTATAACCGTATCCTGTTTAAGACTAATTATACCGTCTAGGTACCCTTTAAACCTACTAAAGATGAATAACACTAGTCTTCTACGTATTACCGCGACTGCTGGCACGTAATTTGGTCAAGACATATAGATATAAAATTGTCATAATCATTATTATATCTAGAACTTTATTCGATAAAATCGATGTTATACTGTCGGTTGAACCCAATTGTTCTGCCATATTATAATTAACTTGAAGGGTGTAAAAATAACTTAGGCAACCACTCACTATTGTGAATTAACCACAAACTAATTGACAGGCGCTGTCACAGCGCCCCTCGTTACAAGTTGTCAAAAAGAATATAATATATGTTAGAGTTTCAAAAAACTTTTATAAATATCATAAACCACCAGTATAACTAGCCGAAGCTATACATTCCCCCAAGTTGCTGGTTCAGCCGTTAGGCTATTGACCAATATTCCCCACTGCTGTACTAAACGTATTGGGG
>Ga0302167_10000851_pt1 | contig 13911 bp, 15 predicted proteins | sample I_Fen_N1_1_FD_193496 | JGI IMG/M metagenome (GOLD analysis project Ga0302167, IMG submission 193496) | Peat permafrost microbial communities from Stordalen Mire near Abisko, Sweden - I_Fen_N1_1 | ecosystem: Environmental > Terrestrial > Soil > Wetlands > Permafrost | place: Sweden: Abisko...
CTTGGTTGCGTACAAGGGGGGCGGGCGGTGGCCGGCCTATGCAAGTCGGCATGCAACCCTACCGATCAATCACCAAGCTTCGCCCTGAACCCTCTCTAGGCGGTTTTGATCTCTGCCGCAATCAGGAGAAAGTCCGGTTAGCACATTGCTTTCAAGACAGGACGGTTGCAGAGGTCGCATATGCCGCCATAAACAGTGGGAGGCAACTATTGCGGATGGGTTTTTCCTACATTGAGGTTTGAATGACGAACCTTGCAAGCCGTGAAGAGCTAATCACACGGCGAACCTTAAGGTCTTCTCATGCACATTTATGCACGCTTAGATATCCAGACAAATTTTGCCGAAATGCTTGTTGGTTTCCTGATACTTGAACGCTTCGACAATCTCGCTCAAAGGGAAATGACGATCAATAATCGGACGCATACCATTGGCATTGATGGCTCGGATCATGTCTTGCTGCTGGCTGCGGCTGCCCACTAATACACCCTGCAGACGCACTTGCTTGATCAGTGCTGGTACAAAATTCATTGCACCGCTTACGCCACTCAGTATCCCGATGATGGAGATGTGACCAGCAACCCGAGTTGCAATCATCGATTGCTCGAGAGTCGCAGGGCCGCCGACTTCTATGATGTGATCAACACCACGGCCTCCCGTTAGAGCGCGTGCAGTTTCACCCCAGTTAAGGTCTTTGCGGTAATTGATCACATGATCAGCGCCTAGCCCTTTCAGACGTTCAAGTTTTTCGTCGCTTGAAGAAGTAGCAATGACGGTAGCGCCGGCCATTTTAGCGAACTGCAGAGCGAAAATTGAAACGCCACCAGTGCCTTGGACAAGCACAGTGTCGCCCGGTTTGAGTGAGTCATCGGCCATCAGGGCACGCCATGCCGTAAGGCCTGCAGTGGTGAGCGTCGACGCTTCAGCGTGGCTGTATCCGGTAGGCGCGAGGGTGAACGATGTGGCTTTGGCCGTCACTTGCTCACGAGCGTATCCGTCAATGCCATCACCTGGCACGCTAACAAAGCCCTCAACCATTGGCACACCGTTGATCCACTCGGGGAAGAATGTGCTGACGACCGAGTCACCCACCTTGAATTCAGTGACATCTTCGCCGACAGCAATGACTTCACCTGCGCCGTCGGCCATGGGGATGCGTTTTTCGCTAGGCCCCCACATACCGCTGACCACCGCGAAGTCGTGGTAGTTGAGCGAGTTGGCGTGAAGGCGCACGGTGATTTCGCCGCGCGCTGCGGCCCGTACTTCGCTACTGCCAACCACAACCTTTTCATAACCGCCACCGGGTTGGACGAAGATAGTTTTACTGCTCATAGGGGATTCCTTGTGTTTTCTAATTACGCGAAATAACGAAATGAAATGTTAAAAATTACAATTCGATGGTCAGTCTAGCCGCAAAGTCATCAATCGCCTGCTCGTTGCGCCGGTAGTAAGTCCATTTTCCGATGCGTGTGGTTAGCACGAAGCCCGCACGTTGCAGGATAGCTAAGTGGGCAGACGCGGTCGAAGGTGAAAGGCCGGCCTTGTGCTGCAAATGGGTTACGCACACCCCTATCGCAGGATCGCCATGATCTTGAGGTGGGAAATTACTGAGTGGGTCTTTGAGCCATTCCATCATTTGCATGCGAGTGTCATTGCCCAAGGCTTTGAGCTGTTCGAGTATCATGGTCGACAATGTTACGGTTTTTTACAAAATGTTCAATAAGTAATCTACGTGACCAGCGGATTTACTGCTGAGTAGCTTGCTTCCAGCAGTCTTTGCTCGACCTACATATCCGAATCATCATCTGTAAGCGGATAGACTGCCGCTGAAAGTACCTCGGCGCGCTCCTCAATGAGCAGGCGCTCCGGATCACGAGCGACTTGATAGGCTCTGCCGGGTGCGCGTCGAGTTGTGTCCATTCACGGCTCCTCAGAAGGCTGATGACTAAGAGCGACCAAACGATAACAGAACGCTTTGAATAGCGATGTTGCGCTGTGAATCATGAGGGCGGGATGCGTTACGATCTATGCTTCACAGAGGCGCAAACACCCAGCAAGCGGAGCGCGCAGGCGTGAGGGATGCGAGCCCGCATGGGCGAGACACGCCTTGGCGGGGCTCGATTCACGGCAGCCTGACGCCGCAGGCGGCACGCCATCAGCGCCACCTCGCTCAAGCAAGAGGTAACTCCAATGCCCGACGATGAACTCCGCGAACTGGAAGCCAAGAGACGAAAGGCTTTGTGGATGCTTGCGAACATATCTCCAGGCGATTCGAAGGCGTTCGATGCCTTATCCATCCTTGATTACCTTGAACTTCAAGAGCGAAAAGACACCCCTCATACTGACGAGGCACTTGAGCTCAACAGGGTTCGGGATTATGTCACGGTGCAGCATCACCACTCCGGAATCGACATCATCTTGGAGCAGACTATTCCGCAACCCTGGAGGGAGCGCTTCAATCAGGCGAATATCGGGTCGACCAGGTTGGTAGATGGGCCTTACGCTGCGGACTGGTATAAATTCCTGGCTTGCTGGGAAACAGAGATGCAACACCTATCGGCACACAGGGCTGCCTGCACTAAGCCCAAGCTGGATTGATGCGGACGGAGAACAGATGTGGAGCGAGACAGCGATGACACCGTGTATTGCGATATCCAGATGCCGTTGGCCCAAGGCCGGGAGCTACTGGAATTAGTGAACGCACTGCGAGAATCGAAAGCTCATCCAAGTCTCGATAGAGTCTTCGAACACATGCAAGACGAGCTCAGTACGTCTATCGATATCGTGGATAACCCTCCAACGTGGGGGCCTTGGTGCGATTAAGGCTCCTCATGGCCGTGACACTCCGTTTCTCATCAATCCCTGCTCTGTACTCCCGGCACATCCATGTTGATCTTGCGCCAAAAGGCTTCAGAGAAACTGTAAACCGAGAAAGCAATCAGCCCCAGGGCCATCACCATCAAAATCAACCAACCAGCAGGTAGATTTTGGAGCGCATCTAGTGATTCCTTCATACCAGGTGGATCCACGGCTTGATAAGTGGAACCGCTGATTGCCAGCAGCAACGCAATCTCTATAAAAACAACCCCTCGGGCTATTAGGCCGAACCGCGATACCGGACGGACATACCGCATGACGTCTTCGTCAGCTTCAAAATATTTCTCGAACGACGCCTTCCATCCCTTGATGATGTGAGCAACACCCACACCAAGCGGAACGAGAGCGATAAAGTACACCAACAAGTTCGAGTGATCCCAAGATAAAAAATGCGCTAACCAGTCTTTGGTTTGCCCTCCGGAATCTCCCGAGCTTTTAATACCGCTAATGAGTAGGCCCAATGCGAAAAGCGCGAGAGCGCCGTTGACCATACCTCCAGCAAATAGACCAGCGCGAATCACCAAGCCTTTGAATTTTTTGCCGTGATGATCGACATCACGCGTAGCTTGCAGGACGCGCCAAGCCGCAAACGCGAGCAGACCCGCCACCACAAGCCCAACTAGAAAATAGCCAAAAGGTTGGCTTAGCAGTGCTTCCAGGCTTTTGTGGCTATCCTTCGGTTTCGTCGAATCTTGTGCTGCCAGCAGTGCGAAGATACCGATGATCAAATAGAGTGCTCCCCGAGCGGCGTAGCCTCCCCGAGCGAGTATTACTAGGCTATGTTGCGCGGACATTCGACGTATTCCCGAGATCTAATACAAGAGCAGACACCTATCGCTGGGTGGGGTTCTATTACCAAGTCGAAGGGGGAAGTGATTTCAATATCCCCAACGCAGGCTGCAGTCGAGATTGCCTCGCCCAAGCGGGGCTTTTGGGCCTACAGTCTTGAGTGTCACTCACTGTAAGGAATACAAATGAACGCGTTGTCTTCAACCTCTCTGCCAAAGCACGTCAGGTTGCTGGGTTATGGCGGTTTGTTGCCGTTTATTTTTCTGGCGCTGCTGATCCCGTTCTCTCTCGACTATCGGCAGTTTTTTGCGATTGCGCTTGTTAACTATGGCGCAGTCATCCTGAGCTTCGTTGGCGCCTTGCACTGGGGCTTCGCCATGACCGTGCAAGACATGAGTGCCGAGCAGCGCAGCGACCTGATCATCTGGAGCGTCATTCCTGCGCTTATTGCTTGGATTGCCACGTTACTGCCAATGCCATCGGGATGCTTGCTGTTGGTCATCGGCTTGGTTGCCCACCTCCTGCAGGAAAGGCGGCTGTCGCGGGTTATAAGCTTGCCCGCCTGGTACCCACCTATGCGATTACGGCTTACCCTCGTGGCGAGCGTTTGCTTGATGCTTGCCGCGATGGTTGAGGTGCTTCATTCATGAAGCTTCTAGTGCCCGGCTCGTTGCTTGTGACTTTGCGACGTCTGACCTGACTGCACGCCTGTGTGATTTCGGCTGCGAACTAGGTGCCGACCGCTACTTCAGGCACGCGCCACCTGTGGATGCACTGTTCTGCATCGCAATGTGTGAGGTTTGTACCTGTAGGCTGCGAAGTTGAAGACGCGCCTGACGAAGTGTTTTAGAGCTACAGAGGATAAATCTGCACTCATGCTAGCGCGGAGGTGCAGATATCTGCTGCTGCTGAGGCAAGCGGAGCGCGCAGGCGTGATGGATGGACGCCCGGCAGGGCCGAGACACGAAGTGGCTCGGTGCACGACAGCCGTCCCCAGCGGGGCACGTCCAAGAACTACCTGTCCGGCTATAGGTATAGGGCCTTCAACATTCGATGTAGATTCTGATGCTTCCACGTAGAGAGTAGAGCAATGGGATCAGTCCTGTAGCTGCCATTGAGCGGTCACTCATCACAACCCCTTCAACATCCGCTCAAGTGTCTGATGTTCCCACGCGCTGAGCAGCGCAACTGGATCAGTGCCAAAGCGATCACCTGAGTCAAACGACCAGCGCCGGCCTTCCGGACTTACGCCTTGCTCACAGTAGTCGAGCTGATCGCAGTCGTTGTAAATCGATATCTCCCAACCGTCTACATTGATCTGGAAGTGGCCAGCATGGATCTCATCCCACGATTCATGACCCACCTTACTCATGACGCTTCGACCGAAAATCGCCTCCCTCAGCACCTGGGATACCTCTCTTGCGTAGAGCTCAGCCGCAGTGTTTTCGCTAACGCTACCTACCTGGGATACACGAGCTGCCGCTCTGGCGTCTATCAGCCTTTTCTCAGCATACATAGCCGGATCTTCATCTAGTTTGAACGGGTAGTCCGCAGCTGAGAGAACTTCGGCGCGCTCCTCAATGAGCACCCGCTCGGGATCGCGAACCGCTTGGTAGACTCTGCCTGGTGCGCGTTGATTTACGTCAATTCGCGACTCTCCAGGACTTAACCTCCAGCCAGCATTGTCTGGGTGCTTGGTTAGCTTGTAGCCACAGCAGTTAGGCACGTGATTGGTGATCTCGTACTCGCGCCAATCGGCCATCGCACGGCCATCGATTTCCTGTGGGCTGCGCTCGATCAGCCAAGCCACAGCATTGATAAGTTGCCCATGCGAAAACACGGCGATGTCATGAGCAGGATGATCTGCAAGGCGACTTAAGAAGGACTGAGCTCGAGATATAAAGTCTAGGAATGACTCTGCGCCTTCACCATCCGTGAACGCGGGGTCTGACTTGGCCCAGTATCCCTCCACCCAATCTCGTCTCTGGGCAACGGTCGTGTTGATACACCGCGCAGGTTCAAGGTAGGTGAACTCGTGAATAGGCCATATTTCGAACGGCACAGAAGGGAAAGCAGTCACCGTCTGCATAGCTGTTGCTTGAGCTCGGGAAAACGGAGAGGCAACAATCAGATCTGGGGCCTGGGCGAATGACCCTGCTACCAGGCTCGCTTGTTCAACACCCTTGGGGGTAAGAGGGATGCTCGCGTGATCCCGGCTGGCTTTGCCGGCGTTGGCCGCGCTTTCACCGTGCCTGATTAGCCTGACATGCTTCATCGAAAACTCTCACAGGCTGGCACGCAGCGCGTTCCATCCATTTCTGATATTGGTGGCTTATGACGTAGAGTCAATGGATTGTTGCCCCAACAATATCAGAACGCTTTGTTCAGTGGTCTGCATGGGCGATTCATGCTTAATGTTCCCCGCAGAGCTCATAAGCGCACCTTTCCGGCCTTAATGTCCCGTATACGGATCACAAAGCACCTTCCCGTACCGCACACGGAACAGCCTGTTTGCGCACAAGCGCCTGGCACTGTTTGATCACAAACGATCCCCCATGAGTACCAGGTGGTTGGAGATCACACCGCCTGTGTGGAAGCGCTTGTAGATGATCACCGCGTCGACACCCTCGTACTCCCTCACGCTTCGAAGGCCGTCGACTGAGGGGCTTGGATCGAGGATGTTTTTGCCGTCAAAGAAGACCTGGTGAACGACTCCAGAGGGGGTTAGGACTTGCAGGATTGCTGGGTGGCCGAGGGTTTCTAGGATTTCTGGGTTGGCTGTCGACATCGTGACGCCGCTGGCTTTGACGAAGCCTGGGAATGCCGTATACACAGGGGCATAGCCAAGGTTGAAAAGGATCGATGCGGTGTGCTGAATAGTTACGCCGTTGTATTGCTTGTCCGTGCCGTAGAGTTCTAGCGATTGCTCGTAAGTGATGCATAGCGTGTTGGCCAGCGTGGCGATGCCGCAGTCACAGGGGGTTCGTTGTTTGATCATCAGTTGAGCTCACTTGTTCTTGTTTTCGCGAGCAAATGAGCTTCGGATTGCTGTTGCTGTTGCTGTTGCTGTTGCTGTTGCTGGAGCTGCTGATCGATGTCGATGTCAGCGCCCATGGAAGGAATTAACGCGATGCCGGTGCTGGATTCTTCTGCGGACTCTTGCTTGATGGTTACTTCTTTGCGATTCCAGTCACCGAATTCCTCAGGCAGACGACGGCTGAGCAAGCGAGAGGCTTGGTTCGCGTCACCGTTCTTGATTGCTTTCATGACTGTGTCAATTGCAGGCTTACACGACTTCGCTTTCGCTATCTCAGTGCGATCCAGTAATTCCAGCAAGAGGAGTTCTTCTTTGGTTAAGAGAGACTCGTCTTCCTCACCATCGGCAATCTCCTGGGCCTGTTTCAGCCAGAAGAAGTAGGTCGACACTGGAACGCACGCGCAGCCACAAGCAATACGAATGCTCGTGGTTTGCATAATGTGCTTTTCCAGGTCTTTGATGACCTTCTCGGTGAGTGAAGTCCGACGTGCCATCCGTTACTCCAGAAACCGCACGCCGTACTTGGCGATCATCAGGGAGTCGGATATACCGTCACGCACAGCACGCTTGCCGCCACGGGGTTTCCCGTAGATCTGCTCAGCGTGGAACACCTCGGGCAACCTCGGCGATCTGCTCTTTAGACAGCCCCGTAAGGCTCTGGTGGCCTCGCCACTCCTGCGGTCGCGCGTACCTAACCTCTGGGCACAGGCACTCAGCAACAGCCCTGACGGCACCGAAGGCATCGCCGAAATTGAACATACTGACGACACCCTTTCCAGGCCTCGCGCCCACCAGTTCAACAATCGCCAACTCAGGTGAGTGCAACGAGATGAAGTCAAAAACAGGACGCGGATCTACCCGACGCTTTTTGCCGTCAACACAAACTGTAGGCATTTGAATGCAAGCAATTAAGTTGAATTGCTCGTCGATGATAGATAGTCCGCCAGAGAGGCCTGGATCGATCCCCAAGATCTTTCGCATGTCGTGCTCTTTATTATTATTCTTATGCAGGCATTGTAATACTAATATAAAGGCTTTATTTGTGCGAAAAATTTAAGCAAAAAAAGAGCCGTCGTGGCCCTTGTGTTCTGTACGTCATGTAGTTTGAGTATTTCAGCCTTTGCGCTTCATTCGTTTAGCGAGACTGTAGTTGTTCGGTTTTGCATCGTACCTCAGGGTTTCTTTGCTTTCGAGTTGTTCAGTAAGGACTATTAAGTCCATTGCCGACGTTTTCAACAAGCCAGTTAAAATGCTCAGTTTTTTGAATGCTTCGACCTCGCCCATATAACAGAAGTCAAAACCATTATTAACACGCCATTCTGCAAGAGTCATCCGTGTGCCATCTTTTCGCGGGGGCTTTGAGAGTGTCCAAGGACAGATAATGTTTCTGGACTGAAATACGGATATGAAATGAACATGGTTCTGCTTTGCAGAGTTGACGTATTTCTTGGCATCGATAAGCGAAGAGATTCTGCCTTTGCATTCCCAGACGATCCGGTTGTTCAGAATTTCGTTGGTGTCAGATGTATAAGTGCTCTTGATTACGTAATCGAGCATAAGATGCTTAGGCTCATATTCGTAGCCAGCCAACCCTCCAAACTCAAACTCATAAGCCTCGTTGTGCGATCTGTAGGGCTTGTAGACGGGATAAACAGACGGCAGCATGATAATCTGTTCGCCTTCTTCCAACACCCCTGTGCGCTGACGATTGTATGTGTTCCACTCAACACCGTCCATTGCACGTAGGCTTTCGTCAATCGTGTACTTCAAGAGGTTACGGTCGATAGATCTGCTTCCTGAGAGCAGTAGAATACGCGCCTCATCAAGTAGCTTAGGATTTGGATTCGTGGGATCAAACGCCTCGGGTGCGTCATTCAGGATAACTGAGTGTTCTTGTACGCTTTTCTCTACAATAGACCAGAGCTTGCTATCCTTGTTTTTGAGCTCGGCCTCGAATAGCTTTTCAATATCAAGTTCCACATAAGAAGTCATAACCTTTCCTTTTTTATTCTTGCTATACCTTCCATAATAAATATGAGCATTTGGCCGTTCAATAGCGCAGAGCAAGTTTGTCAAAATATGTATATTGGGTATAGATACATCAGATGTGTCGTGTCATTTGAGCCAGTGATTTCGGACTGATGGTGTAGAAGAACTGCTTATTCGTTGTCTCGTGCTTTTTGACGACAAGTCCGAACTGACTGAAGATCTTCGTGATGTCCGCTTTCTTTGCTTGATCGCTTTTTGCAGCGCTCATACGTATGCTGGTTTTGAGTACGTCAGTGCGGATGTCGTTCAGACTGTTGAACAGCTCGACGCTGCGATCACCCGTCCAAGCGTTGCTGTAAGTCATTACGATCAGCGCAGGCTTCAGGAGAGCCAAAACCTTCGCCGCAATTTCATCAGCAGTCGCGTCCAGGTCTGAAGGGGCTGTAGCGTTGAGACCGGAGAATACCCCGCCGTGATTGTGCAGCTTGCGATACAGCCTGACTTTCGACTCGCCTTCGCCTTGGCCCCAGACCATTGCATCGCCCATGTTGAAAGTAGTGACCTTCATCACCTCGATTGCTCTCGCACGTGTCCCCTGAAGGTATTCCTGCTCACTCGACGAGCCGTAGTCACGAACCCGCCGTGCAGTCGACTCGTCAGCGCTGACTGCTTGGCTTACGCCCTTGGCGATCTGACGCTTAACGGCCTTTTTCGCCAAGCTGTCTGACTTGTATCCAGTCAGGGAAAGATCGTCGTCATGCTCCAGGACTTCGATTTCAAAACCACGTGCGAGAAGGCTTGCTGGCAGGCTGCTCTGGATGTTGTCGCGCAGCCAAGCCTCGTCTCTGCGATGTGTGTACTCAAGAAACTGAAATTGCAGTGAGCCGAGCGCTGTCCGAACCAGCAACTCTTTCTCCTGCTCATCATCTTTGAAATTCAGCGTTGCGAGCAGGTCTTCAAGGCATACGGGCTTGCACTTGTAGGTCGCCTCAACAGCTTCTGATTTGCTGTAGCTAGGCTGCTTAATACCCACTGTGAAGCTCCTGGCGGTGCGATCCCGGCGAAGCATCTGAATTGCATCGCTAGGCACCACCTGGCCTTGGAACACGCCGAAATGCGCTTTGAAGTGGCCAGACGTGATCGAAAGCGCAGAGGTGATCACAGGGCTGTAAATCACAACCTGATGCGCGGTGTCATTCGGGTTCGCAATGAAGGCTGCTTGCTCTGGCCACTGCGCGTTGTCAGCAGTGATTACCAGGGCGACCGGCCCACCTTGTTTCTCGATGGCTTTGGCAAGGGCCTGGGCTTCTTTAACAGCATCGCAAGCGATCAGCGTGTTCTTCTTGCAAGCTGACGCTACAGCCAGGGCACGAACGTGGTTGATATCGCCAGTGTGCACTTTGATACCGGTGTGAGCAGCTGGCTTCTTGAACAGCTTGTAGCCAGGCCCGATCATCTCTGCGCAACGTGCGTCGATGTCAGCGTCGCTCATGATCACGTTTGCTGTGTGTTTGACGACAAAATTGAGGATTTCCCAGACCGCCTGGCGGTTCTTCACTTCGCCTCCGAGGACGTGGCTGATGACTTGCGAAGCTTCGTCAATGACAACCAGGTCGACCTCCTGGATGAAGCGTCTGAATTTCAGAGCAGTCAGGGAGTTGACGACGATCTTGAGGCCCTTTGCATTTTTCAGGTCTTCAGGGGTGTCGCACTCGTCGTAGCTGACGATTCCTGGGATGTTGGCCAGCGTTTTGTTGATTGAGCGGCGGTGGGAGATCACAAGCACCTTCCTGCCGTTATCAAGGTAGTGCTGGATGACGGGCTCGTTGATGATCGTCGATTTACCTTCGCCGGTCGGCAGGCTGATCAGGTATTTGCCACCTTCTGACAGGATGACGTCGCGAATGGCTTCTGGAGTCTCGGTGGAGATGCCTGGGGCGTCCAGGGCGTTGGTTTTTGAGTTCATCCGGCTGGTGAGGAATTCGAGCTTGCTGTTGATCATTGATTCGCAAGCAGCCTGGGTGCGACCAGTCGCTTCAGCGAGAGCCTGGGCCTTCTCTTGGGTTTTGCCGGAGACGAAAACATCACGAGCGATTTCGAACGCCGCTGTGTCGAAAGCTTTGTCGCTGCTGTCAGCTTTCACGATCATCAGCGCGATTACGATTTTCGACATGGTGTAGATCGAACGAGTGATCTGACCAGCATCGGCGCTGTGGAGACCAGAAGCTGTTTTATAAGCTACTGAGACAGCGTTCATTACATCGCCATCGATAGACATCAGGCGGGTAGTTTTTTTGTACTCTCTAAGTTCAAGAGCAGTTGCAAGAGCATTTTTGTTGTTGTCGATGATGACTGCTTGCGATGAAGTTGCATTGTTCATTATGTGTCTCCTCAATTTTAGGGGCTCTCTCATTCCCCTGATGTATCTAGTATCAAAAATGAGCAAGCAGTGAAACAAGATGCCTATTGCAAGTTGGGCAAAATAATTAAATTGGGTATACATATATCCGGGCAGAACAGATCAAAAGCGTTTCTCTGAGCCAGAAGTTTTACTGTTCCTCGACCCCATCTACTATCCCTCTATTTATAAAAAAGTGAAGGCAGGTAGATGGGGTGGCTGCTTACCCCAACATGACTAAGAAAAACTTTTTGTGAACCCCCTTGAAGCTGAGCTCAGCGCAGAAACACGGAAGACACACACTCAATAGATGTCCTAAGCTCTCGCCAGCCAAAATAAATAAAAAAGTAGTTGCGCACATCTTTGCTCATTTTGAATACTGAATACATCGAGGCAAGAGAGAGCCTCAAAAGAAAAGGAAAGAGCAAATGACAATTAGATATGCAACGCAGACAACTGCTTCAACGAACTACGTTTCGAACAGATCTGCTGACTCATTACATACACTGTTCAAGAAGCACTTTGAGCAGCCAACAGTTTTGGCTGAGAAAACGAATGCAATGACTTTCGTGCCGGCCAGTTTTAACATTCCTGCGCGCAGCGATCTCAACGTAGTCTCGTCTTCTCTGATCATCTTCGACATCGATCAGAAGCTCGGTGAAGGTTATGACGACGACATGATCGCACTGGAAGAGATCGAAGACGCGCTACTCGACCTGGGTCTTGAGCACTTCCTCTATACTAGCCACAGCCACACCCTAAGCGCGCCGAGGCTCCGTGTAGTAATCACTCCTGATAGACCGTACTTCCATGAAGAGCACAATCAGATCTGCGCAGCGATGCTTGAAACGCTTGACGACTTCCTGGATGGTAGGCTGCTTCGCGCAATCGACCCATGCTGGAGAGTACCGTCCCAGTGCTACTACGTTTACACGACTCATCCAGACCGGCACGCTCATGCGATCAGCTTCTATAACCCAGGCAACCCTGTCGAAGTGCTTGAGCTGAAGCTTCAGCAGTCGAGCTACGGACTCGGCATGATGTACAAGCCCGGAGCATCACGCAAAGCAACTGGCAATACCGGAGCCCGTGGACGCTCTTACGAACTCAATCGAATTGTCGGCGGCATGATCACTTCAGCTACAGAAGAAGAGATCACTAGGAGGTTGTTCGAGTTCGATAACACTGAACACTCAGACGATCCGTACTTCCGCGACATGCAATACCCACGAAACAGGCCGCGACATGGCGAGTCACAAGATGCTGCTGCATGGCGTTCATGCCAAATCTTCGCGAGGTCTCATATCAACTCAATCCGCAGAAAGTTTAAGAAGCAAGCCGATACAACTATTGTCGTAAAAAAATCGGAGTCGACCGAGGCAATGCCCACTCACGACGCAATGATCGAGTTCAAGTCGTTCAACAACAAACCTACAAAGAACGGTGGCGCATCCGTACTGATGGAACTTCAAGTTATGTCAGGTGATCATGCTGGACGGCACTTTTGGCACAGACTTTATGGTGAAGGTAATGGCGACATGGCAATCAAGATCAGCAACTCAATCATCCAGAAGATCGCGAAAGCCACAAAGGCCCCGATGAAAGAACTACAGGATGTGATCAGGGCAAGCGGCGCAACTGTTATGGTTCGCATCAAATACAAACCCGGAACTAACGGCTTCAAGGCTCAAAACGAAATCGGGGACTTGCACATCAATACGCTTTAATTTGATAACAAAAGGAGTAAAAGCCACGCACCATATAATCTGCTATGTTATAATTAGTTGTGATTGAGGATTTACCTTCTTTTACCTTCTTTCATGCAGCCCCGACAGTCTCTCTCATACCTGTCGGGGCTTTTTTATGTCCGTGAAACAGTATGCTTTCAATGTACCCTTAAATCTTAACGGTATAGTATTTTTATACTGTGAAAAGTCTCTGGCTGCGCCTTGACGGGCCGTTTCCAAACATTTACCGTGAATTGACAAGTCGGGGGTAGATAACCTGGCTTGCAATCCCAAAGTGTAGAAAAGGAAAGTCGAATGCCGGAATACCTGAACCCCCGTGAGGCTGCGGAAATCCTTGGTTTGTCTGCTGAGACGCTGCGATTCTGGCGTTACTCGGGCAAGTTCAAAGATGATCTTCCCGCGCACAAACATCTCACTCGCCGAGTGTTTTACAAGCGCGAAGACGTAGTGCGCTTTTCTCGGACGATGTACTGCCCAGCCTGACACCTGAACAACCTGCTTTACCCAAGAGCACGACGCTCACTGAGGCCCTGGCACGACGCCCTGGCACTCCCCAAAAACCTGGCCCAGCGACCGGGTTTTTTATTGCCTGCAGGAAAACCATTTGTTTTTTGTCGTGAGATCTGTAAACCGTGGGTGCCCCGAGGGCTTAGCAGAGCAGCCGAGAGCGGGCAGGGGATGCGTAAAAATACGGCTGAGGTTCCCATTAAGTTCCCATGGCGCATTGCAGGGGCCGAAAACAAAAAAAGACCTCCGAAGAGATCTCTTTAAGTGCCTGATTTTACAGGGTTTAATTGGTGCCCGAACCCGGAGTCGAACCGGGACGCCTTTACAGGCGGGGGATTTTAAGTCCCATGCGTCTACCAGTTTCGCCATTCGGGCGGTAGCGCGGTGCAGCAGGGTTGGGAATATATAGATCCGGGCGCTTGGGCGCAAGGTCGAAGGTCGCCTTTGTTGTACAAAGAGGGGGATGAAAAAGCTCGATAGATCAGTGATCTACATAGGTACCCAGGGAGAAACCGAAGATTCCGAGGGCTGGGGAACAGGCCTCAAAATTGACAGGTACGCCGATACGC
>Ga0302167_10000855_pt1 | contig 13871 bp, 13 predicted proteins | sample I_Fen_N1_1_FD_193496 | JGI IMG/M metagenome (GOLD analysis project Ga0302167, IMG submission 193496) | Peat permafrost microbial communities from Stordalen Mire near Abisko, Sweden - I_Fen_N1_1 | ecosystem: Environmental > Terrestrial > Soil > Wetlands > Permafrost | place: Sweden: Abisko...
GCGCTGCGGCATGTCGCGGATGTAGCGCGCCCGTTCAAGCATGAGGGCCCGTTCATCAGTAGAGAAATCGACCCAGTTGAGATTTACCTCTCGCCCTGTCTGCTCAGCGTACGACGCATAAGCCAGCATCGACTCAATCGCACGGATTCGCGAAATAGCCCAATGGTGCACTACTGGCTTGAACCGTACCCGCGTAGGCTTATGCCGAGCGCTCCTTTGCTCTTTTAAAGCACTGATCCGGCCAAGAATCTCGAGCATCAGTCTGCACTCAGAACTGATATCGTCATTATCTCCGGCCTTGATAGTGGGCTGACTTACCCCAGCGATCATGGCGACACTGCGCGCGCTGAATAACCAGTTCCGAGGACTCCACTGCCAGGCCATTGCCATGATCTGAGGCAAGCTATGGATATAGTGCAGCAGTGTAGTTTTTGGGCTGCCGTGACCCAGGACAGCGCTGACTATGTGAATAATCCGCCGAGTCGGTCCTGCGTTGATGGATAACATCGTGTCACGCAATCTACGATCATCTCTCAGCCAGCGCGTGGTCAAGGGTGCAGCTCGAAAAATGAGCTCTGGGAAAAAGCCGTAAAGCGTTCCCATAAGCTTCAGCGACAGCCATGTGGCGCAGGAATGGCGCAGATGGTGGTAGTGAACGAGCTCATTGCCGGTAACTGCACGCATGCAGTCGTGCAACGCGGGAAGCAGGTAATCCTCACTGATCCACTGAGTCTTCAGTTCAGGAATGCAGAAAAGATACTGCGACGCGGGATTGATGGCTTCCTCGTCTAGTCGTTGTCGATGCCAATCGAGTAGAAGCTCCAACTCGTTCGGCTCCAACAAAACATTAAGAGGTGACCTACGCGTGGCGTTCTGTGTTTTTAGGCCGCGCTGCGAGTGAGGACGAACGAGAAGATCGACCGGGAGGGCCAAACCCGCTAACTCGTTGCCGGACAGCCTACGTCGATTCGGGTGCCGCGCTTGAATATGAGAACACTCATCTCCAGACAGGAGAGGCGTATGAAGGTCTTGAAGACGCAACTTCAAAGCCTCGTTTCGCCGCAGTCCCAACCTAAATCCTAAAACCAGAAGCAGCTTGGCGGCAGTGACCAAACGGGGAGTCCGTAACTCCAACCCGCAGGTATTCAACGCCTGCTGGATAGACTGAAACTGATCCTCGGAGAGAATACGAGCATCCACCCGGATCACGCCCCTACCAATTCCCAGCAGCGAGTGAGGACTAACCGGAGGATAGCTGTAACGCCGATGCAAAAACGTATGAAACTCATGGATGGCTTTGGCTAGAACGCGTCGTTTTCCCTCAGTGCTCTGCGCCTCAAGGACAGATTCGTAAGCGGTTTCCAGAGTATCGATTTCAACATCGAAAACACTCATCCCTTCTAGCTGAGGTGCTAGTGCAGCACCGAGTACTCGGGCGTAACGCGCTATCGTTTTGCGTTCAACTGCATTTCCATAAGCGGACGCCCCGCCAAGCATGTAGTCGATCCACTGTATGACCATCAACTCGAATTCGGAGGCGTCTCCAGAACACATAATGGGCAGACCTGCCCGAACCTGTCGGCACAGGTTCTCCAGCCACTCATGAACCCCTTCCGCATCTATCTTCCCCTCATCAAGATCGGAACGATCACCATAGGTTTCGGCGGGATCTTGAAGGCCGGAGTAACCAAAGAGTTCACCCCAGCAAGACGGTCTGAGCGACTGAGACACTACACCTTCTCGGGCCGCGAAACTCACTAGTAGTTGAGGTAAACGCGTTTGTATCTGAATCCGAAGCAGTTGAAACAGATCCCCCATGCTGCTAGGAAGCGCCAACTCCGGTAATCCTGTTTTTTTGAGTAGCGCTTGAGCAGATCTGAGGATGGCTCCGCTGCGCTGCATTCGAATACGCAGCGCTTGCATATCCCCTGAGCATCGGACCAAAAGCGCCAATGTCGCTGGATCCGGAAACCACTGCCGAAACTCCGCTTGCGTGTTGCCACGAATGGAAAGAGATAGCCTGATCTCTGGTATCCCGGCGATCCACTCGATTCGGTCAGGAGTAACATTGAGCATCGCATTCAGTTGAGCAGTATCCAGAAGACCACCGCAATAAGCAGCGCTCATAAGTAGTAGTCCAATGCGCTGCTCTTGGTTGAGCACCTCGATATTCGTTCTCAGCCCCTGCTGCAGCGATTTCAGAATTAGGCTGCTTCGCTGCAGGTCTTCTGCTGTGTAGACATCTGGGTTGATAGGGTTAGGGGCACGGTGGACCTCAATACAAACGCGAGCAAGTGGAAACGTTGGTATCTGCGTCCTAAGCAGCCAGGTGATGCTTCGCAACATATTGCGAAGGACATAGTCTTTCCCTAGGTGTAGCTCTACCTCGCGAACATGCTCGAGTCGGACCTCTCGCATGATGCAGGTTCCCAGCAGCCACCTTGCCAGCGGAAGCTCACTATCTCCGAGGACTAACTTCAGTCGCTCACGTACGTGCAATTTCCATTGTGGCTCGTGCGGCGCAGACGACCATAGAAAACCCAGTTGCTGTTCAGTCAACCTGGGCAGACTCATGCTTGCTCCCACGGACTGCGCAGTGCATACCAGCCCATTCCACCCAGTAACTGAGTGATCCATCTGCCAAGGGTTTCAGCATAATGAAACGGACAAAAACTCGAATGACGATCCTGAGGTTCCTCACCTCTCAGCCAGTGCCCCATAAACGCGGCAAGTACTTCGGCAGGACATCCCAGCTCAGCAAGTTCCGTTCTGACAAATTTGCGGTAGGCGTTAATGGGGTGAAGAACATAGCCGCTGACCAGCTTCATCTGCTGGCGAATCGTGGCCGGCCTGACCTCCAAACGGCGAACACCGCTCTCGCTGACGAATAGAAAGAATCCACGGCCCCATCTGCCGTGATCATCAGAAGGTAAATACCCAGTCATGACTCTCGCGATCGCGGCGCAGTGCCGAAAGTAGTACCCCAATTGGCGCCTCAAAACACCAGGAAGGCAGACGAGTCGACTCATGTGTCGATCATCCGAGTCTTTGTCAGACATCGCGCCCATATCAGTTACAGGGTCGAATTCATCGACGTATAGCAGCGGGTTTCGTATCGCTCGACATCCAGTCGACAGCATGAACATCTGCAAGACCCACAAGGTGTAGTTGTTGTGCCAGGTCACCATTTCGCTGAACCGGCCGCTTGGCTTTTTACGCAGGGAGGTACTCAAGGCTTTCGAGTTAGCCAAAATGGTTTCTGGCAGAAGGCAGTGGCTTGCCCCTACGGCCCCATGCTGAACGAGAGATATCACTGGGAGCTCGTAAGTGATCCCAGCGCATGCATAGACTTGCCGAAGTACCTGCCCCAATGATTTTTCGTAGACTCTTCGAAGATAATCGGCACTCAGTTGCAGGTAATAACCCGGTGTCTGGGCGGAAGGTACGCACACTCCAGACAGCATGGAGGCGGCGGCAACATCGTGTGTGTCGGAAACAAGTTGGTGGAACAGATAGTTCCGCACCTTCGCCAACGTGAAACGAGGATCATGCCGACCCAGTAACTTCAGAACGCATCTCGCTTCAGTTTCCAGTTCCGCAACCTGATATCGGAATACTTGATTAGACGATCTAGGAAATTTTCTCAGCAATGCACTCACCAAGGCCGAGCTACCAGCTAAGTCAGGCAGCAGGATTCGCAGTAGCGCAGGGCGAGTCCCCGAAGCCGGTAACCAACGATCCTCGCCAACCAAGTCAGGGCGACGAACGAAGACGCTAAAGAGCCCCGGTGAGCCGTTAATGAGCACAAAACCATCTGGACAGTCTTCCGCGCTCTCCGCGACTGTGAGTTGAACAGTTTGGCTTGTTGGCTGGCCTAACCATAATCCGATGTGCAACAAGAGGATGGCCTCCATCCGAAGCTGCAACCCAGGTCGGGGTGATACCTCAGATAACTCTTGCAGACATGCCTCGAAAAGCTGAGTAGCGCCGAATAGAAGATCTCTCAGCTCTACCAGCGTGAATTGGCTATATGAAAAAGGTAGTAATTGCCGGCTCCGGACAATGTGAGCCTCGATACTTTGCTGGCTGAGTTTGTCTGCGACGTAAGGACGCTCGCTGCCATCGTCATCCAGAGTCCAGATCTCTGTTGATGAGCTCAACTCATCTGGTGCCAGCTCACATTCGCAGCGGTCTGAAGGCTGCATGAGAATGCTGTAATACCCTGGCAGTTGATCGGGATCATCAGGGTCCCCCAAGATAAATCCTCTAGGATCCTCACTGATAAGGTGCGTCAGCTCAGCCTGATCAGACGACCTGCGTGGACCACGGCTGCCGCCGCCTCCTGATCTGGTCGGCGGTTCATCTCCTTGGCTATAACGCACCAGACGGCAAATAGAGACAAAAATCTCGCCGTTTTCCGATGTGGACTCACGTGCAGAAAAAAGCCGACAGCCAGCGATGAAATCCTGTGCAGATCCCCAGATTTTCAGCACAGGAGGGATTGTGCACTGACGCGATTCACATAGACGTCGCAAGTCTAAAAAAACCGCATAACGTTGTTGGTGAAGATAATTCGAACCCTGCATTTGAGTCACAGCCAGAAGCTGAAGCATCAGCCGTTCAAAGTCTCGCGCTCCCTCCACATCTCGTGGGGCATGCCAAAGAGCTGCATAGGGGAACCCGAATTGTTTGACCCCACGGCTCAATACAGGGTTACGAACCGGAGCGATCTCCCCAAACCAAAATTGCTTGCCCAAAGTACCGAGCGCACTTGGCTGGCTCCGCAAGGAAATGAGCCACTCACATGCCTCGCGCCAAACATGAGGGTCGGCATCGTCGATGGTGATGGGTGTGCCGATCTCCGCCGTGCGCAATACTCGAAGTAGCCCCGACATCATGCGTGGCAGGTCTATCAGGTCGGGATGAGCGCCTACAGCTTTAAGAATGGAGTCAATGATTCGAGGAGTTCGACCTTGCTCGGAAGCCAGAAGGAGCAACGCATTGCGCGTGTTCATTCGCGACTCTCCGAACCTTTTAATGGCTTTACACCAACGAGTTGTGCGAGGTGCGCATGGCTTCGGTACTCATGGGGCCATTGCTCCGGCGTATGTCTAAGGTGTTGATAAAGGTCCTTTACCTGTTGCCGTGTGATCCGAGCGAGTGCTGGAACAACCAAACGCTCTGCGAGCACCAGTTGAATGATCCGAGCTTTCGTGAAATAGCGAGGCAGATCAATACAGCTAACCAGCGTTTCAGGAGCCGCGTAAGCACTCAACCATCGATACAGTGTCGTCTGACCCACGCAGAGTAGATCAGGCCCTACGACGACCAGCGGATAGAGCTCACTAATCTGCGTCGCCATGCCGCGAGGTACTAGAGCAGGATCTGGCAAGTCGAACGGCGCCAGATCGAGCTCTCGCTCTGCTTTGGCAAAATCTGGGTGGATGCCACCAATAGCCGCTAATTCTATCGTCCGCATTTTATGCCTCGTATTTGGATACCTCTCTCATAATGGAAGGGCAAAGGGCATCAAATAGGAGGCGACTACGCGAAAAGCCAGACTAATCCAGGCTGAAGCCGTCGTAAGCCGCTAGATTTTTCCGCGCATGCGCGGAAAAATTCCGGGCAATATGTTGACAACGCCCACATCAGCAGACACAAACTCTTTGCGACTTACATAAATTGACCAAGGTTATTCGACCAATGCTGAACTTTCTAGCTCATGCAAAACGCTTAGCGGGCGTTAAAAATCCGCGCATGCGCGGTTTTTTAACTGGCCTCAGATATCTGTAACCTGACGTTATAGGGGGGCTCCGCGCAGCTAACGTTACTCTCCATCAAAGCCCCCCGTCAAAGACCCTAGGGCTAATGCGACGAGTACATTGTTACTCAGGGAAAAGTATAACACCGGATTAACTACAGCCTTGGTTAGCTCAGGGAGGTAGCATCTGTTCTATACACCGCAGACATCAGGATCGCTCTCGGTTTTCTTCTCGGTGCTCTGCCAGTTTGGCGAAAGCCCATAGCGAAGTGCCTAGTAACAGCAAGGACCAAAGCAACCATTCCGGAAAGTCATACTGCCCACTCATCCAACATCCGAAAAAACTACATAACATTACTATCCAGATCCACCTCATAAATGCGCCTCCAATTTTTCACCCCGTTGAGAAAGCTGATTATTGTTTTTAGTTATGACCGCGCTGACATCAGAAGCTATGCCGCATCGCAAGGCTAGCTGACGTTTAAGCAATACACCGCATCATGACACCACCTTGCTCTGAGCCCAACAGCGATACATGATCATTGGTATACTCCATGCTCTATTCGCTCAAGGTAGCTCCAAACGATGCAAAACCCGCTCGCCTCATCAACAACATCCAGAGGTACAACATTATCCAAATACTTACATGAGCGCCCCAGCCAATCTTCGGCAAAAGCCTGAGATCCAAACACATGGGTCGCATACTCCAAAATTTGTGCGTATTGGAAAGCCACAGCACTCTGCTTGGAGTCGAGGTGGACAGGCAGCTCACTAAATTCGTCATGATTACTCCCTCCGGCTGAAACGTTCAGGATACGCTGTAGAACATTTCGAGTTGAATATAGATCCGAATTGGAGATCATCGCCCGCACATCCGCCAGCGCAAAGCCAGTATCAGTGGGTTCATAAATCGAAACGGCACTGCGCGGTACAACATCACGCCCTAAAAGATATTCAGTTGGCGTAAGGGGTTTGCTTTGGCCTCTGATATCGCGATAAACCATTCACACTCTCCGTATGAAAAAATTCCCTCTTCTGCTGTATGGGCTCAAGTTTTCGTCACGCTACACCTCGACTAGCAACGACTACTTATTAAAATTAGCGTTTATTCAGGTCAGCATTTGGAGCCTTGGCTTCCACACAACAATGGGCCAGGTAAAACTGATGATATTTACTCCTGCAGCATCGACATACTAGCCTGCTAGCCGTCCGACGAGCTCCATATCGCGCCCTTTCTGCGTCGCGATTTCAAGAAGCCCCATCTGCTGTCTCATACGCCTAAGAAGCAAAATTTCGCGAGCCTCGGCTCTAAACTTGGCCTCCAGCGACCACTTTAGAGTTTTTACTTTTCTTCGACCCTTCACTGTCATATCTCCTAAACATGAGCTTGGTGCATTGACGATAACGGATGCTCTGCGACAACACGGTGAGCTCGGCCAAGAAAAACAAGACTGTAAGTTACCTCGACATCAGGCAGACATTGCCCCTGCCCAATGCGACTTTGGGCAGGGGCCTTCTCTGTTACCGTAAGTGCTACGGGTTGCCTGCCAGTTGTCGGGCATAATAACGATCGCTGAGATCTTTCTTTGGATCAGCCTTGACCCAGTGCTCTGGCTTGGAGCAGTCCATGCAGGTTAATATTTTCTTATCAGCGCTAAGGCTGTACAGGTGGGCACTGGAGCCACTTCCAACCTTGAGTCTCGTCTCCATGACCTCGAACCCAGGAACTTCTTGCCCTAGACGATCCATGTTCTCAAATCTGAAGGACCAGCTTTTGATCTGGCTTTTGCGCCAAATGGTCATGATGGTCAAAGGGTCCTGTTTCGTCATTCTCTGATAGACCCAGTCGCCTTCATACGGCGTTAGCTTCTGAGCCTCTGAATCACGCATTCCCTGTTCCAACGCTTTTTGCTGTATTTCGGCAAGTGCCGCATTCAATTTTTCCTCATCCCTGCGGGCCTGGGCTTGTAGCATCTGGTCTATGTCATACGGTCCTTTGGGGTCATATTTCCAGACCGTCTCGTCCTGGATGCGAAGAATTTTGCAATTGAGACAATCGAGGCTCTGCTCGTCAACATTGCGTTTCATCGCCAAGCGCTCGGAACTGTTTACGTCGTCGAGAAGAAGCTTTCCGCCTTTGACCGAAAGAGTCATTTTGACAAGCGGCTTAATGCGGCCGGTGCTTGTCTCCTGTCCAATAAGCTCAGCTCTATCACCATGAATATTGAGGACTAGCTCAATTTTTCCATTCGATGGGTCCAGGGCACGATAGCTGCCGGTGAAATCCTCGCTCCCGCAACCGGCCAGGAGCGCGCCTGCAACGAAGGTTGTCGCTAATTTAGTTATGGAATCCATGTAGTCTTTCCAGTCAGAGTGTCTCGTAATGCCCTTGCTGAGGCGCAGCCGACCTACTGACCGAGCGCTGCGTGTAAACGAGAATCGGCTTGCGAGGCGACCGATGATGGCTTCATGCCGCAGAGTAGTGTTTTATCAAATTCACAGTATATTGTGAAGACCGCAGATAGCGCGACCCAGATAGTCCTTCCTTTTGTTGGAGGACTTCCGTGGAGGTCGCATTGGCGTTCGGTAAGGTTCTGCGGAGACGGCGTGTCGCAGCAGGATTCACCCAGGAACAATTGGCCCATGAGTCGGAATTGCAGCGTAATTACGTCAGCCTGATGGAACGGGGCATCAACCAACCAACAATCAACACCTTGATCAAGCTAGCCACCTCCTTAGGCTGCACAGCAGCAGAAATCGTCGACGAGGTAGAGCAGCTCGTTGCACACCATCCCTGAACAACACCGCTCACTTCTTCGATGCGAAGTTGCATCAGCCCGATAGCTGTCAGATTCGGACGTTTCTTAGCCGCACCATGTGAGTCGCGCGACGTCTCCTTCCCGCATAAACTGCACTGAAGGTTGGAAGCGCTTAAACTCACGCAAATGCGTACGAATTAAGACGCGCAAAGCCGCCTGCAGAATAGGATCGCCCACACTCCATCAGACCCACAGGATGGAGTTAAGACGCTCCACTCATGCCTTTCGCAACGTCAATTAAGTGACTAAAGTGCCACCATCTAATCGCGAGATGATGGCAATGAATATCCTCACTCCTCAGCCCACTCAGTTTTCGCTCGGGCAGTGGTTTAGCCGCAATCTGTCCGCCGTTATCGCGGTTGCAGGCGCGCAGCGGGAGACGCAACGCTACGCCAACGCTCCTGGGCCTTTAACCGCAGTACAGATTCAGCAGCAAACCGGAATCGCACGCAGCACTCTGCGGGCGCTGAAGTCACCAAGCCAAGGTAGCGATGCCAACCCAGATCTCAGCACTATCGAGCGTCTTGCCGATGCTCTGGGTGTGCCGCCTGCTTTTCTGTTGATGCGCCCCCAGGACTGGGCACTGCTGGCCAGCGCTATCGGCAACAGTGGCGATTACCTAGCTGCTGCTCAAAAATTGGAAGCCGAAGAGCGGCTTCAGGCGGTCAATCCTGTGGAGAAGGTCCTGCGCGAATGCAAGGTACACCCGGATCAGCGCCCCAGTATTGTTGGCGCCTCGCCGGAGGTTGCCCGGGCCAATGCCCGTGATGAGTGGCGCAGACGCGCCTGTCTCAAGCTCGATGCGCTGATGCTGCGCGAAATCTCAAAGTCCGGCCCACGTAAGTGGTTGGCCGCGATAGCGGGCGCCTGGGTCAGCCAGACCACGCCACACGATCCTTCTTCTAGCGAACAATAAGGACTGCCGGGATGCCGATCATTCACGACCCCGATCTTGCCGATGTATTGATGAGTGCCAGCGCCGACGACGTGGGCCTGTTGATAGATGTGATCACCGACAACGGCAAGGGCCGCATATCCCTGTCTTCTTCAGTCTGTCGTCAGTTGATGGCCGACAAGGACAAGGGTGTCGGCGAGTCGACCCGGGCTATTTTCGCCGAGGAGCTGACCCGCTTTGGCGGCAACTCACTGGTCAACTTGTTCCGCGGCGGCAGCGGTGTACCGTACCGCGAGCTGTTGGCGGATGTGGCCGGGCACGTTGGCGCGAAGAACAAGGAGAGCGCCAGCTGCGCCGAGATGGAAATGGCGATCATCACCAAGGTATTCGCCCAGTCCCTGGCGCGGATGAGCGAGGAAGACCGCAAAACACTGTTCGAATCCCTGGGCGGACTGGCGTACCGACCCGGCATGGGGCCGGGGGCATTGGCGGCCCTGCTGGCTTCACTCGGTAGTTCCGGGTTGGCTTCCTACAACTTGGCGGCGGTGGTCGCCAGCGCGACCATGAGCAGCCTGGTAGGGCGTGGCGTGGTGCTGGCGGGTTCGAGCACCCTGGGTCGTGGTCTAGCAGTGCTGGCTGGCCCGGTGGGCTGGGCCATCACCGGGATCTGGACGGCATTCGACCTAGCAAGCCCGGCGTACCGGGTCACCGTGCCCTGCGTCATCCAGATAGGCCATATGCGCCAGAAGATGTTGCTCAAACCCACCTGTCCCGGTTGCCACGCGATAGTCGCGGCCGGCGCCAACTTCTGTGGCAAATGCGGGATACGCCTGGGCGCCTGATACCCTCTTTAGACGACCAAGGAGTGAGTCCATGAACCCTGTGATTTCCCCTCTCGAATTTCTCCTGACCAACGTCATCTGCTTCGCCGCCGGCGCGGCCACGGTGGTCGCGGTGAACCTTGCGGCGAAAGCCGTGTATGCCTCCGGCAAACGCGCCGCGCAGAGCGCCACCTGAACCAACGGATTGAGTAGGAGCGAGAACCGTGTACAGCAACCATCACGCCAAGCGACTGGTATCCCTCAAGGGGGAAATCACAAAGATCAATGTAGACATCCAGAATCTGCGTGCCGACCTCGAATGGTTCGAGCGATTCGACCAGGAGAGCAACCATAGCAGGCTCGCTCAGGTGCAACGGGAAACTCTCGCCGCGCGGGAGCAGCTTGCCAGAGTCGAACAGAGCATCAAGGCCAGCCGCGCTGAGCTGAACAGCGCCAAGGGCGTTGCCGAGGCGGGCTGGTCGCCGTTGCACTGGTTTTCCAGTGAACGGCGCGTGGCCGAGCGCCAGGTCAGCACCCTGCAGGAGCGGCTGGCGCAGTTCAAGAGCCGGCAAGAGGGCTTGGTATCCGGCCTCGGCGAAAGCGAACGGGAGCAGCTGCGCCTGAGCGCCAATTCGCGGCGATACCAGGGCTTCGACTCATTGCAGGCCAAGGCCACCATCACGCAACTGGACAACGACGTGCAACGCCTGCAGGGCGTCGCCGACGAAGTCAGAAAGGCCAGCGCCCACTGGGAGGCGGTGGCCGGAGAGGTGTATCGCAATTGGAAAACTACTCATGACCAGTTGAGGGCGACGGAGCGGGACATCATCGATGCCGAATGCTTCATCAACCAGTTGTACAATGCGCAAAGCTCATTCGATAAAAGGATGGCCCATGAAGAATGTGAAAACCGCTTTGGTGTCGGGCAACGCAGTCCGGATAGGGTGTTGAAGGATCGGCAATTCCACCAGCGCAAACTGGAACGGGAAGAGGAAAAACGCAAGCGCCGCCTGCGCGACACCATTCGCCTGCTGGAAAACGAAATCCGCAACTTGGTGGTAGATGGCAATAATCTTTGCTACCTGAACGAAGCGGGCGGAAAACGGCGTTTCATCGGTCTGGAGGTGCTCAAGACACTTGTGCCTCACCTGGCCGCGACTTATGGCGTGACCTTGGTCTTCGATCCGGGCATCCGCCGCCAGCTCGATATGAGCGACAACGCACTCCAAGCGATGTTTCCGCAGGCCCGGGTACTGGTTATGCCGCCCACCCTCACCGCCGACCATCCGGTGCTGGCCGCCGCGGAGTTCGATGTCGAGACCTATGTGATCAGCAACGACCACTACAGCGATTACCCGGACATGGCTGCGGTCCGAGAGTATCGGGTACTGCATACAGTGGTCCATCGCGACTCCGTGCAGATCCCGCAACTGCAGGTATTGCAGCCTTACTGATGCCCCACGCGACCGGTGACTACCGGTCATGCGCAACCCACGCCTGTGCGCTCGTGCAGGCTAGCAACGAGTCAAGAAAGATGGATCTGAAAGGCCACCTGCTGTACATCGATATCACCCAAATCTGCGGCATCGGTTGCGCGTTCTGCATGTACGCCGACAAGCACAAGACGGGGATGAGCATGGAGTTATCGAGCCTCGCCCGGGAGAACCTGGCGGAGCTGATCAACGCCCCCGACGTCAAGCGCATCTCCATCAGCGGAGAGGGCGAACCCCTCAACAACGCCAGAGTTTTCCACGAGATTCTTGAGCTTTCCCAGGGCGGCAAGCGTTTCGAGTTCATCACAAGCGGCTTCTTTCCCCACGAGAAGATGGCGGAGTTCTATGACACCACCAATCGCATCGTGGTCAGCCGGGGCGACACCTGCAATATCAGACTGAGCTCGGACAGCCACCATATCGAAAAGGTAAAATGGCGGGCTCATGGCTTCAGCCTGGATTACCTGCGACGAAACAAACCGGCCGGGCTGAGCTTTTCGTTTCGCTCGATCGACACTGATCGGGAGTTCACCCGCGACTACCTCCGGGAGGAACTGGCGCGCTGGGGCCTCGACGCCGGGATCGTCGCGGGCAATGCCCTGGAAGATACGCTGGTGGTCGGCGAGGAACGGTTCGGTATCGACTACAAGAACCTCGTCCACCCGGCGGCCGACACGCCACCAGGTTACCTGGATCTGCATGGCTACATCGACGCAATCGAAGCCCGGGTCAACAAGCGCTTCACCCTCGGCAGCCTCAATCCGCCTCCCCACGCCAACGGCATGGACCTGACGGTGAAACCTAATGGTGACATCTACCTGTACGGCATCGAGCACCAGCGCCTGGGCAATATCCACTTTGACCGGATTGGCTGGGAGCGATTGGCCAGCCATGTACGCGACACGCCCCTGGTCCGCGCCCTTTACAGCCAACCGCTGAGGGACCTGCTGGCGCGTCTCGACGACCTCGAACTGGTGCACAAGATCCTGCGCAAGGCGAATAACCCCTACTGGCTGGTCAAGGAACTGGCTAATCACGATGGTCTGTTAGAACGAATGGTGCCGGCATGATCGACTCCCACAGCCATACCTTTTATTCCAAGCATGCCGTCGGTACGGTGGATGAGTTGGTGCGGGCGTCAATCGCCGCCGGAGTGAAGATCCTCACCATCACCGACCACGCGCCGTTCCCGGTGGACAGCGACAATCGCCTGTTGGAGGCGGAACTGGAGCGCTATTTCGCCGATATTGAGCGGGCACGACAGGAGCACCAGGGGAAGATCAAGATCCTGCGCGGACTGGAGTTCGACTACATGCCGGGTGCGGATGCCTACAACCGCGAGATGCTGGCCCGGTACGAGCTGGATTTCGCCATCGGCTCGATCCACTACGTTGAGTTGCCGGGCGAGACCATGGCTAAGGTTTGGGAGTTGGCCCGGCTGTCCGTCCCGGCCTTTCTCGACCGTTATTTCGCCCATCTGCAGGCCTTGCTTGAGTGCGGACTGTTCGACGCAGTCGGGCATGCCGACACGCTGCTGCGCGGCGTGGCGGAAGACGTAGTGCTGCGCCGGATGGAACCGCTGCTGCCGCTGTTCGCCCGCAATGGTGTGGCGTACGAACTGAATGCCTCGGGCATTCGCAAGTCGAGCCTATTGCCCGGTTCGACTCGAGAGGTTCAGGGCGTCTGGAGCTATCCATCACGCACCCTGCTGCCCCAACTGATCGCTCACAGCGCGGCCTTCACCATAGGTTCCGACGCTCACGATCCACTGGACGCGGGGGCCGGCATCCGCACCCTAGTCGGTGAACTGCAACCCTTGGGCCTGGACCGGATCAGCTACTTCGAAGGGCGTCGACGCATCGACATGTCCCTGGATTTCTTCAGCCCGTCGTCTGGCATCGATACAAGGAATGTTCCGTGAACTCCAGATCAAATGACTGGAAACTACTCGCCACGGCGCCTGTCGATGAACAGCTGGCACGCTTTCGCGAAGCCGTGACCCGGCCGCATGCGGAGGATGCGAATGGAGGTCTGCGCGCATTCGCTGCCGGCTTGCTGGCGCAAGGCCTGATCGATATGGAC
>Ga0302167_10000857_pt1 | contig 13852 bp, 11 predicted proteins | sample I_Fen_N1_1_FD_193496 | JGI IMG/M metagenome (GOLD analysis project Ga0302167, IMG submission 193496) | Peat permafrost microbial communities from Stordalen Mire near Abisko, Sweden - I_Fen_N1_1 | ecosystem: Environmental > Terrestrial > Soil > Wetlands > Permafrost | place: Sweden: Abisko...
CTGGCTGTACAGGTATTCAAATTGGAGCTCGAGACGATTTAAATAATAAGACCAATATATTTAATATCAATCAAAATACAATGATTGGTAATAGTGGCAACTTTGGTGTTGTAGTTTCTTCCGGAACTAATTTAAATAATAAAGTTCTTGTAAAGGAAAATTTCATTCAGGGCTTTTCGACTGCTTTGTTTTTGAGAAATAATAAAACATTAATTAAAAATAATGTGTTTAATCAGAATACAAATAATATGTTGGAAGATAGCACTGATAATATTAAAGAAAATAACACAACTTATTAATTTTTAAAATATGAAAATACCTTCAATAATTACAAATATAAATGATACGATAGCTTTTAAATATCCTGTATCAACTACTACAGCTTTTTTTGGTTCAATAAATTGGCACCTGTGGGAACTTTTTTTCTTTCAAATCTGTATATTGCTTATTGATGTTGTCAGACAAAAATATATAAAGAAAGATCGTAGGAAGGGTCTGAGCGAAGACCGTGAAGAAATTAACACAATGTATCAAACTGCTGTTGAAAAAGAAAAAATTCAAAAGAAAGAATAAAATCATATGCTATGGAATTTAAAAATAAAAACGACTACAGTTTTATTGTTTTTGACAAAGATAATAATCAGATTTGCAAGATTGAATTTGTACATAATTGTTACAAGTCCGCGCAGTGGCTAACTGATTCAAAAAATTATAATCAATGGCATTATGCTAATATTTATAATCGTAGATCGGGTACATTTATGAAAAGAATTTATAAAGGCAATTTTATAGAATCATATCCAAAATAACGGCTGTATCTTTTTTTTTTATCTTTTTAGTAAAGCGTTCAGATTGTTTTTTTTTTTATCTTTTTAATAGAATAACAGCCGTATTATAAAAAATTTGGAACAGTGCATTTCTGTTCCAATTTTTTATTTATATTTGTCCCTGTGCATAAAGCACATAAAACGAGTTCATTAAAATAATATTTAACATTAAGTTCTTAGTAATTTACAAAGTTAAATAGTCCGAAAACCTTAAAAGTGGTATAATTTAAAAACGTCCTATAATTAATATTATGTTAAATAGAATATTATGTATGTTTATTCTTACTAATAGATTTTAACTAAAATATAAATTTAACAAAATCTTCCTGAACCATATAATTTTAAATAATGAAGCATATAATGGTTATATAACTTTTCAAAAGAATTTAAGATTCAGTATTTAAATAGATATCTACATTATAATTTTCAAAATATTGATCGAAAAAATTTAAATATTGTTTTAGAAATCTCAGAAAAAAGCTAGATAATGAATATTTATGAAATGTTCTAACTTATTTTAAATCAAAAAAAAATCCACAAGTCATTTTGAAATTTGCTTATATTAAGCAGGTATTCGAATTGATGAGTTAGCTAATTTAAAAGCGAATCCTACTCCACTTGATACAAAATACAATAAACTTAAAATAAAAAATCCGAAGAAAAATATTCCTCCGGATTTAGTTAAATATTGTTTAATTATCGTCAACCTATTTTAGGACGACTCATACAGATTAATACTTTATTTTTTAATAAAAGTCTTTTTGAAAAACTGTCCATCTTTGGTTTCAGCTGTTAATATATAGACTCCTGAGGTTAAAGATGAAACATCAATAGTTTTAGGGTCTTTAATACTAAACATCTTCTTTCCTGATAAATCATAAACTTCAGCTATAAGAATTTTTGAAGCAGACATCAGTGAAATGTTCGTTTCAGCAGGGTTAGGATACAGCTTTAGTTTTTGATCCGGACTTACTTCGTGAACGTTTAAATTTCCATTAACAAGATTCGCCGTAGCAACGTTTGAAACTAAGCCATTGCTATTTTCAACAGTGTAACTGAAACTATCGTTTGCCCATGTTGATCCTGAAGGTGTATAACTAACTGTTCCATTACCGTTAACCGTCAATGTACCGGAGAGAGGATATGATACAATTTTAATCAAACTTGTACCTGATAGTCCCTGATCATTTGCAAGTATAGCGAGAGTATATGGACTGCTACCATTTTGTGTAAAGGCATCTGATACAGCCGTTGGTGGTATATTTACAGGTTGCTGAAAGACTGCATTCCCAAGTTTAATTAGGAATCCATCACTATTGCCTGCAGATGAATAATTAAAGATCGTCATGTCTTTAAGGCTACTATAGAATTGACCGACTACATAAACATTTCCGGACTTATCAACGGTTATATCTCTTCCGATATCTCCACTTCCTGGTCCGATGTAATCTTCAAGATCGATTTGATTTCCTACCGGATCAAGTGCCCATACATAGACTTCTTCTCCGTATCTGCCACTATAGTCATTCACAATAATACCCTGAAACTGCCCCGTCGTCAATATATTATTATTTTGATCAATCGTAAGTCCGTTGGCGCTATCAAAAAATTGCTCGCCCAATTTAGCAGCCCATAGATAATTCAGATTATTATCGACCTTTAAAACATAAGAATCGCTGCTACCATAAATACCAAAGGAAGTCATAGAGTTATCTGTTGTACCAAAATTAAAATCTGCGGTTCCGACAAAATTCCCTGTGATTACAACATTGTTATTACCGTCAATTTTTACTTTTTGCGATCTTGCAAAATGACTTTGATTGGCAGATGAAGTTGCTCCTGCATTCAAAAAATTTCCATTACTGTCCAGCTTCAATATATACGCCTGACCACTAAAAGAATTGCTGATATTAAATGTTCCTGTAGGACTCGGGTCAAAATCAGTGGTTCCATAATTATCTCCTGTAACAAATACATTAAAAGCAGAATCTACTGCAATATCTTTTCCTACATCATTACCTGTTCCTTGTGTCATCTTTGCCCAGATCAACTGTGCATTTTTATCAATTTTCAGGATGAAAGTAGTATCTATATATTCGCTTGTCATATTAAAAACGCCTGAAGTTATGTCAAAATCAGCAGTCTTTCGGAAGCTGCCCGTCACATATACTTTGTCCTGACTATCTACAGTAATACCGTATGCTCTATCATGTTCCGTACCTCCAATGCTGCCTGCCCAAACCAAAATACCATTTCTGTCTAATTTTGCAATAAAAATATCTGCATCACCATTGGAAGTGAGCATTTTAATTCCTGTAGGACTTGGATCAAAATCAACGCTCCCATTGAAACGTCCTGTTAAATAAATATTACCAGAAGAATCTGTTGCTGTAGAATGAATGTAAGGTGACCCCTCTGATGCTGGATTAGAAGCAAAAGCCTTCACCCACTGAAGAGATCCAGTCTTTGAATATTTTGCTACATATGCATCGGAAGATCCTGAACTAGTAACCATATTCGCATATGATGAAACATCAAAATCACAATTACTAGAAAATTTTCCGGATACAATTACGTCGCCGTACAAATCCGTGATGATATTATCTGCGCTATCATAGTTTGTTCCACCAATATTTCCGCCCCAATTATAAGAAGGAAGATAGGTTAATTGAGAGTAAGCAGTCATTGGTAATATGATGCTAAAAAAAAATAAAGTTTTTCTTATCATGTAGTGGAATTTATATTCAATCTGCAAATATATCATTTTTCGAGATTTGTTGAAATTAGTTTTAATCAGCAAAATACAAATAGGAAAAATAATAATGACGGCTATTCTAATCATTCATTTTCCTTGACTAGTATAGGCTTTTGTCTAGAGGTTTGTAAATGTTGTATGAAATGCCTATTTTAAATCTGTGAAGTGGTTAAACCAAATTTTTCTTTGAACGATGCATAAAAATGAGATAGATTTTCAAAACCTAAATCCAAATAAAATTCGGCTGGTTTTTGTTTTTTGTGCTTGATTAAATAATGGGCTTCTTCCAAACGTTTTGCAAGCAACCATTGTTTTGGCGTGGTATTAAATATTTTGGTAAAATCACGTTTAAATCCTGAAAGACTTCTCCCAGTAAGCTTTGCGAAAGATGATACCGAAATATTGAACATGAAATTTTGGTTCATAAACTCTTCCAAATCCATTTTGTAAGGTTCGGAAAAATCGAACAAAATTTGTTTAAAATCAGGATTGCTTTGTAGTAATAATTCTATCGCTTCCCTAATTTTTAAATCTGCCAACCGTGAAGTTGCTTCTTTGGTCTTATTGATATAGGGAACTAATGAACTGAAATAATTTTGCAGAAAATCATCGGGTTCAAAAAACAATTTCTGTTTGCCAGCATACTTTTTATCAATCACTATTTTGTTTTCTAAGGCATACTGTTGCAAGGTTTCCTTGTCCAACGTAATCGACAAAAACTGGTATTTTCCTGATTTTGCAGGATACTTAATTGTTCTTATTAATTGGTTTTTCCGAACCAATACGATGGTGTTTTCAGGAATTACTGTATTTCCATCTGCGTGAAAAGCGTGTGTCTCACCTGATAGTTGAAATCCTAAAAAATGCTCAGGAATAAATTCTTCATTTCCTCTGTGCTTTTCAAAAACACAGGAATAGACCAACTTATCAAAAATGATTTCACGCTTTGCTTCCATACTACAAATATCTTAAAATTTAATCGAGCAAAACCGCTCCTGCATTCGCAATTTCTTTATCTTGTTCTGGTGAACCGCCTGAAGATGCAATAGCTCCGATGATTTTGCCTTCTTTGTTCTTAATAACAACGCCACCAGCAATGGTCAATAATCCGTCGTTTGAATTTAACATTCCGTAGCCGTGAATGTTTGCTCCAGAAACGATTGTTCCCATTATGTCACTATCTACACCAAACATTACTGCAGTTCTGGCTTTTTTTATGGCGAATTCTATCACGCCAAAAACGCTGTCTAATCTTGCAAATGCAACCAAATGTCCGCCTGTATCTACCACAGCAATACTAACGGAAATATTTAAAGTCTTCGCTTTTTCAATTGAAGCATTCAATGCTTTTGTTGCTTCGTTATAGTTTATGTTCATCCTTTTTAAATTTAATTAATGATAAAAAAAGAAAGCACAGTTTTTTGAATCGTACTTTCTGAATTTTTTTAGCTTTTTGCCGTCCAAGCATCTGCTTGTAATTGTTTTACAAAATCTTCGGTTTCTTTTGGATGTACATTTCTGAAATTTGAATTTTCATTCAAAGCCACATCAACAATACAATCTGCCATTGATTGTGGGTCTAATTGATTTGCCAAAGCTTCGGCAGTACCGTCGAATGCAGATGAAGGTGTGAAATTGGTTTCAGGACTGTACCAACGGTTGATGGTGTCAACTCCCCGATCGTTAAAACCAGTTCCAAAAATGCCCGGATTACAAGTTGCAATTTTGATATTGAAAGGTGCTAATTCTGTTTTCAGACCTTCGGCAATTGAACCCATTGCGTGTTTAGATGCACAATAAGCGGCAACGTAAGGAACCGTCCATAATTCGCCCATAGAAGTTGTGAAAACAATTTTTCCTGGTCTTTTTTCGTCAATAAATTTCTTGATAAAACCTTGAGCCAACTGCAATCCGCCAAAAACATTTACATCAAACATCGAACGGATTAAATCTAAAGGTTGCTCTGCAATTGGACCGCCTTCCATTATTCCTGCGTTGCTGATTAAAATATCAATGTCGTATTTTTGAGTGATGTAAGCAATGTCTTTTGTGTTCGTTACATCCAATTTATCAACGGTCAATTCTATTCCCTGTTCTTTAGCTTCTCTTATCAAGTCGCTCATTTGCGGATAAACTTGTGCCGTAGCAATTACTTTGTGCCCTTTTTTAGCTAAATCAAAAGCAGCAATTTTTCCAAATCCACTTGCAGCTCCTGTAATTAAAATTCTTTTGCTCATATTTTCTATATTTAAAAGTTATAGAGCAAAATTGAACGAATTAGCGATGAAATTAGTTTGTGAGAGGCTCAAGTTTGTATTGGTGGAAGGTTCAATAAAATGTAAGGATGAAGTTAGGCAACGTTTTTTTTAATTACAACTAACCTGTGTCTCTTTTCTTATTAGCTACCTTATCATTTGTTTTACATTAGAAATTTTATCAACATTTGTCAAAAATAATTCAAATAAATTCCTCAAAAAGAGTTTGTATCTAAACAAAAAAATCCCGAATTAACGGGATTTTAATTTCTTATATTTAAATTTATTTGATCTCTACAGGAACTGAGATTTTATCCCAATCCATTGTGAATCCACTATTGTTTATTTTATAAACTAAAGTTTCCTGTGTTGCTGGTAAAGCCTTTGTTTTTACATCAACACGTAAAGCATCTTTAGCTTGTTCGTATTTATAAGCACCCCATTGTTTTGGCTCTTTGTTAAAAATTGCAGTCCAGGTTCCGCTTTGTTTAGGGATTAAGAAAAAGCTGTATTTACCTGCTGTCAATTTTTTACCCTGAACGGTAATGTCTTTATCCGTTTCGAAAGTAGTTGCTTCATTGGCACCCGCACGCCAAACTTTATCATAAGCTTCTAAACCGCCCCAGATTGTACGCCCTTTTACTGAAGGACTGCTATAGGCTATGGTAATGGTTGCATCTTTAATTTTTCCCGTTGCAGTAGCTGGAGGACTCGCAGGTTTTTTAGTGTCCTGTGCAAATGCGTTTACTGAAATCGTCATTGCAGCAAAAAGTACGGTAGCTGATTTAATCATCGCTTTCATAATATTTTTGTTTGTTGTTGTTCGTTTACGAATTTACTGCTTTCGGCTTATAAAACAATAATCCGATTGCAGAAAATATAATGACTGCCGCCGCACCAATTACGTTAAGCCAAAGGAAAGAAACGATATCGAACTTATAAACGGCAATAACCGTAATTTCTGATAAAATTGCAGAAATAAATACAATCGCCCCGTTGACTTTTTTATAGTAAAATGCGACAAGAAAAATCCCCAATATCGGACCGTAGAAAAGAGAGCCCAATACATTCACCGCTTCAATAAGGGAACCCATTTGAGTGGCAAACATGGCTACGCCGATTGAGAAAATACCCCAAGCTAAAGTGTGTAGACGACTGTACCTCAATTCGGTTGCATCATCAGGAATTTCTTTTTTAAATATTAAATGAACATCTTTTAATGAACAAGCGGCAAGAGAATTTAGCGCGGCCGAAATCGAACCCCAACTGGCCAGAAAAATGACGGCAAACAGTAAACCGATCATGCCTACAGGTAAAGTATTTTTTACGAAATACAGGAAAATATAATTGGTATCCGTTTTCTCCGCATTATAGTTTGAATTATTGATAGCTTCCTCTACCCTGCCGTGCAATGCTTTTACTTGAGTTTGAGTATTTTTAAAATCATTAAGCGTTCTATCAAGTTGTGGTGAACTAGTTTCTTTCAACTTTAAAATTTCTTTCGATTCTGCATTAAATTTTAGTTGTAAATTCTGATGCTCTTTTTCAAAAACCGCAGCCTGTTCAGGTTTTGTTTCCTTTAAATGTTGGTAAGAGCGTTCGTTAAAATAAATCGGAGCCGGTTTTAGGGAAAAGAAGGCGAAAAGCAAAGCACCGATCAAAAGAATAGCAAATTGCATCGGAATTTTAACCAATCCGTTCAACAGCAAGCCCATTTTCGCATTGGTATTGTCTTTCGCAGTAATATACCTCCCAACCTGACTCTGGTCTGTACCGAAGTAAGAAAGTGCCAGAAAAAAACCGCCAATTAATCCGCTCCAAATATTGTATTTATCTTTCCAGTCGAATTCTGTGGTGATTACATTGAGCTTTCCGGATTTCCCAGCGAGATAAAGTGCATCATTAAAACCAATTCCATTCGGCATATTTTGAATAAGTAAATACCCAGCAAAAGCCATTGTTCCCAGAATAATGAGAAACTGTAATTTTTGGGTGTGAGCGATCGCTTTTGCACCGCCAACATAGGTATAAATCAACAGAATACCGCCTGTCAAAACATTCGTTAAGTAAATATTCCAGTTTAAAACGCTTGATAAGATGATACTCGGAGCGTAAATGCTGATTCCCGTTGATAAACCTCTGGAAAAAAGAAAAAGCAGTGAAGTCAGCACCCTTGTTTTTTTATCAAAACGGTTTTCTAAATATTCATAGGCAGTGTAAACATTTAGACGCTGAAAAATCGGTATGAAAGTGATGCAAATAACAATCATCGCCAAAGGCAAACCAAAGTAATACTGCACGAAACGCATTCCGTCCGTATAAGCCTGACCTGGCGCCGAAAGAAATGTAATAGCACTTGCTTGTGTAGCCATTATACCTATCAGCACAATGTACCAAGGAATTTTGTTATCTGCTTTCAGGTAAGATTCGTTGCTTTTTTGACCACGACCGATAAATACGCCGTAAACCACCACTGCAACAAGTGTAACAATAAGAACTGTCCAATCTATCGTACTCATGCCCAGAATTTAGTGAAGAAATAATAAAATGCAATCTGCAATACTAATGCAGCTGCTAATAGTATGTACCAGGTATTCCAATTTTTAAGTTGCTTGTTCATCAGTTTTTCTGTGCAGATAAAAAGTTTAAAAATAATCTTGCCGCACCAACATTTCCCGCAGGTAATTGTCTGAAAAATGCCAACGGTGTATAAATAAAATTACCCTTTCCGTATTGGGCATATAAAGTTGATCCCTGCAAAGGCTCTTCATTGGTATCGTGCATTTCAAAAAGTGGTTCATAAGCCGTATCCCATTTATCGGGAAAATAGGCACCACGTTCCTGAACCCATCCATTAAAATCATTTGAAGTAATTTTATTAGGAAAGTTCAGTAATTTATGATTTGGATTTAAAAACTTAACATCAGCATTTTCTTCGGTAATGCGTTTATTGGCAATACTGAAATTATACATTCCCAATTGGTTAACTGTTATATCTTGATTGGTATTATACTGCATCACCAAATTACCTCCGGTTTTTACATAAGACCATAAAAAAGGCATCCAGCGACCCAATTTTTTCTCTGTATTATTGGCACGAATACCCAATACGATGGCATCATATTGCGCCAACTTATTTTGACTACCACTAGCTTCATCCAAGTTGCCATAAAAATCTTCGTCTTTCAAAACATCTACCTGAATACCTGCAATACGTAAAAACTCAGGAATGAAATCTCCTGCACCTTGAATATAACCCACTTTTTTAACTTTCGTCTGAATATCGCCTTTCATCACTGCAACCGTTGCTGGCGTAAAATATTGTAAAGAAGGTAAATGCGGATATTGAATTAATACTTGTTTTTTATTATAAGTTATTCCATCTGCAACAAAATTCGCATCTAATTGCAAACGAGATGAATTGATTAAAGCAAGTTTAGTTTTTGGAATGATATAATCAACGGTAAAATCTTTTCCATTCATTGATTTTAAATCTCCTCCACCTAATTGTTCTCCATTATATAGCAGGTTTACTTTTCCATTATTGAACTGTTTGTTGGAATTAACCTTAAAATTTAAACTCAAAAGTAAATCTTCATTTTCTTTAACTAAATAAAGCGGTTGTGTAAATTTCAGTTCCAATGCAGGAACAATGCGCAAGGCTTCGACCACATCGCCACGCACCGGATCTAATTTCTTGAAAGATAAAGGAAGTTTAACCTTAAACTTTTCCGAGCCGATTTTTAAATTAAGCAAAACATTCAATGGTGATTCTGCCTCAGGCAAACCGACTAAAGTATCATTTGGAACAGAGAAAGTTGCCGCGTCTTTGGCTGGTTTTGCCAACCAGTAAGGTTCTGTGAGTGATGCATCAGAAGGAATCTTTTGACAGTTTTCTATTGAAATTTTCTGACTGACTTAACCATTTTACATCTTCTAAAACAACAGGATTTGCAGCTCTTGAAATCAAATTTAATCTAAAATTATAATGATCTCCGGCAACAGCTTCAGCCTGATTGGTAACCACCTCGCCCATAAACCCCACACAGCTTAAAATGATATTGTCGAGAGATTTAAGTTTATCCTTTTTTAAATCTGAATCTTTTAATGCCAAAACTTTTTTTCGCAAAGCAAGCAACGCAGGTAAGCTATTGTCTGGCTCGTTGAAATTGAAAGCGGAAATAATTTTATCTAATGATTGGTCAATATCCGCATTTCCTGTTGCGGTCCAGGTTTTAACTACTCCATCAAAAAGTGTTGCTTTTGCAGGCTCGCCAATAACATTAGAAAAATATTCAGTTTTAATCCCGGCTACAGACTGTGTTCCTGCACCCTGACTTTTATGTAAACTTCTGCTTAATCCAGCCAATTCACCATAGCCCATTCCCAATTGTGCATCATATTGCCCAAAGGTAACTTTCAGTTGATTTTCAGCTGTTGTATTCACCGCACCAAATCGGAAAGTATTCCAAAGTACACGCTTTGGTTGCCATACATTAACATATTTTAGTTGATTTGGGAAAGCGGTTTTATCGCCCGCCAGCTTAAAAGCTTTTTCCGCAACCACAGCTGAAGCCGCATGTTGTCCGTGTCCTGCCGCCGCAGTAGGAGGAAAACGACAAATGATAACGTCAGGACGGAATTTACGGATTACCCAAACTACATCTGCTATAATGCTATCTTCATCCCATTGTTTAAAGGTGTCGGTAGTATTTTTAGAGAACCCGAAATCAATTGCGCGGGTAAAAAACTGCTGGGCGCCGTCTAACTTTCTTGCCTCTAAAAGCTCATGAGTTCTGATTAAACCCAATGCAACACCTTGTTCTGTGCCTAATAAATTCTGACCACCATCACCTCTGGTTAAAGACAAATAGCCCGTTTCTACATTTTGATCGTTGATTAACCAGGAGAGTAATCCTGTGTTTTCATCATCAGGATGAGCTGCAAGATATAAAACTTTAGGGAGCTGTTTAAGTGTTTTGAGTTCGCGGTAAATTTCAGATGATTTTGAAGGCCGAACCTGTTGAGCCGAACAAAAAATCGTATAAAAGCCAAGGGTAAATACAGTGATTACTTTTTTGAACATTTGAATTTGCTTTTCGGGGCAAATATAAGTAAATCATCTTTCTTTCAGCCTTAAAAGAATTAGACTCTAAATTTTACAAAATTAAATAAACATTGCTGCTAATTTTTAAAAGGATAAAAGTCCTGAAGAAATTCAGGACTCGAAAAAACCTATAACCATAACCTCCTTCATTCTCAAACATCAATTCGTTCCTCCGCCTAAGGCTCTATATAAATCTATTTCTGCATTAAGTTTTTCCTGAACAATGTTGGTATATTCCAAATCGTTCTGGAGTTTGTTATTTTGGGCAGTAATGACCTCTAGGTAGGTCGCCATACCGTTTTTATATAATTTCAAAGCATCATTAATTCCTTTATCTAAAATTTCTGTTCTCTGTGATAATAAATCCAATCGCTCAGAAGTGCCTTTAGATTTTGCCATAGCATCAGAAACCTCTGCAACAGCAGTCAGTACAGTTTGTTTAAAAGTTACTGCTGCTTTTTCCTGTTCAATAATTGCTGTTTTATATGCAGTACTCAATTGCTTTTTCTGTAAAATAGGCATCGCAAGATTGGCCGCAATTGTTTTGGTGAGTGAGCCTGGAAGATCAAACCAAGAATTAAATTTACTGGAATTCAATCCAATTTGAGGCGTTAGGCTAAGACTGGGATACATCGCAACTTTTGCTAATCCTGTTTTTGCATTGAGACTGATTACTGCAAATTCAGCAGCTTTTAAATCCGGACGACGGCTTAACAACTGAGCAGGAACTCCTTCGGATAGTTTACTTTCGAACATCATCGTCTTTAAATTTTCGCCACGAGATACTTTCGTCGGATATTCACCACAAAGGATACTTAAAGCATTTTCCTGAACCGAAATATTCTGTTTCGCTAAAGGAATAAGAAGTTCTGCTGTTTTCTTTTGTGCTTCAGACTGATGGATAGCCAATGAATTAATCTGTCCTGCATTAAATTGCAGGTTCATCATTTTAAGCGTATTGTCACTCAATTCAATGTTTTTCTCTGCTATTTTCAACTGTTCGTCCAAGCTTACCAAGTTATAATAAGCCTGTGCGACTTGTACAATGATTCTGGTTTTAAGTGCATTTAGATTTTCTTTTTGCGCAAAATAGTCTGCAGCAGCAGATTCTCTCTGCATTTTGGCTTTTCCCCAAATATCAACTTCCCAGGATAATCTTATGGTTGTACTAAAATCATCAATATATTTTTGTCCTGAAAATTGTTGATTCAATGATCCATTTAGTGAGTTTTGTGATGCCCAGCTTCTATTTGCTCCCGCACTTAAATCCACTGTCGGCATCATAGAATGTCTAGCCTGTTTATAGGCTAAATCCAACTGATCTATTGTTTTTAAAGCATTAACAACTTCATTATTTTTCTTTAAAGCTTTATCGATCAGGTCTGTTAATTTAGGATCTTTGAAAAAAGTCTTCCATGGAAGAAGGATACTATCTCCCGTTATCTGTACAGAACTATTATAATTTTGTGGAATATTAAGTTCTGCTTGTGTATATTTTTTTCCTACGGCACAAGACATCACTAAGGATGCCATTGTACCTGTTACAAGGAAATTTTTTATATTAAATATTCTCATTTGTTGAATTATTGTGTGTAAGAACTACTTGTTTTTTAGAAGATATTTTTTCGTCCAGATATTGGAAGAACATATAAAGGACAGGAATTACAAATATTCCTAATATTACTCCACTTAACATTCCGATTGCGGCACTTACACTGATAGATTTGTTTCCTACAGCCATTCCGCCGCCTGAAAGCATCAATGGAATCATTCCTACAATAAAGGCTAATGATGTCATAATAATTGGTCGAAGTCTTGATTTTGCTCCTTCTAATGCAGAGTCGAGAATCGATAAACCTGATGCTCTTCGCTGTACCGCAAATTCTACAATCAGGATGGCATTTTTCGCTAATAATCCAATCAACATAATTAGTCCAATCTGTACATAAATATTGTTATCAAGTCCGATGGCTTTAATTCCTAAAAATGCTCCTACAATACCTGTCGGGATAGAAAGCAGTACTGCCAATGGCAAAATGTAACTTTCGTACTGCGCAGCTAGAAGCAAGTAAACAAATAGAAGACATAATCCTAAAATCATCATTGTTTGGTTACCTGAAGATTTTTCTTCTAAACTTAAACCTGTCCATTCATAACTATAATCCGATGGCAATTTTGCCAATTCTACTTCCAATTTACTCATCAATTCTCCGTTACTTACTCCCGGCTTCGGACTTACATTGATGCTTAAGGCATTATAAAGGTTGTATCTGCTTACAGATTCTGGTCCGTATACTTTATGCAATGTGATTAATGTATTGGCAGGAACCATTTCGCCTTTATCATTTTTAACGAAAACATCATTAAATGCCTGTTCATCCATTCTATAAACTCCATCAGCTTTGATATTGACTCTGTAGAATTTACCAAATCTTGAGAAATTCTGAGACTGGTCTCCGGAGAAATAAGTTTGAACAGTAGTTAAAAGACTTGAAACACTCACGCCTAACTGCTCTGCTTTATCTTCGTCTACTTCCAACTCAAGCTGTGGATAATCTGCACGGAACATTGTATATGCGTAAGCAACACCGTCGATCTGCATTAATTTTCCAATGATTTCGTCTGCTTTTGCTTTTAGTATTTTCGGGTCTCTACCCATTCTATCCTGAAGCATAATTTCTGCATCACTCGTCATACCATAACCTTCTACCGGTGGAAGTCTGATCACCATTATAGTACCTTCTATTATAGCTGAAAGTTTTTCATTAACTGATGCTACAACTTCATTGATATCTTTTATTGCGCCCCTTTCTTTTTTAGGTTTTAATTTTACGAATCCAACACCATAAGCAGGTCCGGCACTGTTACTCAAAATATTAAATCCGGTAATCGATACATTTTCCTTTAC
>Ga0302167_10000859_pt1 | contig 13840 bp, 5 predicted proteins | sample I_Fen_N1_1_FD_193496 | JGI IMG/M metagenome (GOLD analysis project Ga0302167, IMG submission 193496) | Peat permafrost microbial communities from Stordalen Mire near Abisko, Sweden - I_Fen_N1_1 | ecosystem: Environmental > Terrestrial > Soil > Wetlands > Permafrost | place: Sweden: Abisko...
AGTGCAATTAGAGGAAAGAACCGTGAATTAAGGACAAGAAAGGTCTGATTTTCGCCGACTTATGATTTTTTGAGCCTCAAGTAGTGAGGGCATCAAAAATCGGTGGGTACTTCAGACCTTCCTTAAAAGGAAGTATCTACATGGACTGTATGGAAAGTGTTGTCAGCATTGATGAAAGCATTGCTTTAGTTAAAGCCCGCATCAGCAAGCGTCAATTGATGCGACCTGTTGTTGCTCGTGCACGGGCACTGGCCGTAGCAGACCCTGCCAGCCCGACCAAAGAACTGGATGCCGTGGTCCTGGCCGATACACTGGTGGGTTATGGCGCCAACATATCGCTTGAAAATATGGCAGTTATTGAAAACCTGATTAAATTTTCGAAGCTGGAAGCCAGTTATGAAGTGCCAGGGGGTGATCCCGAAGCGTGGTACCTGGAGTTTCTGAAGTGCATGGATGATTCGGGTTGCTTTGTCGCGGATGCGGGGTATACGGCTTATCAGAAGCGCTCTTATCAACTGACCATGGATAATATCGTAACCGATATCGTCAAAGCCGGGGTCGATGCGGCGAAAGCTGTAATACCTGGCGCTGCAGTACTCAGCGCGATCGTTGATTCGACATTGGACGCCCAGAAGAAGGAGCCGGAGGCCATCAAGTTACTTAATCGTGAAGTGGTCAAGAGCAAAGGCGTAAGACTGGCAATCATGCCCTGCGACCAATTGGCGAACGGTATTATTCTGACGTCGTTAGCATCAATTGACAGCGTCGGTGGCAATAACGATACCGGGTTGGTTTTTTTCGACTGGAAAACAGCGGGGCGTGATATTTTTCGCGGCAGTGCCTACATTACGTTTAATCCAATTCGTTATGCGGAAATAAAGGCGGATCTGGAAGAATACCTTGGCGAGCATTTCAAGGCGGCGCTGAGCAAACGCTTCCAACGACGCAAGAACAAGCCAAGTTAAGTTAAGTCAATCGACCCGCTCGCTGCCGGCTATTTTTTAACAAGGAAGTTTTCTATGAATGAGCAGGAAGTTCGTCGTGCGAACGGCTACGTCAGTTTTGTCGATCTTTTTAAAGTGTTTGAACTTGAGCAAGCGTTGCAGGAACACAAAGGGACAGACGATTATGACGCGGTCTTTCGTTATTACTTCGGTTGTATCAGCGTGCTTGATTTCCCACGAATGCGTACGCCGCTCGGCTTGCTGCTTCAGGCTCTCAAGTCTTTTACCCAACCCTCGGGGCGACGCCGGCGCTCGGCAGAGGTGACGGTGCTGGCAGAACCTGGAGCAGGTCCGTCTGCGACCCTGACGGACATTCTTGAGCGGGTCGAAACGTTCCAGACACGGTTGTCCCATAGCGTCGAAGAACTGACCGTCGCAGCGATTGAAGTCCCGAAGAACCTGCACTTCGTTTGGCTCGGCGGCGGCATCGGGGATATTCAGCGCGATTACATCATTATCTGGAAGCAGGTCATGGCCGAGGAAGGCCATAGCTTGAAACTCTGGTATGACAGCGACGCGCTAATGGCCTACGAGACCAATCGGATCATTGTCGAGGCGGCGAAAGCTGAGGCGATGCTCAAGGGGGGGAGCAGCAGCAAGACGGCCATCGAACTTGGCGACAAGTACGAAGAGCGGGCGATTGTCCTGAAGCAACAAATGAGCGCGCATATAACCCAGGCTGTCGAGCGCGGCGAAAAAGCCGACGACGCACGGATCGATCTTCTGGTCCGGGGTTATGGCCAGAACGAAGCGGACTTGAGCGCCTTGAAGGCAAAAAACCACAAGAGCATTGCGGCGCTGGGCGAGGCGGGGCTTGAACTGCGGGATCTGGCGAACAATGGCGCACCGCTGCAACTACAGTCTGTTTACGAACAAGAAATCAGACTGCGCGGCAACCTGGCCGCCGCTTCCGATGTTGTACGCGTCGAGGCGTTGTTTACTGAAGGGGGACGTTACGCAGATGTAGATAACCTGCCGCCGCTTCTGGACGTGCTGGACGAAGTGGACATTAGTCAGTTCGGCAGTGATGCGCGTCTGGGTGTGCTGCAGTTAATGCTTGATCATAATCCTGAATGGATGCCGGGCCGTCAGGCACTTCGCAGCAAGTACACCGACTATTTCAAGGAAATCCCCGAGGCACATCGTTCGAATCTGGAACGTTTTGCAAAAAGTCGCCCTGCCTTGAACCGCGTTTTCCGCCCGTCCGCAGAGGGCCTTGTTCGTCCGAACGGTCTGCGGGCTGTCGCCGAGCAAAGTAGTTTGAATAATGCATTCCTGATGGCTCATGCCGGGTCGGCAATGCTCAGCGCCGTCATCGAACGTTTCAGATTCAACTATGAAATTGTCGATGCCACTGCCCGATTGGCCATGGAGCGAAAGATTCCTTTGATCGACACCGAGGCCATGAGCGGTCTTGCGCTGGAGGTCGTCGAGAACAGAGTAGGCCCCTTGGTCGCACTGCCGCCGGAAGAAGAACTGTCCCTCGGCTTTCTGGTTGAAGCGGCAGCGGCCTATTACAGCGATGGTATCCGCCCGCAAAGCGAAGTGACGATCTACCTGACCGGACCTGCTGCGATGCGAGACGCAATCGCAGCGTACGCCAAAACGCACTTCACTCCTCTTGCGGCTCAAGCCTGGCGAGCGGATGTCGCTATTGCCGCCACTGCGACCGTCAACCGGGCAACCGAGGAGGAGCTGGATCACTCCTGGAAGGAAAACGAAAGCGATACGGCTCAATGGCTGATTAAAGAAAAACAACGGTGGGAGAAGGATAACTTTAAGGCGCGCTACGTCGGCAACATGGACCAGTTGCTGGATAACCAGACCCTCCATTTCGACCATGGCTGGCCGGTGATCGAGGGACGGCATGTGTTATCGACCGAGCGGCTGCAGTCGCTGGCGCAGTGGTTTGGCGAACCATTTTTGCAAGCAATGAGCGAGCAGATCACCGGTGAAGTGATCTTCGGCAAGTCATTGCTGCTGGATTTTGACGAGCGGCAATCCATCTTCGCGCAAGAAGTCGAGGTACCGCCGACGTCTGTCGTTGTTGAGGCGGCCCGGGTTTTGCCACTCGATGAACTGCTTCACCGGATCAGCAGGGGCACGTTGAAGGTCGAGCAACTGAACCCACTGCAGCGGTTGTTGATCGGTTCGTTGCTGGGGGCACGGGGAATGGATGAACGCAGCTTCGGCGCGATTAACGCCGGGCTGGAGAACCTTGCCAATACGGTGTCCGAATTGGGCGTTTCGCACCGTTATGGGGCCATTGAACGGGAGCTTTTCAAACACAATCACCCGGCGTTCGTGGCGGGCATGGCCGGTGCCTCGGCGCCCTCCATTGCATTGTCCGAGACCAGTATCGAGCTGAAAAAACAGGCGCTTGAGCGCTCACTGACCCTGGAGCAATGGGGGCGTCAGGTTGCCCGGATCCAGCAGGTGGCAAAACTCGAATACCGTGACCGGGTTAGCGAGCGGATGAGTGACGTGTTGGAAAGCTTCGACCGCGGCAGTTTCAAACTGGTGCCGCAAGACTTGTTGCTTCAGGGCTCAGGTGACCGGATCGCCGGGCGCTGTTACCCGCTGACGTTGGCGATGGCCGCTGCAATCGGTAAAGGCGGCGACGCAGCCAACATCCTGCGGGAGCGGTTTTACCTGGCGGTCATGGAGCCCGACGCCAGCGATTCGAATGCGTTTGTGAGCATCATCGAGGAGCTGCGCGATACCGACGTCCACGACATCGGTACAGCGGTAATTCTCTCGGATCTGGCGCAAGTCATCGCTAAGCTGGAAGAAAAAACCGGCACCCGCACGCTGATGCTCAACTCTGACAATCACTCGATGCTGGTGGCCAAAACATCCGACGGTGGACGCAGCACCTATCATTTTTACGACCCGAATTTTGGTGTTTTCGAGTTCGAAACCGCTGGAGCATTCGGCCAAGCGCTGGAGCATTTTTTCATTGGTCAGGAGATGGCCAGGCATTACGCGGCCTACGGAGAGGCTACGCGTCCGACCTTTGATTTGATTGAACTCGACGCTGCCCTGCTCAATGAACGGGTGTTGCCATCGGGTGCCCGGGTTTCCAGCCTGTCCGCCCCAGGAACATTGCCGGAGCAAACGGCGCCTCGGGTAAGGCAACGGCTGGCCAGCGCCCGTGGGCAATCGCTGGTCAATAACGTGGCGCTGGGCAGTTCATTGCTGGAACTGGACGCTCACTGGTGGGGTGGGCAGATCGCGCAGGCGACACGGCAGTTGCAGGAGCAACACGGGCTGACGTCGAGTGCTGTTGTACTGTTCGAGACACTGGAAATTACCCCTCAAGGGGCTTACAAAATCAGTCTGGTCGATCCGGCGAGTCCGCAAACCATTGAGCGTGTCACCACCGACGACCACCGGTTCCTGAGGATTAAAAACTTCCTCACGGAAACCTTCCGTTCATTGGCAACCCGTCCGCGTGGGCCGATCAATGCGCCGGATCCTACGGACGCGGGCAGCGTTCATACCCTCAATGCCGGTTTCACCATTCAGGCCTTGATGAACTCGCTACGTCATCAAGAGCGCGCGTCCAGCGGTGGTGACAAGGCCCTGACCACCGCCATTCGTTTGCATGCCTACGTCAACTACGCCCAACTGGCCCATGGCAACGTGGTGGATGTGATTGGCGTGGTGACACTGGTGCGTCAGGCACTTGATGATGAAAAGCTGATCGCTCGCACCAGCGTACCGCTGGTACAAAAAGCCTTGGGGCATGTTGCCAATGAAGGTGTCGCAACGGTGTTGGGGATGGTGAATGTCGGGTTTGATATTTACCAGTTGAACCAGGCCACCAATGACATTGAAAAGGCGCAGTTCGGGACGCAGTTGGCGTTCGACTCTGCGAGTGCGGTGTTGGGCATCGCCGGTCTGGGTGCCGCGCTGGCTGGCGCGGGTACGGTGGCCGCGGTGCTGGGGGGCGCCGGTGTCATTTTAGGCGGACTGGCAGTGGGTGTTACTGCGCTGGCGGAAGGTTTTGCCAGCATTGCCGAGGAGGCTAAAGAGGTCGGTCTGTTTTTTGAGGGTGTGGAAAAAGCTTATCGGCAAGGCGGCTATCACCTGGACACGGCGTCGAATGCCTGGGTTGCGCATCCGTTGCTGGTATTCGCCGAGCTTGATTTACGCGCATCCAGGGTCCGTTTCGACAGCCCGAAGCTGTTTCCGCTTCGGGACCATTTCGGGGTTCCGGATTTCGATGTGGATTACGACCGCGCCGTCGATATTCGCCAGGGACTTGAGTTGCCGGACTCGGCGCCTTTCGCACCGCAGCCTGGACAGACGATCGTTCTGCCTTGCACACCGAAGACGTGGTACGGCTACGAATACAAGGCGTTGCCATTTGTCACGCTTCGTCATGCCGGTGGATTCGACACGGCACGTCGGCTGGAGAAAAAGAACGAACAGGGGCAATGGCAGTTTCTGTTTTCGTTCTACTCGTTTCCCGGTGAGTACGTCGTCAACAAGTTGAATCCCGTCTACAACCCAACGGTTTTCGACGTTCGACTCGACAATGTCGAGCGCTCGCTGGTGGTGCCTGCTTTACCCAAGGTGTGGCACAACATGATCACCTACCGGATTGAAGGTGCAGGTGCTCAATGCTCCGTGCTGCTCAATCCCGGCGTGAGCCTGGAACTCGATGCGCCGGGCCACACCGCAATGCGCTGGATGCTGCTGGCTCCCTGGTTGAATGAGGCAGATGTTCGAGTCGAACAGTCGGCAAGCCTGATCTCAGGCGCGTTGAACGTGAAGTTCATTGGCCGCGGCGTTCATGATGTGTTGCTTAAGCTTGCGGGTAACAAAATCGTGCGTGTTGATCTTGTTGCCCGACAATTGGAGGTGGTCGAAGAGTCGGCCGACCCGGCTCTCGGGGAGCAAACGTTGCTGGATCACTTCAAGTCACTGGCCCGTGAACATCGTCTGGTCATGCCCTATACCCCCGTTCATGAGTTCGTGGTTCCGTTCGAAAAACCGGACGAACCCAGGAAGGTGGCCGCGTATTACGATTCGGCTCAGGATCGTTTTCTGTATATCCGCGACCCGAATGTCTTGTTGGCCGATGAGGCCGTGTTGGGAGCGGTGGTCGAGGGCACGGCCTATTTCTATCACCCTGAGAGTTTCGACGTCTGGCAGGTCGACGCCACCACCGGCACGCTGGTTCGGCGCTATCGTTTGCTGGCAGGAGATGGCCTGGCGATTGTCCGTTGTGAGGCCATGGCCGATGGCAGCGTTCAGGTCGTGCAGCAGCGCTCTCGAAAGGAAGGCGAGCCTGATGAGCTGACCTACCGGATCCGTGATCAGGCCGTATTGCTCAATTCGATTACTCGCGGTCATGACCCTGCGCTGCAGGCTGTTTTGGACGCGGGCACGCTGACGGACTGGAAGCAGGTGCTGGGTCACTTTGTGTTGCCGGGAGAGTCCGCGAATACGGTGGATTGGCGCCCTGGTGCGCTGGTATCGATTTGTTGGCAGATTGATGCCACGTGGCGGGATCTGGTCTGGGTGCGCGACGGTGACGGGTTGATCATCCGTCCACCTGCCAGGCGTCACCGTACGCGAGGATGGGCGGACTCGGTCAAGGCGTTGGCCGACCTTCTGCTCATCGCTCCTGCCGGTGCCGAGGGCGAAGTGTTTGTCACCTACGACAAGCCTGAGCAACGCCTCATTCGACTGCAAAAGTCGATGGTCAATGGTCACGTGCAATGGACTTCCAGAGACGTCGGGCCCCAGGGGCTGAAAAATGTTGTCGCTGTCGGGCAGGACTATCTTGTACTGACCGACTCTGGCCAGTTTTTCAATATGACCCCTGACGGGAATCTGCGATTGGGCGGGCTGACCGAGACCTGGTTAAAGGATCGAACCCAGTGGTGGTTGGCGCTGGCAACGGTGGCCACGGACTACCCTGTGTCGAGCTTCGCCATCCTGGGATTAGCCAGTTTCAAGGGCGACACCGGTTTGTGCGCCTGGTACCTGGACGATCGGCTGTTGCTTTCGGATCCTGGCCATGGGAAAGAAGTACGGTTGCTGAGTATTACCCCGGACAACCAGGCCGTCTGGCTGTTTGATCTTTCCATGGGCAAGATTTTTCGCCAGCGCTTTATCGATCCGGACCGTTTGAGCGTGGCATTTGCACAGGGAGTGAGACTGTTGGTGGCTGAGGCATTGCCGAGCGCGCAACAGGAATGGGCGCGTTGGACCTTTGCCGATGTTGCAGTGGAGGGGGCTGGCCTGAGGGCAACGACCCCAGAAGGTCTGGAGGTGGATTTACAGCATAACGAGCAGCCACGGATTACAGGCGTTGGCAGCCATTGGGTCGCTGCACTGGAAGGAGAATTGAGTGAAGGCCTGGCACGGATGGCGAACGAACACCGGTGCGCTGAGTTCGTGTCCGTCAAAGACCCTGACTACTTGCAATGGTACGTGGTCCGGACCGCACGATTGATCCGCATCCCGAAGGCCACCACTGCTGCGCAGTACACGCTCGTGGGCACCCGGCAGCAAACCAGTGTGATGTTACATGAACACGGGGACGGCTATTTGCACACGTATCCGCAAAACACCAGGGTCGGCCCTCTCGACTACATCCAGCGAAACGCCGAGGTATTGGTGGTCGAAGGGCCGAAAATGAGCGCCGACCTGCTCCCGTTGATTGCCGATGATGTCAGCATCCTGGTGCTCAAAATGGGTCAAGGTGCAACGACCAGCCGGCTTACCAGAGCGGCGTGGTTGAAACTTGAGTCTGTCGTCGTCGATTGCCGTTATCCGCTTGAGCAGCCACCCTCGATCCCGGGCAAGGTGATCCTGGATGCCCTGGTTACGGATCAGTGGTGGGTAAGTCTGGTCGATGAACACTTGGTAATGAACGACTCGTCCAGCGGGCACAGCCTGATCTTTCGTGGAGTTTACTCATCGGATGTGACGTTGCGTGGTGATGTGTTTCTTGCGCTCAGTGGTTACAGGTCCTGCGCGGTATCGGAGATAGTGGCCGAGTTGATGAGGCAAAAAGGCACGTCCGTCAGTACAACGTTAAAAGAGCTGATGTCGCATGATCAGGTCGAGGTGATGGCAGAGCCGTCTTTTTAGGGCGCAGCGTCCCTTGCCTGCTTACGGCACCAGATAACCTTTCACACCCGTGAAAATAATCTGTGCCGCCAGCGCGCACACAAACAATCCCATCAACCGGCTGACAATCTGCAAGCCCTGGTCACCGAGAATACGCTCGATGTGGTTCGACAGATAAAGCACCACGCCGACGGTGAAACTCGCCAGGGCAATGCTGAGAATGGCCGTGAGTTTGTCGTCCCAATGCGGCTGGCCTATGCCCATCACCAGCAATGCACCGATGGTGCCGGGGCCGACCGTCAGGGGAATGGTCAGCGGGACGATGGTGACGTCCTGCTGCACGTTGTCGGTTTGCACCGCCGACTTGCCTTGGGCCATGCCCAGTGCCGAGATGAACAGCACACTGCCGGCACCGATGCGGAACGCGTCCACGGTGATGCCGAACACACTGAAAATCACCCGCCCGAACAGATACAGCAAGACGCTGGACACCAGCGTGGCAAGCGCCACTTTCCAGGCAAGGCGTCGTTGTTCCTTGCGCGAATAACCGCGGGTCAGGCTGATGAAACAGGACAACACGAAGAACGGGCTATAGAGCACCAGCATCTTCAGGTAAACGCTAAACAACACTTGGAGCATGGCGCGAGCTCGCAGGTCAGGGAGGTCGATGGGGAGTCTATCAGGCGTTGCGAGGTCTGTCGGCTCAGGAGGCAGGCGTCGCTGCGGCACGGTTTTGCTGATCACGCTGCGCCACCCAGTGTTCGATCAAATCGCGCAACTGCGACAGCTCTACCGGTTTGGCCATGTGCCCGTCCATGCCGGCCTGACGTGCGCGCTCTTTGTGCTCGGTGAGAATGTGCGCCGTCAACGCCACCACGGGTGTGCGTGTCCGTTGATTGCCGACTTCCCAGGCACGCAGTTGCTGGGTGGCAGAGAAGCCATCGAGGATGGGCATTTCGCAATCCATCAGCACCAGGTCGTAGCGTTGGGCTTTCATCGCCTGCAAGGCTTCTTCGCCATTGCTGGCGGTGTCCGGTTGCAGGTTGAGCTTGCCGAGCATGCCGCGAATCACCTTGGTCGAGATGGTGTTGTCCTCGGCCACCAGGATACGGAAGTCGCTCGGGACCTTGACCGGAAGCGCCGGGCCAGAAGGCTGATGGTGCGACACGGCCAGGCCTTTGTTGCGCTGATTCAGTTCGTCCGCGAGGGTGGTCTTGAGGGTGTAGCCGGCCACGGGTTTGGCGAGAATGCGCTTGATGCCCGAGTTGCGCGCAATGATCTTGCTCGGGGCATTGCTGATGCCGGTCAGCATGATCAGCAGAATGTCGTGATTGAGGCTCGGGTCTTCCTTGATCTTGGCGGCCAGTTGCATGCCGGTCATGCCGGGCATGTTCTGGTCCAGCAAGACCACGTCGAAGTAATCGCGCAAATGCGCCTTGGTGCGCAGCAATGCCAGGGCTTCCTTGCCGGACGGTACGGCGCTGACATTCAGGCCCCAGGCGCTGCATTGCTGCACCAGCACTTTGCGGCAGGTGTCGTTATCGTCCACCACCAGCACGCGGGCGCCTTGCAGCGGACCATCTAGGTCAGAGGTCGGATGCTCGAGCCGGTCCGGGTCCAGGGGTAACGTCAGCCACAAGGTGCTGCCCTGGTTGGCGCCGGTCTTGATGCCGAACTCGCCCTGCATCAGGCGGATCAACTGACGCGCGATCACCAGCCCCAGATTGCCACCCAGACTCGTTGCCGAGAGGAAGTGCTTGCTGTGCAGTTCGGCGTGCATCAAGGCATCGCGTTCTTCGGCCTCCATCGGCACACCGCTGTCCTGCACGGCAATGCGCAGTCGTGGTTTGGCACTGCGTTCATCCAGGGCAACGACAATCAGGATCTCGCCTTCTTCGGTTTTCTTCAGCGCGTTTTCCAGCAGGCTCAGCAGGGTCTGGCGCAGGCGTGTCGGGTCACCGCTGATGACGCGCGGCACTTGCGGCTGAATAAAGCTGATCAGTTCGACATTCTGCTGCTCGGCCTTGGCGCGGAAGATACTGAGGCAGTCTTCGATCAAGGCGTTGAGGTCGAACTGAACATCGTCCAGTTCGATCTGCCCTGACTCGAGCTTGGAGATGTCGAGGATCTCGTTGATCAGCGTCAGCAGTTCGTTGCCGGCGCTATGGATGGTTTGCACATAGTCGCGTTGCTTGACCGACAGTGGTGTGCCCAACAGCAGCTCAGTCATGCCCAGCACGCCGTTCATGGGGGTACGGATTTCGTGGCTGATTTTCGCCAGGAATTCGGCCTTGGCGTTGATCTCGGCGTTGCTGGCGGCCAGATCGCGACTGACGCTGAAGCGATCTTCAGTGATGCTGCGTTGACGTTCGCTCAGGGCAATGCTCATCAGCAGGCCGCTGATGCAAACGAACACCAGAAGCGTAGTGATCAGACCTTGCGGCGCGACCTGAGTCAGTCCCAACAGGGCTGGCAGGATGATCAGGGCACCAAGGTTGAACGCCACCATCGCCGCGACGAAAAACCGTGCCGGACGATAACCTTTTTGCCAGTGATAAGCGCTGACGAACAACATGCTCAGGCCTGCCAGAGCCACCAGGGCGTAGGTAATGATGTTCAGCGGAAGGGTATTGACGAACAACAACAGGAGGCCGCAGGCGACGATGAACAGAATGTCCGCCAGTAGCAGTTTGTTCAGCGGGTGAGGGCCGAGCGGGGCAAAGAAGCACCAGGCGAGCATTAAGCCGCTCGGTGCCGTCAGCAATAACGCGATGTAGGCGCCCGGCGTCTGGATGGCATGCCAGTTCGGCAACCAGGGCCCGGCCAGGTTCAGCAGCAACAGCAGGCTGAGCATCAACAGCCCTTCACACCAGGCCAGCCAAAGGCTGCTGCGCGAACGTGTGTAGGCGTAACGGACGAAATTGTGCAGGATCAGCATGCCAAGGCAACCGAACAGCAGGCCGTAGATCAGCGTCTGGTTCTGACTGGCTGCGGTCATGACCGCCGATTGCAGGGTGATATAAGGCCGTAGCTGATGGTCGGAGACCAGTCGCAGATAGACGTCGAGGGGCGTGTCACTTTGCGGCAGTGGCAACATGAATTCGCTGCTGGGCAGGGGGCGGTCAGCCTGGGGCTGCCCGGTGCCGGTGTGCACTTGATCAATCAGCTTGTCGCCGTCGAGCACATACAGTTTGAGCGATGAAAGGTCGGGTGCGAACACCCGCAGCAATTGTTCATGCTTGCCGGGGGCGAGCCTGAAGCGTAGCCATAACGCGCCATCGGGCTCGGACGCCGTGAGGCGATCAAGTTCGATGGGACTGAATTGGTTGGTGTAGCGAGCGGAACGGATGTCGCTAAGCTGCAGATCGCCCTGTTCGTCGAGCAATACCGCCCAGCCACTGCCTTGCGCGGCCTGGGCCGGGAGCATGCAGAGCAAGGTCAGCAGAGTGACGGTAAGGCTTATGGCAATCCTGAGCCAGCGCACGGCGAAATCCCTTCGTAGGTTGATGCCAGATTATAACGATGCGCGGTGCCGGAAAAGTGGGGCAAGGACCAGCGGCCCTTGCCCGGCCGAATGAATGGCCTTACTCCTGGCTTTCGCCACGTTCACGGGCAATGGCACGGTAGCCAATGTCTTTACGGTAGAAACAGCCTTCCCAGTCAATTTTTGCCGCCAGTTTGTAGGCTTGCTGCTGAGCCGCATCGACGCTGGCGCCCATGGCGGTGGCGCAGAGCACACGGCCACCGGCTGTGACCACTTGACCGTCCTTGAGCGCAGTGCCCGCGTGGAAGACTTTGCCTTCCAGCGCGGCGGCTGCATCCAGACCGTTGATGGCCACGCCTTTGGCGTAGTCACCCGGATAACCGCCAGCGGCCAGCACGATGCCGACGCTTGGACGTGGATCCCACTGCGCTTCGACCTTGTCCAGCGCTTGCGCAAGAGCTGCTTCGACCAGCAAGACCAGGCTCGACTGCAGACGCAGCATCACCGGTTGGGTCTCAGGATCGCCGAAACGGCAGTTGAACTCGATGACTTTTGGGTTACCAGCCTTGTCGATCATCAAGCCTGCGTACAGGAAGCCAGTGTAGACGTTGCCTTCCTCGGCCATGCCACGAACGGTCGGCCAGATCACCAGGTCCATGACCCGCTGGTGCACTTCGCTGGTGACGACCGGGGCAGGAGAGTAAGCGCCCATGCCGCCAGTGTTCGGGCCGGTGTCGCCGTCGCCGACGCGTTTGTGGTCCTGGCTGGTGGCCATCGGCAGCACGTTCTTGCCGTCGACCATGACGATGAAGCTGGCTTCTTCGCCGTCAAGGAACTCTTCAATGACTACGCGCGAACCGGCGTCGCCGAACGCGTTGCCCGCGAGCATGTCGCGCACGGCGTCTTCGGCTTCGGCCAGGGTCATGGCAACGATCACGCCTTTACCGGCGGCCAGGCCATCGGCCTTGATCACGATCGGTGCGCCTTTTTCACGCAGATAAGCCAGGGCTGGCTCGATTTCGGTGAAGTTCTGGTAGTCGGCGGTCGGGATCTTGTGACGCGCCAGGAAGTCCTTGGTGAAGGCTTTCGAACCTTCCAGCTGGGCAGCGCCAGCGGTCGGACCGAAGCAATCCAGGCCACGGGAGCGGAACAGGTCGACGACGCCAGCCACCAGTGGCACTTCCGGGCCAACGATGGTCAGGGAAACGTTTTTCTCGGCAAAGTCTGCCAGCTGCTCAAGGGCCAGCACGTCGATGGCGACGTTCTCGCACTTGGCTTCGATGGCGGTACCGGCGTTGCCGGGGGCAACGAATACTTTTTGCACTCGCGGATCCTGAGCCACTTTCCAGGCCAGTGCGTGTTCACGGCCACCGCTGCCAATGATCAAAACATTCATTTCAAAAACCTCGGTTGTGGGAGCAAGGCTTGCCCGCGATGGCGATCTCTAGGACGCCATCGCGGGCAAGCCTTGCTCCTACAGGTCTGCGCTTTGCAGGCCTGATGATATTAGTGACGGAAGTGGCGCATGCCGGTGAAGACCATGGCGATGCCAGCTTCGTCGGCTGCAGCAATCACTTCCGCATCACGCATCGAGCCGCCTGGCTGGATCACTGCGGTGATGCCAACCTTGGCCGCGTTGTCCAGACCGTCGCGGAACGGGAAGAACGCGTCCGAGGCCATCACCGAGCCTGCCACCTGCAAACCTGCGTGTTCAGCCTTGATCGCAGCAATGCGTGCGGAGTTCACGCGGCTCATCTGGCCGGCGCCGACACCGATGGTCTGACGGTTCTTGGCGTAGACGATGGCGTTGGACTTCACGTACTTGGCGACTTTCCAGGCGAAGATCAGGTCGTTGATTTCCTGTTCGGTCGGGGCGCGCTTGGTCACGACTTTCAGGTCGTCGGCACCGATCATGCCGATGTCGCGGCTCTGCACCAGCAGACCACCGTTGACGCGTTTGTAGTCCCACGCAGCGGCGCGTTCAGCCGACCACTCGCCGCAGGCCAGCAGGCGCACGTTGGCTTTTGCAGCCACGATGGCGCGGGCTTCTGCGCTGACGCTTGGGGCGATGATCACTTCGACGAACTGACGCTCGACGATGGCTTTGGCCGTTTCAGCATCCAGCTCGCGGTTGAAGGCGATGATGCCGCCGAACGCCGATTCGGTGTCGGTGGCGTAGGCCAGTTCGTAGGCCTGGCGGATACCGCCTTCGGCGTCCGGGCTGACGGCCACGCCGCACGGGTTGGCGTGCTTGACGATC
>Ga0302167_10000861_pt1 | contig 13824 bp, 12 predicted proteins | sample I_Fen_N1_1_FD_193496 | JGI IMG/M metagenome (GOLD analysis project Ga0302167, IMG submission 193496) | Peat permafrost microbial communities from Stordalen Mire near Abisko, Sweden - I_Fen_N1_1 | ecosystem: Environmental > Terrestrial > Soil > Wetlands > Permafrost | place: Sweden: Abisko...
TTCGCCACGAACATGCGATAATACTTCACAAACAATTTTTGCACCTGCTACAGTTGGAGCACCAACAGTGATAGCACCTTCATTGTCAATCAATAACACTTTGTCAAATTCTACCTGAGAGCCTCTTTCAGCTTCTTCCATACGATGGATATACAGTCTTCTTCCGGCTTCCACCTTAAACTGTTGTCCCAAAATTTCTACGATTGCGTACATTTTTAAACGACTTTTCTGATTACATCGGGAAGGTGAGTTACCATTAGGCATTGCTTCTTGTTTTACCTTATCCGAAAAGAGTTGCAAAAATACAACTTTATTTTTAATATGCAAAGCCCTGAACCAAAATAATTTTCATTTTCAGCCAAATTCAGTTCGAAGCTGTAAATCAAATCATTACCCATATATTTTTCACTCGGGCAATCTAATGAATCAGAAGCGATGTCATGGAAAGAGAACCCATAACTGTTTTATCATTAAAAAATGAAAGGTCATCGCTTTCGCGTTTGATAGCCAGCGTATAAAGAAGCGGTAAAAAATGCTCAGGAGTTGGTACAGCCAGTTGAACATCTTTGCCTAATAAATTGTAGTCGATTAGCTCCTTGTACCCGTTGTCCATTATAAGTCTTTTAATTTTGTCGTTAGCTTCAACAGCCCAATCATGACCATATTCCTCGTCATCTGCTTTATCCCAGGCCACATGACGCAAGTTATGTACGATATTGCCACTACCGATTATCAGCACACCTTTGTCTCGCAACGAAGTCAGCTCCTTGGCCAATTCATAATGTTCCTTAGGTGATTTTTGATAATCCAGGCTCAGTTGAATAACGGGTATATTTGCCTGTGGATACATGCGCCTGATTACACTCCATGCCCCATGATCCAACCCCCACTTCTGATCAGGTTGGATTCGGGCATCAGTAATGGATTCTATAATCTCACTTGCCAGTTCGGGGCTTCCTGGAACTGGATATTGCACTTCATACAGTTCATGGGGAAATCCACCAAAATCGTGGATTGTAGGAGGTTGCTGCATAGCAGTGATTTGCGTACCCCGGGTTTCCCAATGTGCAGATATACAGACTATGGCTTTGGGAACAGGTAGAGTTTTACCCAAATTTCTCCAGCTTAGAGAAAACTCATTATCCTCAATAGCATACATTGGGCTACCATGACCGACAAATAATACCGGCATAGACAGGTTTAAATTATTCATTATTCTTAATTATTTCTTCAATTTACACAAATTTGAGTTATTGTGCGCTTATTTTCTTCAATTTTGCAAATCCATTCTCAAAATCTTATACCAACAATCTCTCCAAATTCATAATCACCTGAAACTATCAACATAAATTGAGCATCAATTTAAATATATTCTTCATCAAGCAATTAGACAAAACAAAGATAGTGAATATGTTATTTATAAACATTCAGTATTCGAAAAAGTTTCTGATAAACTTAAAATCAATTTCAACGCTAAAAGCATCCGGAAACATTCATTTAGTGCATTCAATTTTGCTAACACATTCTGCTATACACTATAATTCAAACGTTTGCATTCTTTCAGCCTAATGTAGCTAAGCATCAACTTTATATTATGCTTTATTTTTCGTATTTTTGTAGAGATTTTTTAATCGCAAAGGCCATGAAAATACAATTCAATATACATTATAAAACCCAATGGGGACAATCCATGTATCTGTTGATTTACAAATCAACAGAACAACCTGAGAACGGTTCTTCGGAAGGTATTATTATGAAATGCAACGAGAAATCGGAATGGAACACTGAAATATCATTGGATTCTGCTGACTCGATTTCCTACCAATACGCCATACTTAATCCTGATAAATCTTTTGATTACGAATATGGCGGCATCCGAAAAATTGAGCTTAATCCGTCAAAAGAAACTGTTCTGATATACGACAACTGGCGCGCATCTTACGGCGACAGTCCATTTATAACAGCGGCATTTTCAGATTGTTTCTTCAATCGCACGAAATCAAATGACATAACTCACACTACTGAAGGTAGCCTGATTCTTCGCCTGAATTGCCCACAAATGGAGCCAGACCGCCACTTTGCCATAGTTGGTAATCAGGAAGTACTGGGGAATTGGGATGTTACTCATAAAGTCAGACTTGACGAATCGCAATTTCCTATTTGGAGCATCAGCCTTGATGTTGAAAAAATTTCTTTTCCCCTTGAATATAAGTATCTGATTGTTGACACAAAGACCGATGAAGTACTGGTCTGGGGTGGTGGTCCAAACAGAATTGTACCGCAGGCAGAAAAACAATCACTTACCGTGGTTAATGACGAACATTTTATCAGAACTATCCCTTCGTGGAGAGGCGCAGGCGTGGCAATTCCGGTTTTCTCACTTCGTAGCGAAAAAAGTTTTGGAATCGGAGAGTTCAATGACTTAAAAAAAATGGTGGACTGGGCAAAAAAAACAGGCCAACGCATTATACAAACTTTGCCCATCAACGATACTATTCTTTATCACACTAATTACGATTCATACCCTTACAATGCGGTTTCTGTTTATGCTTTGCATCCTATCTATTTGAATTTAGACAGTTTAGGCAAACTCAAAACAAAAAAACAGAAGGATTATTTTCAGGCTAAAAAGCAAGAACTCAACGCTCAAACTTTTTCCGATTACCAGCATGTAATGAATACCAAATGGGAATTTTTTAAAATTATCTACCCTCAGGAAAGCCCAGCTGTTTTTGCATCAGAAGACTATAAAACATTTTTTGAAGCCAATAAAGAATGGCTGGTTCCCTATGCAGCATTCTCTTACCTGCGGGATTTGTACGGTACGCCAGAATTTGGTAAATGGCTTGCCCACAACATCTATAATTCAACAGAAATCGAGACCCTGTCATCACCTGATCAGGCTCATTATAATGACATTGCTATCTTTTATTTCCTGCAATATCATTTGCATAAACAATTGGTGGAGGTACACGATTATGCGCGTGCCAACGGGATTGCAATAAAAGGCGATATTCCTATCGGCGTAAGTCCCCGAAGTGTTGATGCCTGGGTTGATCCATATCTTTTTGATACCGGTTTGCAGGCCGGTGCCCCTCCCGACGATTTTTCGGCTACAGGTCAAAACTGGGGCTTCCCTACGTACAATTGGGAATTAATGGAAGAAAATGGATTCCAATGGTGGAAAAAACGATTTCAGAAGCTCGCCGAATATTTTGACGCATACCGCATTGATCACATCCTTGGTTTCTTCAGAATTTGGGGAATTCCGGTGGATGCCGTATGGGGACTAACCGGCAGTTTCCAACCTGCTTTGCCGTTTTCATATCAGGAGCTTGAATCGAAAGGACTTTGGGTTGATGAGGATCGATTCCTGAAACCTTATTTAAAAGAACATGTTCTGTATGCAACTTTTGGGAAGTACACCGACGATGTTATACGGGAATATCTTTTACCTGAAGGTTGGCAAAATTATAAGTTCAAACCCGAGTTTGATTCTCAAAAAAAGATTGAGAAACATTTTGCAACTCTCGGATATAACTTCGGGAATAAGGAAGTGCTCATTCGCGATGGTCTGTATATGCTTCACTGCGAAGTACTTTTCGTTCGCGACTCACATCAACCAAACAAGATACATCCGCGAATTTCGATGCACAATTCAGCCACGTTCCGTGATTTGCCCGAAAACACACGCCGATTACTTGATAAAATATATGTGGACTACTTCTATCATCGCCATACTGAATTCTGGAAACAGCAAGCATTGAAGAAACTTCCTGCCTTAATATCAGCTACTAATATGCTGGTTTGTGGCGAAGATTTGGGCATGGTACCCGATTCGGTGCCCGATGTTATGAATAATCTTGAAATTCTCAGTCTGGAAATACAACGAATGCCTAAAAAACCGAACACTGAGTTTGCCATGCCTTCGGATGCTCCATACAGGTCAGTCTGCACAACTTCTACTCACGACATGAATCCGATACGTGCATGGTGGGAAGAAGATCCGGTTTTAACCCAACGATTTTACAACAGAGCACTGGGTATGCAGGGTCCAGCACCTGCTATTTGCGAAAACTGGATTGCCGAACGCATTATCGAGCAGCATCTGGAGTCAAATGCCATGTTGATAATTTTACCCTGGCAGGACTGGATGGCACTGGACTCTACTCTTTGTCTGGAACATCCATTTGCCGAACGTATCAATGTGCCGAGCAATCCGAGAAATTTCTGGTGCTACAGAATGCATATGACTTTGGAACAGCTATTGAAAGAGAGCAAATTTAATAGCAAGATAAAAGAAATGATTGAAAAATCAGGTCGGTAGTTTTTAGTCAGTAGTTCATAGTAAAAAGCAAGTAGATAATAATTAAATACAAAAAATAATTCAACAAAAAAATGAGCGATCAGCGTTACAATTTAAGAGGCGTTTCTGCATCGAAAGAAGATGTACACAATGCAATTAAAAATATAGATAAAGGTTTATTTCCAAAGGCTTTTTGCAAGATTATACCTGATTTTTTAGGCAGCGATCCGGATTATTGCAACATCATGCACGCTGATGGAGCAGGCACTAAATCGTCGCTTGCTTATATTTACTGGAAAGAAACCGGTGATATTTCGGTGTGGAAAGGCATTGCGCAAGATGCGCTAATTATGAATATTGATGATTTACTGTGCGTTGGAGCTACAGACAATATACTTCTTTCCTCTACCATCGGAAGAAACAAAAATAGAATTCCGGGTGAAGTCATTTCTGCTATCATTAATGGAACCAATGAATTGGTTGAAGAGCTGGCCAATATGGGTGTAAACATCTACCCAACCGGTGGCGAAACTGCCGATGTCGGTGATTTGGTTCGCACAATTATAGTTGACAGCACGGTTACCTGCCGTATGAAACGCGCGGATGTCATAGACAACGCCAACATAAAACCCGGTGATGTAATTGTCGGACTTTCGTCGAGTGGACAAGCCACATACGAAAAGGAATATAACGGTGGAATGGGAAGTAATGGCCTTACTTCGGCTCGTCACGATGTCTTTGCCAACTTTCTGGCAGCAAAATATCCTGAAAGCTACAACGCCGACATACCTCAGGAGTTGGCTTATTCGGGTTCTTGCAAACTCACCGATGCAGTTGAAGGTTTGGGTATTAATGTCGGAAAACTGGTGTTATCTCCAACCCGCACCTATGCTCCGGTGGTGAAAAAATTATTGTCAGAACTTCGACCTAATATCCACGGAATGGTACATTGTTCGGGGGGCGCGCAAACCAAAATTCTGCACTTTATCGATAATCTGAAAGTGGTAAAAAACAATCTTTTCCCTGTTCCTCCGCTATTCCAACTAATTCAAAAAGAATCAGGAACCGATTGGAAAGAAATGTACAAGGTGTTCAACATGGGACATAGACTAGAGGTATATTTACCAGCAGAATACGCCCAACAAGTTATTGAAATATCCAAATCATTCAACATCGATGCACAAATCGTAGGTTATTGCAAACATTCCAATAAAAAGGAACTATTGATTGAAAGCGAGTTTGGACGGTTTGAGTATTGCTAAAGCATCGGCTGGACATTCTAAAGCGTCGGCAGACTGTTCTAAAGCATCGGCAGAAGGTTCTAAACTATCAAAGAATAGGAGACAGGCTTATACATAATCAAGAGCCCTGAAAGAGAATTTCTTTCAGGGCTCTTGCTGTGTTATGTGACTTTAGCAATTTCGTAGGAGTACCTGACTTACTTCAGTAAAAACCCTATATTAGTAGTAAATAGCTTTACGGCAATGGCTAGCAGGATTATACCGAAGAATTTACGAAGAATGTAAATTCCACCATCGCCAATAAGCTTCTCTATTTTTGAAGTTGATTTTAATACAAAAAACACAAAAATCATATTCAATACCAATGCGATAATTATATTCTCAGTAGCATATTCGGCGCGTAAAGCAAGTAGTGTGGTAAATGAACCGGGGCCGGCTATAAGAGGAAAAGCAATAGGAACAATGGACGAACCTCCCTCGGGACCATGATTTCGAAAAATCTCCACATCCAGGATCATTTCCAGCGAGAATATGAATATTATCAAAGCTCCGGCAACCGCAAATGACTGAATATCCACATTGAAGAGTCGCAGAACAGCCTCACCCGAAAACAGAAAAAAGACAAGTATGATTAAAGCCACGATTGAAGCCCTGGAAGCATATACGTTCTGCCCTTTACGCTTAATATTGAGTATTATAGGAATAGAACCCAAGATATCAATTATAGCAAAAAGCACCATAAATGCGCTGGTAATCTGTAATAAACTGAAATTCATTTTAGTTGTTTAAGTGTTTCATTGTTTATAATTCGTCTCTCCGCATCAAAAAACCAACCCCATTTGTTGAAGTATTTTATCATGTTTTTCATGTGGACAAACAACAACCTGCCAACAACATAAGAACCTTGCGCATGCTGGTGCACAACCGAAACCTCCGGGTAAAAAACAGTCCGGTATTTCTGATACATCCGCCTTGTCAAATCAATATCTTCGGGATACATAAAAAATCGTTCATCAAACAGTCCAACTTTCCGAACAGATTCAGCTCTTAAAAACATAAAACATCCTGAAAGATAAGGTACATCCATTATCTGATTATATCCCGAAGCTCGAAGTTCAAACACATCAGTTCGTTTCTTTGTCCACGCCTTAGGCAGAAATCTCCTAAAGATCAAATCAAAGGGTGTTGGCAATAGTTTGCAAAGATACTGAATTTCTCCATTGGGATAATATACTTTGGGCATCAACAAGCCAATATTTGAATTATTATTCATAAACTCATCAATTTTTGCCAGTATTTCCGACTGAAAAATAATGTCAGGGTTCAAAACTAAATGATATGGAATATTTTGTTCTAGCGTCCGACGAATGGCTATATTATGTGCAGCACCGTATCCAATATTCTTGTTATTAAAGATATAGCTTACTCCAAGGTCAACAAACTCATCTTGCTTCAGAGGCGAATTATCTATCAGAAAAATTTCCGATACATATCGCGACTTTCGCAAAACATCCACCAGCGGTCTTATTTCGGCTACGGTGTGCTTGTAAATAACAATGGATACATTGATTGGCATAATTCCTAATTAATTAGCAATCCGGTTTTGTTGTGATAAACGTCAATAATTAATTTCTCATCAAATTGTTTCAGCATCTTTCTTCGTCCATTCATTCCCATTTCATTTCGTTCTGCGGCATCAAGTAAATACATTTCCTCCATCATCTTTGCCAGGTTTTCCACATCCCTCGATATGCACATTTTACCATTGATATTGTGTTCGATAAGCTCTTTACAGCCGACGTTATCTGTTGTGATAATGGGTCGCTCCATACTCATGGCTTCCATCAAACAGCGCGGCACTCCTTCACCATAATAGGACGGCAAAACAACGCAGTCAGAATCGGCAATAAAAGTGCGAACATCCATAGCATCCTCAAAATAGCGTATTAATCCCTCCCTATCCCACTCTCTCAATTTCGTCACAGGAATATTATGGGGATTTTGGATGTCTGTTTTACCCAGCACCTGAAATTCAGTATTGGGATATTTTTGCTTCAAAAGCTTTGCGGCTAGCACAAACTCCTCAATACCTTTTTCTTTCACCAGTCGCGATAAAAAAAGAAAAATAAATTTATCCTCATTCATTGCTTTTGGTTTCGGAATAAAAAAATCAGTATCGAGACCCTCACTATTCAATACAAATGAACGGGATTCTTCAACAATATGTTTCTTTAAAAAGACATCCCTGTTGTCAGGATTCAGAAACCAAACTTCTTTTACTTTTTGGAGTGATTTTCGATACAATGAAACAACAAATAAATTCAGCCATTTGCCGGCATCAAAGGTATAACCCAGACCGGTAGTAACAGCTATACTGTTTATTTTTAAAAGCCTACATACAAAGGAGCCATATATTATAGGTTTGATAGTATAATGAAACACAAAATCGAATGAGTGACTTTTGTAAATCTTTATCATTTTACAGAATAACATTATATCTGTCGATATATTGGTCCCTTTACCATCTATTTTCAGATTTACGAAAATAATACCGTCTGCCGCAAATAAGGGTGAGTACTGATCTCGGGGTGCAATGGCAAAAACCGTATAACCTTTATCCACAAAACTTTTCATCACTCCCAACCGGAAGTTATAGAGAGAAAAAGCTGTATTTCCTACAAAAGCTATCCGTTTCGAACTGGCCGTAGTACCGAATTTTGATATATATTGTTGTAATCTACTCATGTATTTCTATTGCATCTTATCAGTAGTTGTAGGTGCATTTTCCTCTTTTATTTCTCAATCCATCCCAATATCCCATAAAAGAATACCTGAAGTATTTCATTTTTTCGTCGGACAGTATCAGGAAAACAATCAATCTCAACCCGTTAAATATCACTTCTCTTACTTTATAGCCAAAAGCAATATACGAGCACCTTACCATAAATACGCTGTTTCTGAATAAATAGTATTTTCGCAGTGGCGAATGAAGCGAAATTTTTCTTCCCAAAACACCAACCCTATCCTCACCAATTATATGATTCATGCTTGCCCTCGGGGTTGCGTACAACTTATAACCTTTTGATATAGCTCTGAATGACCACTCTACATCAATATAATCAATAAAAAAATCCTCGTTCATAAATCCAACTTCAACAATCACGTCTGAGTCGATCAGGCAACCGGAAGCTATTAAAAAAGTTGCCTCAACACTCTCGTTTTTAGGCAACCGTCTGTCTATAAAAGGACCAATATACTTCGTGATCGGATATTGTTCACCGGTTTTTCTATTGTAATACGTCGGACCGATAGCACCTACTCTCAACCCTCTTTTCTGCAATTCATCTTTCGCGGCAAGTAGGTTATTCACAAAACCATCTTCAATTTCGGAATCATCATCCAACAGCAAAATTTGGTTTGCGCCTGCAGCTAAAGCAGCCTCTATTCCCCTGTTTTGCGCAAATCCAAGTCCCTTGTTTTCTTTGTTTTCAATCAAAACAACTTGCGTTTCAGAACTCCTGTTTACATCAGAAACACATACCATAATATCAGCCGAATTTAGCGATCCGTTGTCAACATAAACGATTAACTGAACTTGCAGAACAAGTACTGCCAACTGCCGTTGAAGCACTTCAATATCGGGATTATATGTTACTACAATAGCAGCTATTTTATGGAGCATAATCAATTATTTCAGCAATTAAAACACAATTACAAACCTTTACCAACCAATTTCTTCAATGTTATTGTGGCGTATCGCTTGTCTCCGATAATCAGGTACTGTTTTATCACTCTCAGAAATAATTTCACTTTATATCCGACATAATACCTTAAGCCCAGTTCCTTTACAAACAACCTTTCAGCTTCAAGAAATTCGGTATGTCTGACTAAATCGACATCCCTTTCATAATTCTGAAAAGATAAGTTGTGATTTATCATACAATCCAGCACATAGACCTTTTTTCTCTGAAGATAGATTTGATTATAATACCAATGATCCAGCATATCCAACGGATATTTACCGGAAAATCCACCTATCGATTGAATAAAATTCACATTCAACAGTGACAATGAATTAAACGCAACCACTCGTCCACGTTGAATACCTGTATGCTGCAGAGCATTTTCCCACCAACTAACCGAGCTAATTTTTCTGGGAGAAAGTACTTGGCTCCCATCTACAAGCTTGGGAGCTACAGCCACAATAGAATCATCAGTTGTTCGTTGCAGAAAATCCGACAAGCAGCTAACATAATCTTCAGATAATTCAGAATCCTGATCCAAGAGTAGCAACCATTGGTAACCTTCGGCTAGAGCATACTTACATGCATAATTATAGGCCGACGATAATCTTCCGTTATGATCTGAGTTTATAACTATTGCATCCTCCGATTCGGCCAGCCCGTACTCAGAACTATTGTTATAAATTATAAGCTTGTATCTTGTGTCTTGTAATTTAATACATTCCTTTAATGTCCGATAGGATACACACTCCTCAATCGACTTTTTATAAAGTACAATCAAAATCAGAATTTTATCTGCAGCTGAATTATTCATCATCGTTATTATTAGCTGCTTCCATCAGCCTTCTTACTTCTGAAAACAATTCATACCTGCTGATAAGAAATGGCAATAGCGCTATAATAATACGTTTCAGGTTTAACGACAAATTCGTAAAAAATATCTCTGCTCCATATTGCATTATAATTTCAGTTAGAAGAAAAGCGTATATGATTATAAAAAGGACATCACCATCCTCGGCTTTATTGTATATATAACCCAGAATAAGTCCCAAGAAGATGGCAAAGAAACCGATACCCGCAACTCCAAAGTCTTTATAGAACGGATACAAAACCGTATAAGTATTTGTTCCTACACCTACATAAACAAAGTTCAACAAAGTGTCTACCGGTTCTTTGTCCGTGAATCCTAGCTTATATTCTATGGCATATACAATTCTAAAAACGTTTTCGCCAAATTTAGTGGATGAAGCCGGTCTCACAGTTTCAAAAGCTGGCGAAGGACTTAGCAGGTATAGCTCAATCATACTATTACCCGGATTATTGGCTTTATCCTTTGCTCTAAGTAATTGTATGCCATAAAAAATAACAGACAAGAGCACCATCCCAACCAAAATATGCTTAAGCTTAATGCTCTTTTTGTAATACAACATATACAAAGAGCCTAAAATTAATATTAGAAAATGCAATTTTGCCATCGTAATGAACCCGAACAAAAAGTACATAAAGAAAAGAACAGCTACTCTCATTCTATTTTCCTTAGAAAAGTAAAATAATTCGATAAAATAACTGATTAACCATATTACAACGTAAAACGGATTAGAATCTTCAATATTGATTCCTTTTATTTCGCCAACAGCCGCACTTCTCAGATCGGCCATCCAGTTGGACGAAGTTCCGAGTTTCACAATCTCATAGGCGTGTAAAATCAATAGCGGAAAGGTTACAAGCGATGCGTAAAAGAAGATATTTCTGGCCAGTTGACTCGGTTCAATTCTGTTATTCCTCGATAACGAAAGTGCTTGAATAAATAAAGATGAAACACAAAAAAGTGTTACCCAAATGTCTATTGCACTGAGAAATTTATCCGTGAGCGGATTAAGATGACTTCCTAGGAAAGTGTACAAAAGCAATACAGCCAACCATATGCCAGATGTAATCACACTCGGGGAAAATATGTTGTATTTTGAACATATTAGGCTGATAATAAATAAAAACAAGCATAAAAATATAGAGATATACATTGCCAATTTTGTTTATTATAATATTAATTTGCTACGAGATAGATTTAAAAATATACTTTCGGCTATACCAAAACATCCCCAAAGTCACTGACAGTTCCGTGAGGAAAAGCGATATTGCAGCTCCTGTAGATTGCAAGTAAGGTGCTAAAACAGTAATACTTACAATAGCTATTATTGCAGCGACCAAATAGGTTCGTTTAAAATCTTTTTTATCCGCATCGCTTCCTATTGCCAGCAAACCCAACTGTCCAAAAACTCCTCCCAAACCAATAAACATAGGCACAACCGACATAATTCGGAATAAAGTCTGTGTTCCCGCATATTCCTTCCCCAAAAAGACGACAAGATAAGGCGAGAGAAAAAACATAGCTACAAACACTCCGGACATGGCTACAAATATAAACAATAAAATTCTGCGTACCAATTTTGTTGCATCCGGCAAGTTAGTTACTGACATTGCACTTATTTTCGGATAAAAAGACTGACTCAGCGGAACAAAAATCAAATAACAAAATCCCCGCATGATTTTTTCCACAGCAGTGTATTTCCCCACCTCTACTGGGTCTGCAAAATAAGCCAGAATCAGAACGTAACTTGCAATATATATACTTGAAGCAGCTGTAGAGAGGAAGATTGGATAGCTTGACTTTACTTCGCGGGAGATATTCGTCATCGTTGTTTTAAACCAATGTCCGATATATTTATTCCGATAAATAATTACGCATGTTATTAGCGGTCCCAGAATATATACAGCAGATTGAATCGTAGCTGCTAGGAGATAATCCTCTTTTGTTTTGACAAAAACAAATGTAAGCGGAAGAATTAAAAGTTTGGAAATAATATTTACAAATGAGAGTACTCTTATTTTACCAAGCCCCTGAAAAAGCCAGACAAATGAAAATGTATTGCCAACCACCATCAAAAACAAAATCAACAGAGTTTGAGAATAAACCCTAAATTGAGGAACACAGAAAGCCAGAATCAACACAGCAAGGAGGCAAATCAACAGCAATCCGATTTTGGCTAAAAGTGTAGCCGATGCAATTTCATCCAGTTTAGCTTTATTGTTTTTATAAAGTGCCACATGTTTTGTCGCACTTAGATTAAAGCCGAAATCTACAACCAACATAAAATACTGGGTTATAGTCAGAGAGAAACCAATATATCCAAACTTTTCAGCTCCAAGTGTAACCATCAGATATGGATACACCAGCAGCGGGAAAACATAGTTAAATCCTTGTAATACCAACAAATAGATGGTATCCCAGATTTCTTTGTTGTATTTTTGGTTTTTCAACTTTAGCATTTACCGATGTCGGGTTACATACTCTATTCGTACTTCTCCATTTTATCCTCAATGCTCACATTTTCGCGCGAGCTTTGTATCTTAATATATGTCATTAGACTTTCGGCTCCTGCTTCGTAACAAGCTTCCTGAGCCTTTTTTATTACTTCCATAATATTATCGTAGCTTCCTTCCATGACTGTTTCAAATGGAGTAACTTTATATCTTAGTCCCGATGCAGCAATTACTTCTATGGCTTTATCTACTAATGCGTATGGGTGAACTGAGTGAGAGGAAGGCAAAATTTGTAATGCTATATTTACTGTTTTATCCATCTTATAATTTATTTGCAGGTAATTAAATTCAAAAAGATCACAGTTATTAGAAATAAACGTGATGTTATTTTTTATTTTCTCCAAAGGTACGTTTTCTGATGAAAAAAACCCGAAATTTCTTTCGGGTTTTTTAAAATATCTGAGTTAGCCGAATTTTATTCAGCAACTTCTTCTGCTACCGGAGCTTCAGCTGGAGCTTCTTCCTCAGCAACAACTTCAGCCGCAGCAGCTACAGCCTCAGCTTGTTTTTTTGCCAATTCAGCAGCTTTTGCTTTGTTTACTTCTACTTCAGCAGCTAAACGTGCCTTAGCAGCAGCTTGTTTATCAGCAGCTAATTGTTCTTTAGTTTTTGTTACACTTGACTCTTTGCTCAATTTCCAAGCTTCGAAACGTTTATCGGCTTCAGCCACGTCGAATGCACCTTTTTTGGCTCCTTCAAGTAAGTGCTTTTTCAATAGTACTCCTTCGTTTGAAAGAATAGTTCTAGTTGTGTCGGTTGGTTGAGCTCCTGTAGTTAACCAATACAATGCACGTTCGAACTTCAAGTCGATTGTAGCAGGATTAGTGTTAGGGTTATAAGAACCGATACGTTCGATAAATTTGCCATCACGTGGCGCTCTGCTGTCAGCGATAACGATGTGATAATAAGCATATCCCTTACGACCGTGACGTTGCAATCTAATTTTTACTGGCATTTTTTTATTATTAAATGATTATACCTAATGCTTTTTCTCGAAAAGCGGTTGCAAAGATAGTGTTTTTATTTGAAAATAAAAAGGTTGGATAAAAATAAGTTAGCTTTAAATACTTCAGTTTAATTGTCAAATATCCAAGCCGATTCATATTTCTCATCAGATTTTCGGAGATTCTGGACGAATTCCTCTGCTTCTTCT
>Ga0302167_10000866_pt1 | contig 13811 bp, 8 predicted proteins | sample I_Fen_N1_1_FD_193496 | JGI IMG/M metagenome (GOLD analysis project Ga0302167, IMG submission 193496) | Peat permafrost microbial communities from Stordalen Mire near Abisko, Sweden - I_Fen_N1_1 | ecosystem: Environmental > Terrestrial > Soil > Wetlands > Permafrost | place: Sweden: Abisko...
CAGTGCAATTAGAGGAAAGAACCGTGAATTAAGGACAAGAAAGGTCTGATTTTCGCCGACTTATGATTTTTTGAGCCTCAAGTAGTGAGGGCATCAAAAATCGGTGGGTACTTCAGACCTTCCCTAGACCTTTTGCGTCAATTCCGGCGACAGCAAGTTCCGCTCCAGCGCACTCGCCAGTTTGTCAATTGTCGGTTCTGCCAACATTATTTTGTCGTTGTGCAGCTAATCGGTGTAATCGGCGCGATTACTGACAACCGGCAAGCCACAGGTCGTGATCTCCAGAGACTGCATCGCAAGCCGTGCAGCTTAGCAAATTGATCGCGGTCCTGCAGCCCTGCATGCTCGCGGGCAAACGGGAACGTGCAGTGGTGGCCATCACTACTGTCATATCGGAATGCGCTGTGCAAGCTCTGCCAGTACGAGAACGCCAAGGTCAAAAGCCCGTATTGCCGTCGGTGGGCGGACATAAAGGAAGAAGATCGTCGGTACTAAGCGTGTCGCAGCGTTCATTGCGCAGATTGGTCATTAACCAGTCCCGCTAATCTATATCCGCGAACTTTTTTGGCGGGGGCGGGGCGACGGCTCAGGTGGGTTTTGAAAACCACAACGATCCGGGCAACACAGAGGTTGGCGACGGGTTCCAATTCACGGAGCGATTACGTTCGACATTGTCAGTAAGCGCACAACAATCAGATGTCGTCGTAGAATTTGAAAAGTATTACGCGATGAGCTTGTGGGGGATCAAGAAAGTCCGGGGCGATTCAGCACTTTTCAAGTGTCCGTTCCTCGGAATAGCTGCTCCACAAACCTGCTTCTTGGAAGGTGGGGTTTATGGAGCATTTACTTTTTATTTAGCAGTGTCCTGAACTTGTATTAATAGGTGATGCCCGGAACCACGGTGGTGCCGATGTGTTTGCCATCGTTGCGGCAGGCTTGAACCAACAGACGGGCAAGGATCCGTTCCTGCTCTGCTGCGGTAAGCTTCAGGCTCCTTAACGTCGACTTCCAGCCGTCAGCATTAGCGAGCAACGTGTTCAAAATTGTAGGTGCCCCCCAGAATGATCCATTTACCGGGTACGGAAGGTGGTATGAAGCGGGCGCGCTGAATCCAAGAGACTGACAAAGATTTGAAATGATGACCGCATCGGCGGTAGCGTCATGAATGTTAGGGTCTTCAGGGAAAACCAGCCCCAGATCCATATCGGATGAATCGCCGCTCAGATGATCCGCGATGACTCCCATTGCATCGTACTTGCCGCCTATCATGTTTTCGATCAGGTACTGCTGATAGGTTTTCCTGTCGCTGAAATCGATGTCGATCGGGTCGGTGCCCAGGTTGATATGCGCGATCGCTGTGTAATCCAGGTAAGGAATGCTCGCCAGGTGTTTGAGGATGGCAAGTAATGGCTGATCTTCAGACACCAGGATACTCAGCACAGAGTATTGCTCTTTCTGAAGACATTGATTGATGGTAAGAGCGGCCAGCTCGTCGGGAACAAGAATGACGACATCAATCTGGGCTGACTTTTTAACCAGAAGCTTGACGATTTGCTCGATAGAGTCGGCAGAGCGCAGGCTGATAAATACCAGCGACTTGCTCTCGGTGGATGTGGAGGAATGATCTTTCCACGCAAGGTTCTGCCAGTTCCATTGTCCCTCGGGGCGGCCGGCACTCAGAAAGTGCGCCAATGGATCCTGAGCTCCGATCACCGAGGCATTCATATCCTGGTAAACGAGGGGATCAAAGCCTGGGAATAACTTGCGTCGCAACACGCCGCGTGTCCACGAGCGTACGTATCGACGAATGGCTTCAGTAGCCCCTGAGAGCTGCACACTTGCCGGTGGGTAGTAGTCTAAATCAGCAACCCCGGCTTGTTGTATTGTGGCTGCGTCAGCATGCTCCTGACGTGACAGGGCTGCATTACTCTCTGTAAAGGCGAGTAATTGTTTGACGTAACGGGGCATATTGAATTCGCGTGTAGCGAGCTCTCGGGCCTGCTCTCCAACCTTATCCCGGGCTTCTTTCGACGAGGCCAGTCGAATGATTTTGTCGGCTATGTTATGGGTGTCCAGATAAGGCGCGACGCACTCTTCCTGGAGGCCATTGCGCTTAAGGATGTCTGCAATCCCCGTTGTCTTGTCGAAACAGAGAACCGGCAGGCCCAGTACCATGGCGTCAATGGCAACGTTGGGCAATGGGTCCAAACGGGCGGTCAACAGCATCATGTCGCTCAGGGCGTAGACATGCTCAATGGCGGCTGTTTCGGAAATGATCTTGAATCGCTCAGAGATTCCGGCACGCTGGATCTGATCCTGAAGGTAAAGAGAGTACTGAGTATCCTGCTCCGGATTGTAGTTATTACCGATCCAGACAAAACGGCACTTGTGACCTATAGGTGAATTGAGTACGCGGGTCGCGCACTCGATAAACAGGTCTACTCCCTTGCGAATTTGAACCCAGCCGGCCCCTAATATGACGATCGTGTCATCTTCAGGTCCATCTGGGCGCATAATCTTCTGCAGCATCGCTTTCTCTGCTTCGATATGAGCTGGATCATGCGCTTCACCAGGGACGATGCTTTTGCCTTGCGCCAACACAGGAAGTTGACAAAAACTTATTTCTGGCAGTACCTGTATTGCGCTGTCGAGGGTAATGTCAGCAGAAAAAACTGTTTGATTTGCCCACAACAATGCATTTTTGATGGCCGTGCGCGGCCGAATATAGGCAGCGAACTCGTGGATTAAACTGATTGTCGGGATATAGCGGTCAGCCAAGGGCTTGAGTGCTATATAGGATCCCAAACTATTCGCAATCGCAAATTGGAATGAGTGTGAGTCGAGGAACTTGCCTATTACCCAATCGGCGAATATCTCTTTATGGTAAAGATCCACGGGGCCGGCAACTATTGCTCCAGCGTCGATAAAAGACTCTACCAGCGGACCGCCACCCAGCAGCAGTGTCACTACATTGAATTGCGAGGTGAGTTGCTGGACGATATTCAGGCTAAGAATAGGGGCGCCAGTTCTCGAAGCTTCATGACTGATGAACAGAATTGTCGGCTTGTCAGCAGGCAGCGATTCGATGGGGCGACTCAAATTGATAGAGGGAATGCGGCCAAGCAGGCCTTCGGCTTGCCCGTGATCCAAAAAGTGTCGTTCCGGATCGGCGAGCGAGGCGAGAACTGGATACATGGCCCGATAGAAATCGGCGTTGAAGGGCTCCGTCGGTTCATAGAGCAGTCCGCCAGCGAGAACCGGCTTTTCGTCAGCAAAAGTGCGAGGGGCATGCGGTATCGATTTTGAAGAACCTAGGCGGCCTTCTTGGATGCCATGGCATAGATAGTGTACGACTGCGGGGATGCCGGTCGCTTTAACATCAGGATAAGTTTCGAGGTAGTAGTTTTCGTCAAAAGCTTCTCCATTGGGAAGAATCATTGACGGGAGCCTTTTTTTGATGTCTGGTAAACTGATCAGGCGCCAGATTCGTGAATTAAAGAAGCGTCCCCACGAGTTGGACAGAGTTTGAATATGCTCTTGTTTTATCCCGATTTCGCGTTGAGTCTGCTCTTCAAGAGAGCGATACTTTTGTAAGTCAGCTTCGGCTGCTGCTTCGCACTCAGCTAAAGAGTCTTCCAGTTTTCCGAGATAACTCGCGAAACGGGCTTCAGAAGTTTTCCATTCTTCCAGACTCGTTTCCATTTTTTTGTGCTGGGAGCTTAGATCCGCCAGTTCAGATTTGAGGTGGGCATTTTCATCGGAAAGCTTAACGATGATGGATTGTTCTTGAGGTACTTGTTCGTTATTTTTCATAATCGTCTTCGACGGTAAGTTACAGTTGGATGTTGTGGCGCGGTGCGCCGCTTCAGTCTCGGTCATCAGCGCTTCGATCTGCGCTTTAAAGAAGTATTTTTCAGGTTCGAATGGGTAAGAACCTTCGAAGCTGTCTGGAGATATTCATTGCTCGGATGCAACGCCATATTGAGTTTCAAGACGTTTTGAATTAATGCCCTGCCAGTGTTCTCGAAGATTGCAGGCCCAAGCGGCGGCAGCAAACCTCTTAGCGCGGATAGCATGGGTTCAAGGCATTCTTCAAAAAATTCACTATTGATAGATGTTTTATCCAGCGCGCACTCATTGAGCAGTGCATAGAAATCAGCAAGTATCTTTGGTTCAATCTGGCTGTTGAGCTGTTCGTTTTCGAGGTGCTGAGCGTGACGCAAGCCAGGCTCTGGAAACTCATTGATGTATTTCGATATCTCATCTTCGGTCGGCGCTGGTAGATCAAGCACCAATGACATGCGAAGAAGCTCCTGGGGAGGATTTTTCAGCCAGTTGTCGTAACCCACGATCAATCGATTCTCGGAAGTGGTGTAAGCAACCGCTTGCAGCATATGCTCCAGCCAAAGAAGGCAGGGCTTCAGACTGGCAAATTGATTGCGATCCGAATTGGCAGGGATCAACGGGCTGTGCAATACGATGACATAGCTTATGTCAAATTTGAGCTCTTTCAGCAGTTTCTGCCAGAAAGGTAATAGCTGTAGCATCAGCGGATCCTTCATGCCCCACACCTGTATGTCAGGTGCTTTGTCGGCAATGAGAGCCTTGGCTTCCTGATAAACCTCATCGATGACGGCGTTGTCATTCAGGGCGACATCCAATACACGGTCCCTGCCATAGGCAGATCCGAGCTGGTTTAACAGCTTGTTGTTGACGGCAATGACGCCGCTGTCTTCCCAAAAACTGGCCGTCTCATCCATACCCATCGATTGGAGGGCGTCACCAAGCTCAACGCCTATGGTGCTGAGTGCGTACGCAAGTGGGATGGTTCCGGTGCGGTGCATGCTCAGTACTATAATTATTTTCTTGGCAGTCAAATGGCTGTCGTCCTTGGAAAAAATTCAGCGCTGGTAAACAGGGCGAATGCAGGAACTGAGTGCAACACGGTCATTGAGTGGATCCAGGCGGCATTATGCTGCATGGCAATGACGTCTTGCATCACCTCACCCATGACGTTGAGCGGGTATTTGAAGTCGAAGCGTTTTGGTGGACGCCACGGTGATTTCAAGGTAATGGCGTTCAGTGTCTCCCGGCGGCGGACCGACAAGTCCGTGCCCTTCGGCTGACTGGCGGATCAGACCGTTGATATTACCATCTGCTTTTTCAATACAACTATTGTTCAGGTTATTTCGTCATGGCAAGCCTGGGATCTATTCCAGTTTCTTCCTGACTCATTGATCTATAAAAGAAATCTCGTATCGTTGTAGCTCTCACACAACACAAATACGAGCTTGTATTGCGCCATTGATGCTCGGCGACGAGCTCTGGTCGAAGCAGCTCTGTTTCAAACGCTTGTGACTGATCCTGATATGGAGTGGTCATTGCGGACAAGGACTATGACAGTGAGGACATACGGAAACAGGTTGGGGTGCCAATGCCGTGATACCCAGAGAACGCAACTCAGTGAAAGGTAACGCGGATCCCTGGAGCGGTCTGCGGAAGTTGATACGAAACGTATTGCCCGAAGGCCGGCGGTGCTCGCAAACCCTATCCGCTGGAGACCATGCTGCTCATTCATCTGTTGCAGAACTGGTTCTCGATCAGCGAGCTGCGCGGTATCGTGGGGCGTCAAGCGCTACCTCTAACGCCCCATAGACCAATTCACGTTGAAATTGCCCGCTTATGCACATGCATTGTTGAAGGTACCGTGGGCGCCGCCCAAAGCGGAAAATTGCAACGCGGCAAATTGCCGGAGCCCCGGCCATGTGGCCCGGGCAGCTCAGCGATTTCAGCGAAATGACCAGCGCTTGTGGCCGTAGTAGCTGGTAAACACCGGCACAGCCACGCCGAATGCGTGCGCTATTTCATGCTTGAAGGACTCGATGCCCATTGCAGGCAGAATGTACGATGCCAGGCCAATACTGATGATCCATGTCTGTACGACCGCAACCAGGTTGACCAGTACAAAGAACACCGCCGAGTGATGGATGGGCTGTTGGCTTTCTGTAAAGACAAACACTCGTGCCAGTACAAAGGCGGTGATCATGCCGGTCAGGTAGGCGAGCCCGATCGAGACTGAAAAGCTCAGCCAGTGGTTATACAGAACCCTCGAGAAGAAGTTGACGGCGGCTGCGCTACCGCCCGTAATCAGAAAGGCAAGGAACTGTCGATTGAGCAGTTGTTTCACTTAACTGCATCCCTTGCCATGTTTCTGCCGAAATCGATACTCTCGGAAATACCCCGATCCTCGGGATAGTAGTAGGACGTATCAGCAACCCACAGCCCCTTGATTGGCAGGGATACAGGCGGCAGCCGGTCCAGATAGCCCGGGTCACAAATGGGCTGGGCATGTCGATAGCGGCTGGCGCGGATATCGATGAAGTCCTCATCGTTCAGCGTCGGGTTGATCTTCTTTAAGTAGCGACGCACCTTGTCGAGGAATGCCTGGTCCGGCTCGGCAAACTTAGGATGCTCACCAGGCATGTAGAACGGTACATAGACAATGTGTTCGTTCATTGGGCGCAGGTTGGTGTATTCGACAAGTCCCGGGATATCCATTTCGGGGTCGTTGGTGTTGAGCCAGAAGTTCTCGGTCAGAGGCTTGCGCAGCTTGGCGATCACGCAGACTACCGCGACGTTCTTGAGGGATGCGAAGCGCGCGAGAATGTCCTGCGGCAGGTCAGGCATCAGGGCGGGCACGTAAGGCAACGGCACGGTGCTGATGACCTTGTCGAAGCGCTGGATTTCTCCCCCGCAGACCACACCCTGAACCTTGCCGTGTTCGATGATCACGCGATTGACCGGTGACTTCAGGCAAATGATGCCGCCGTGTTTTTCGATGTCGGCCTTCAGTGCCTGCAACAGGGTGTCAGAACCCCCCTCCAGGTAGCCGAGTTTTTCGCGGAACAGGCTATAGCGCGAGCGGCCTATGCGGCGAATGCGGCTCCAGATCCAGGCTGCCGAGAGGTTATCGGTGTAATGGTAGAACTTGTAGTCGAACAGGCGCTTCCATAGCACTTCCCAAGCCTCGGCCCCGACCCAGCGCTTGATCCAGCCCGTGGCTTCGACGTTGTCCAGGGGCTTCCAGTCATTTCTCTTGGTGGACAGGAATGCGTGCAGGCCATAACGAAACTTGGCTGTCAGGCTCAGGCCCTTGAACTTGAGCAGAGCAATGGGGTTTCCCCAAGGCTGCAAGCGGTTCTGATACCAATAGCCCATTTTGGTTTCGACCCAGCGCATTTTCGACGCCAAGCCCAACTCGTCCAGTACCTTCAAGAAGGCATGGTCAGAAATGCAGTGGAAGTGGTAGTAGCGCTCGATGGTGGTGCCCGAGAAATCGAACGCAGCGGTCATTCCACCCACACGGTCATCGGCCTCGAATACCACGGGTTTATGCCCGTCCCTGGCCAACTGGTAGGCCACTGCGAGGCCCATGGGGCCGGCGCCTAGCACGGCGACTCTTTGTCCCATCGTCAAAACTCCAGAACCACTTTGCCGTAAGTGGGGTCATTGAATGTTTCGTTTATCGCCTTGGCAAACGGCGTGTAGGTCACGCCGAAGGTGCCGGGCCAGTCATTGACCTCGAATTCATCCTTGGCGCTGAGTGCCGCCAGTTGCTGGGTGGTGAAGGGAGGGTTCTTGTCGAACAGGCTCCACGTCCAGATCAGGCTGTAGAAAAGGCCGTAGGGGATGCGCGCGATCAGGGCCTTGGCACCGGTGGCACGCTTGATTTCACGAATGATATCGATGTAGTCGACTTTTTCGTGCCCCGATACGTTATAGATACCGTCGCGCACACGGTTCTGTATGCAGCTGATAATGACATTGCAGAAATCGCCCACGTACAACGGCTGGCGCATGTAGCGGCCATGACCAGGAATCGGGAAGACGGGAACCTTCTTCATGAAGCGCGACAGCCAGCCCAGGTGCTTGCGGTCAAACCAGCCGAACATGAGGGTCGGGCGCAGCACCGGGCAGGGAATGCCGCTTTCCAGCACCATCTTTTCCTGGGCTATTTTGCTTTTAGTGTAGAAGTCGTCGGCCACCGATTCGACCACCGAAGAGCTGATGTGCACCAGATAGTCGATGCTGTGCAGTTTGATCTGTTCAAGAATCAGGCGGGTGGCATCAACGTTGTTCTTGACGAACTCCTGATAGTCAATACCACCGATCTGTGCCTGCAGCATGACGACCACATTGGCACCCGCGAAGGCCTGTTGCCATTCGCCGGGCGCGGACAGGTCACCAAAAATAGTGGTCACATCAGGCTGCACGCGCTTGAGGATCGCCAGGTTTTCGCGGTGCTTGTCGATGACCACGATATTGCTGTAGCCCTTGGCCTTGAGACGCGCCACCAGATTCTGCCCGACCAGCCCGGCACCGCCGGGCAGGATGATACGTTCATCAAGATGAATAGGGGTCATTGCGGGTCAACCTGAATGTCTTTGCGAAATTGGCAGAACTGCAGTTCCTTGCCTACCACGCGGGCCACGCCAACGGCATAGCTGCCCTTGAGGTCGTGGGTGTCGATAACGCGGCCGAAGCCGGCGTTGCCAAGGTCGGACTTTTTGAAGAAGTCGTTTACATCAGGGCGTGCGTACTGGGTCGCATTGTAGTAGCGCACGTTCTGGCGGGCATCGGTGAGGGTGATGTAGACCTGTGACGGCAGCTGGTTGCGGGCCGCATCCACGACGGTCCAGCCCTTGGCTTCAATGGCGCCTGCGAGCTTCTGCGTGGTCGGGTTCACGAAGTCGAGGCTGCCAATGCATTGCGCTGGGGCCTTCGGTAGGTCCAGGCCTGCGTTTGTCTGTGGCAGGCTGATGTAGCAGCCTGATACTTCGGCGACCTTCCACTGACCGTCTTTGTGTTGCTGGTTAACCAATTGGCCAAGGCTGGGTTTCTCAACCGGCGGGCACGCGACTACCGCGCCCAGGGGGGCGCCACCCAGGAAGGTCTCAGGGGATTCGATGGTCTTGTCCAGATCCTTGAAGCTGTTGGCAATGGTGAATGACTTGTGTTGTGCGTAGTAGACGATCGACGAACTCCAGTCGTTGCCGTACAGGGTAAACGCCTCGCCGTCCTTCATGTTGTGCTTCAGCGTGTCAGCCACCAGCAGATCTTTGGAGTTGCTCAGCCCAATCTTCTGTCGCAGGTTTTCGCCATACCCTTGTGCGAAGGTACTGTAGTTATTGGCCAGCAAGGCAGCGAACAGCCCCAATATCCACAGGCGAGACTGCGGCTGAGCGAGGCCTTCGGACAGCGCCACGGCCAGTGCGAAGATGATGAAAATGACGCTGGCCGACTGGTAGTAGCTATGGACCAGATGAAGATTGGTGAATATGAACAGGGGCAGCAATGCCAGGACGCAGCTCGTCAGCACCACCAGGCGAGTTCTGGTGTCGCGAGCCATCAACAGGGCGCAAAGGATGATTGCGATACCGAAGACGCCCGACAGGTTGCCCTTGACGATGCGTGACCAGATGACCTCGCCATACAACAGCTTGGAAAAGCGTTGAGGCAAAGTACCCCAGTTCCATGTCGAGAGCGCGCTGGACGTCAGGGCGCTGCCGAATTCATTCTGGTTCTTGAGCACGTCAGTGTAGTGGGTCCAGGCAACACCGAACACGATGGGCAGCGCGAACAGCAGAACGCCCAAGGTGATGTTGCGTGCACTGATGACCTTGAACAGGTCCCCGTTGCGCTGGATTTCGTGTACGAGGAACACCAGTGCCATCACCGCCAGCACCGGCAGGCCGGTGGTGGCTTTTTGCAGGATCGAAAGCGAAATCAGAGTGGTGAAATAAATCGCGTCCCGGTGGCGACCTGTGGCCAGGAAATCGAGGAAATACTTAATCGCGGCAACGGCGAAGAACACCGCCACTGTCTCGATCATGAAGGTGCGACCCCAGAACAGGTAAAGAGGGCTGGAGAACAGCAGGCCGGCGAAAATGTAGAAGGTGCGCGGGGCTAGCTTCAACGACTTGCAGATGGAGCGAGCCGGCAGCAGGCACAGCACCAAGAACACGAAAGAAACGATCCTGCCGACCTTGCCCAGATCGATGCCAGTGAACTTGCTGATCAGCGCCACCAGCGCCTGATAGAGCGGGAATTCGAACGGGATTGACCAGGGGGCGCCGGAGACGGGTGTTTCGTAGGCGAACTTGAAGCCCTCCTTGATGAACCAGAAGGAGGTCAGCGCTGTTTGGGTCTGGCGAAAGCCGAACAATTCGAGCAATGGCTGCCCCGAAAAGCGAAACGCCAGATAGGTCGCATAAATCACCGTCAGTACGGCAATGCATTTGATACAGCGCTCGATCAGCAGCTCATTATCTGCCAACTTGAATAACTTCAAGGGTCCACCTTAGTCCGTGTAAAAGTTTGAATATCAGAGGTTTATTTTTTTGAATATGAATTGCGGCACGTTCCGGATGATCATCATGATTAATGCCCAAAATCCCGGGGCGTAGAGGACGTCAACTTTGCGATCAGTACCTTTTACAATGCGTAGGGCCACCTGCTCAGGCTTGGCCAGCAGTGCAGCAGGCAATGGTAAGCCTTGAGTCATCGGTGTATCGACAAAGCCCGGCCTGATGTCAATGACATGTACACCGACCTTGAACAGCCGTGCTCGTAGACCTTCGCAAAAGGTGGAAACCGCAGCCTTGGCGGTACCGTATAAGTAGTTGGACGGACGACCGCGGTCACCAGCTACCGAGGAAATCACAGCCAGGGTGCCACAACGCTGGGTTTCAAATTGGTTGGCCAGCAGCGTTAGCAGGGCGATCACCGACGTACCATTGTTGGCAAATTCCTGGAGCGCTACGCCAACGTCCTGCTCGCAGACTTTTTGATTGGGCAATGTGCCGTGCGCAATGAGGGCAATATCGATTTGCTGTAGGGTCGCTAGGCAACTTTCGAGCATTGCGCCGTGTGCAACAAAGTCAGTGGCATCCATGCAGTGAAGCGTTACTGATTTGGCGCCTCGACCCTTTAGGTCGGCTGCGGTTTGTTCCAGTTTTTCGAGGTTACGGGCCACGAGGAAAAACTCGCTGCCTTGTTCGGCCCACAGGCGTGCACAGGCAGCGGCAATGGCCGATGTTGCACCAATAATCAGAATTCGTTTCATGCAGTAACTCGTTTCCAGAAGTGGGAATTCAGAGAGGGATCACGCAGTGCTTCCAGTCGTTCCCATGCGGGGTAAGCTTCGCGGAAATCGCCGCCGGTCATGTGGGCATCCTTGGCCGGGTACAGGCGGCCACCACCCTCGCGAACGATGGCATCCAGCCTTGCAAAAAGCCGCACCAAGTCAGCCTTCTGCGGAAAGTCCAAGGCTAGAGAGGTGCCGGGGAGAGGGAAGGACAGCAGGCCTGGCGAGGCGATGTTGCCACAGCGTTTGAGCACGGCGAGAAACGAGCCTTGGCCAGAGTCTGCAATGGCTTCCAGCAACTCGCGCATGACTACCTCGGCCACTGCGTCGGGTATCACGCACTGGTATTGCTGGAAACCTCGGCGCCCGTAGATACGGTTCCAATGCAGTATGCGATCCAGCGGATAAAAGAAGGGCTCGTAGTCACTGCGTTTGCGTGTGCTCTGGGCAGGATGCACCCTCCAATACATATCATTGAAAGCTCGCAATGACAGATTGTTGATTAGAGACACTGGCGGTGTCAGCGGCATGCTCAATTTCGCTCGCTCGTCCACTTCCAGTGAACCATAGCGTGCGTGGTCACCGACGATGAATACGCCCCGCCCGGTCTGAGTGCCTTTTGCCAGGCAGTCGATCCAGGCGACACTGTATTCATGCCGGTGATCAAGTTCGGCGGACAGGCTGAAAAATTCGCCCAGGTTGCTGAAACGCACGATGGTGCTATCGATCTGGCTGGTGCGAATGGGGATGAGCTGAATTTCTGCCCACACGATAATCCCAGTCAGACCTAAACCTCCAATAGTAGAAGTGTAAAACTCGGGATGCTCGGTAGGAGAGCAGGTCAACACTCCTTCATTACGGCGCAATAAACCCAAGCGCCGCACATGGTTGCCAAAGGTGCCGCGCAGGTGATGGTTCTTGCCATGGACATCGTTAGCGATGGCCCCGCCTAGGGTGGCAAACTGGGTGCCAGGTGTGACTGACAGGAACCAGCCCTGCGGGATGGAAATCGCCAGGATCTCGGCGAGGGTCACACCTGCCTCTGCTTGTACGGTTCCCTGCTGCCAATCAACCTGGATGAAGCGATTAAGAGCTCGCATGTGCAACACTTGATCGCTCGCAGCCAGGCAGCTGTCTCCATAACTACGTCCGTTGCCATACGGCAGAGTACTTCCGTATGTGGCGACCACAGCATCGCGCAGAGACTCGACTTCGCTACGCCAGCTACAAGCGTGTGCAGTCTGCGGGGCATAGGGATAGCATCCCCAAGAGTACAGCGGACGACTCATGCTGCTACCCAGAACACCAGCCCAAACAAAACGCCAACGACTAGACTGCTGCGGTCGCGGATGGCGAACACTACAGGGTCATCATGCATTTGCCCGCGATGAGTGAGCATCCACACTCGAGTGATCCAGAACAAGAGCAGCGGGCAGGCTAGCCAGATCACTTGTGGGTGGGCATAAAGCCCGGTTGCAGCCTGATCATGGATGTATAGAGCCAAGACCATTACGGCTAGATAACCGGAAGACGCGCCCAGCGAGGAAATCATTTCCAGGTCGGCGGGATAGTAGCCTCGCCCACGGGTTTTCTCGGTATCGCCCTTACGCCTTGCTTCGCGCAGTTCTGCGTAGCGCTTAACGAGTGCGAGGCTCAGGAACATGAACATCGAAAACGCCAAAATCCAGAATGTCAGTTCCAAACCGAATGCTGCCGCGCCAGCTATGATGCGCAGGGTATAAAGCGCAGCCAGGGCGATCACATCGATAGCCATCTGTCGTTTCAATGACAGCGAATAGGCGAGAGTTAATATGTAGTATGCAATGAGGGTTCCGGAAAACTCCCAAGGCAGAAGCCATGCAGCCCCTGAAAAAGCGCCAACCAATAATATGGGAAAGAGCTGTAGCCCGGATTTGATCGACAATCGTCCAGCGGCAAATGGACGATGCCGTTTGGAGTGATGATGCCGGTCATCGGCGAGATCCAGCAAGTCATTAAGTAGATAGACGCTAGAGGCACATAGCCCAAAAAACAGAAAGGCTAATACTCCCTGCCATAGGAGCATGGGGTTGGTCAGTTGATGCGCCGCCATTAGAGGTACGAAAATCAGCGCATTCTTCATCCACTGGTGCAGCCGCAACGCCTTCAACCAATCCTTCAGCCTGGAAGGATTGGAGTAAATCACCTGTTCGACATTGCCTTGTGCCCGAGCGCCACGCTCAACACCGGATTCCGGATTGACCACATAAGCCTTCCGGGCAGCCGCCCAAACTGGTACGTCGTCATGAGAGTTACCCACGTAATCAAAGCCCTGCTCACCATAGTGCTCGACCAACAGGTCGCGTTTACGATGGGCCGACAGGTTTCGCTTGCTGTCAGAGGCCAGCACTTGGTCAAACAATTGAAGATGTTCAGCAATACGTTCGGCCAGGCTGTAATGGCTGGCTGTCGCCAGCACTACGGTCCGACCGTTATTCCGCTCGACCTCAATCAGTTCAATGACCGCAGGATCGAAAGGCAGGACACTGACATCAATATGGGTAGCACGGGCGAGGCCTTCCTTTAAGGAAACTCTGAAGAAGACTTCCAAATCTGGTGAAATACCCGCCTGACACGAACACGACGGTTGAGTCCCGATGAAACAGATATCCTTCGCCGATGCCGA
>Ga0302167_10000873_pt1 | contig 13727 bp, 9 predicted proteins | sample I_Fen_N1_1_FD_193496 | JGI IMG/M metagenome (GOLD analysis project Ga0302167, IMG submission 193496) | Peat permafrost microbial communities from Stordalen Mire near Abisko, Sweden - I_Fen_N1_1 | ecosystem: Environmental > Terrestrial > Soil > Wetlands > Permafrost | place: Sweden: Abisko...
TATATACAACCTTTAGGGTGGTTTTAGCGGTGGGGCTCACCTGTTCCCATTCCGAACACAGAAGTTAAGCCCACCAGCGCCGATGGTACTGCGAAAGCGGGAGAGTAGGTCGCCGCCAGTTTTTATTTAAAAGTCTCATACATTTATTTGTATGAGACTTTTTTTTTGGACTATAGCCAAGAGCTAAACACATGAGCAATAGGTAATAGGTAATAAAAAATCATTGCTCATTAATAAGGAATTTTGAAGGAAATGCTATCTGGAATTTTAAGTTTTGGCTGAAGCCAATTTACATAGATACAATGATGAAAGCGGGTTAAAACCCGCTCCTATTAATTAAATCAAGTCTGAGAAGAATTAAATTTTTCATTTAAAATTATTTTAAGCTTTAAAAGAAATTTAAATAAGTTATAAAGTTCAGAATTTATTTCTCTTTTGTAAGAATAAATATATTTAGTATTTGATATTGATTTATATTTGAAATCTCTTAAAAAAACACAAATAGCTACTTTTTTCAAAGCTTTTTTTACTTAATATTTAATAAAAGGTTTAATCATATATAGATTGAGCTTTAAAGGATATGTTGTAACAGAAAGGTAGGAAATACGAAAGCCTACTTCCAAAAGAAAAGTTGATAATTTCTCTGTTGGGATTTTTAGCAAAATAAGTAGGATGATTAAAAAATAAATTTACAAATTAAAATATTTCTTGTTTTATCTACTTCTGTATTACTTTCAACCGTATTTTTAATGAAAACACAGGCTCAAGTGAAATCTAAATTTTAAATAGAATGAAAAATATTATACAATTCCTTTTAATATTTTTAATATTTTGTGTTAAAGCCCAAGAATTAAAAAAAGATACTCTATACAATAGAATTACTGATATAGAAACAGTTATAATTAATAATAAAGATTATGAAAAAATTGATTATTATTTTGGATTAAAGCAAGAAAATAATGTAAGGTTTATTCCAATTACTAATTACGAAGAAGGAGTAAAATTTAAAAATAAATTAGAAAAAAAAGGAAGAATTAATAGTGTAACCTTATTTTTGCACAAGACAGACTCTAAAGTAAATCTTACAAATTTAGAAATTAATTTTTATAAGATAGATTCATTGTCGGGACTTCCAAACGAAAAAATCAACAAAAAGCAGATTATTTTTATTCCTCAAAATAAAGGTAGAGGAAAAGTAAATATTAACGTTTTAGATTATAATTTACCCTTTCCATTAGGTGAAGTATTTGTATCTATAAAATGGCTTCCAAATAAATTTAATGATAAAAAATTAGGACCATCTTTAAGAGAAACAAATTATGAAGAACAAATTACTTATGTTAGATACAAAGACGGAGATTGGCATAAAAATTTAAATATTTCAAGAGAACAAAATCTATACACAAATGGAATGATGGGTTTAGAGGTTTATATTAAAAGAAGAAAAAACAATGACTAAAAATCTATATATATAATTATTGCTATTCTAGTTATTATTGTCTTTTCCCTATTTATATACAAGACAAAAAGTTGTTTTTAATGTAAATAAAGAAACTATATACGATCCTAACAAGTATAATGATAATGGGCTTATTACTAAACAAATATTTTTAATTACAAATAAAAACATTTCAAAATTCGATACAGTACTTCCTTCAACTTTAAAAGGAAATGTACAATAAAAAAACCGCTTCAGTTGAAACGGTTTTTATTTTTAGTTATGATGCTCATACATTTTATTGTAAAGATCAATAAATTTCTCTTTTATTGCTTTTCTTTTTAGCTTTAAAGTTGGAGTTAGAAGTCCTGCATCAATGCTCCAAACTTCGGGTGTTAATTCAATTTTTTTGATCTTTTCCCAATTTCCGAGATGTTCATTGATGCCGTTGAGTTCTTTTTCTATTCTGTCTTTTAATTCAGGGCTTTTTGCAATTTCCTGAGGGGTAGAGCCAATATTTAAATTATTTCTCATTGCCCAATTTTTTGCAAATTCAAAATCTGGCTGAACGAAAGCACAAGGCATTTTTTCACCATCACCAACAACCATAATTTGCTCGATGAATTTTGAAGCTTTTGCTAAATTTTCAATCGTTTGCGGTGCAATATATTTTCCGCCGGAGGTTTTAAACATTTCCTTTTTACGGTCAGTTATCTGTAAGAATCCGTCACTGTCGATATGTCCAATATCTCCTGTTTTGAAATATCCGTCTTCTGTGAACGCTTCTTTGGTCATTTCATCATTTTTAAAATAACCTTTAAAAATAGAAGGTCCTTTTACGGTAATTTCTCCATCTTCCTGAATTTTTACAGTCAGATTATCTAACGGTAAACCAACAGTTCCAGTTTTCATTTTGTCAAAACTGTTTACAGAAATTACGGGAGAAGTCTCCGTTAAGCCATAACCTTCCAAGATTGGAATTCCTGCATTTTGGAACATTAAATTCAATCTTGTAGACAAAGCCGCAGAACCTGAAACTAAAGTGATAATTTCGCCTCCTAAGCCTTCTCTCCACTTCTTAAATACCAACTTATCAGCAATGATTTCCTGTAATCCTGACGGTCTTAAAACTTCTTTCTTTTTTTGAATTAAATTTAAAGCCCAGAAAAATATTTTTGACTTTAATCCTCCTGCAGAAGAACCTGTATTATAAATTTTATCGTAAACTTTTTCTACCAATCTAGGCACAACGCTCATATAGTGAGGCTTGATTTCTTTTACATTTTCGCCCATTTTATCAATACTTTCGGCGAAATAAACAGAAAAACCATTATATTGGAAAAGATAGAAAAGCATTCTTTCAAAAATATGGCAGATCGGTAAGAAACTTAACACTCTCGTATCTTTATAATCTAAGCTTTTTTTCTTCGGAATTCTCGGATTTGAACCCAATACATTAGAAACAATATTATGGTGAGTAAGTAATACTCCTTTCGGTCTTCCCGTAGTTCCCGACGTGTAAATTATTGTAGCAAGGTCTTCAGAATTGATAGCATTAGATAAATCTTCAACCTCAATTTGGGTAGAATCATCTTCTCCAAGGTCTAAAATTTCTCTCCAATTGGCAGCACCGCTTATATTATCAAAGGTAAAAACTCCCTGTAAGGAAGAAATATTATGTTTTACCTTCATTACCTTGCCCAAAAGATCCTTATCGGAAACAAAACAGTATTTTATTTCAGCATTATTGAAAATAAATTCATAATCTTCCGGGGAAATACTTGGGTAAACAGGCACAGAAACCACTCCGATCTGGGAAAGTCCAAGATCCATAATTGCCCACTCTGTTCGGGAATTCGTGGTGATCAAAGCGATTTTATCTCCGGGTTTAATGCCCAGCTTTAAAAGTCCTCTTGATATCTTATTTCCTTCATTAATAAACTCTTGGGTAGAAGTTTTTTTCCATTCTCCATGATACTTCGTCACAAACATATCAGCCTTAGGATATTTTTCCAAAGCATAGTGAGGTATATCGAATAATCTTTTGATCGTCATGATTTTCTATAAATTTGTAAAGAATTCTAAATATAAGCATTTTTTTTAATTACAGAAATTAGAAACAAGAAGTTAGAAATTAATAAAATGTGTGGCATAATATTGAATAATTCATACTAAAACTTTAGGTTCTTAAAATTTTAAAATCATTATAATGTGACAAACCTCTAATTACTAGCGTCTAATTTGCAATTCTATTTTCAGGTTTGGTTAAAAAGTGTAAATTTACGACCATCTAATTATTAAATTTTTATGGACTTTAATTTATCAGAAGAACAGCTGATGATTCAGCAGGCTGCAAGAGATTTTGCACAAACAGAGCTTTTACCTGAAGTTATCGAGAGAGACAGAGATCAGAAGTTTCCTACAGAGCAGGTGAAGAAAATGGGAGAAATGGGACTTTTAGGAATGATGGTAGATCCTAAATACGGAGGAGCAGGTATGGATAGCGTTTCTTACGTTTTAGCAATGGAGGAGATCGCAAAAATCGATGCTTCTGCGGCTGTTGTTATGTCTGTAAACAATTCATTAGTTTGTGCGGGTCTTGAAAAATTCGCGTCTGAAGAACAAAAAGTAAAATATCTTACACCTTTGGCTAGCGGTCAGGTGATCGGAGCTTTTGCTTTATCTGAGCCTGAAGCAGGTTCTGATGCTACTTCTCAAAAAACGACTGCAGAAGACAAAGGAGATTATTATCTTTTAAATGGTATTAAAAACTGGATCACAAACGGTGGAACTGCATCATACTATGTGGTAATTGCACAGACAGATCCTGAGAAAAAGCATAAAGGTATCAATGCGTTTATCGTAGAAAGAGGTTGGGAAGGTTTTGAAATCGGACCAAAAGAAGACAAATTGGGAATCAGAGGAAGTGATACACATTCTTTGATCTTTAATAACGTAAAAGTACCGAAAGAGAATAGAATCGGGGAAGACGGTTTCGGATTCAATTTTGCTATGGCTGTATTGAACGGTGGTAGGATTGGTATCGCTTCTCAGGCTTTAGGAATTGCTTCAGGAGCTTACGAATTGGCACTTAAATATGCTAAAACAAGAAAAGCTTTCAAAACTGAAATTATCAACCACCAGGCGATTGCTTTCAAATTGGCTGATATGGCAACTCAGATCACGGCTGCAAGAATGCTTTGCTACAAAGCTGCTGTTGATAAAGACGCTGGAAAAGATATTTCTGAAATTGGAGCTATGGCGAAACTTTATTCTTCTCAGGTGGCAATGGATACGACTATTGAAGCAGTGCAAATTCACGGTGGATACGGTTACGTAAAGGAATATCACGTTGAAAGAATGATGCGTGATGCGAAGATCACTCAGATCTATGAAGGAACTTCTGAAATCCAAAAAATTGTGATTTCTAGAAGTATCGCAAAATAAAATTTATTAAAAACACTATATTACTATGAAAAAACCTTTGTTAATCACTCTGGGCGTTGTTTTACTGCTCTTAGGAGTATTTATCTGGTATAAGTATTTCTTTGTTTTCGGAGAAGGGGTAAAATCCGGTTATCTGAATTATGCAAAAAAAGGTTATGTTTTCAAAACCTATGAAGGCAAACTGATTCAGGAAGGTTTCGGAAGGGGTAAAACCGGAAGTATTACGAGTTATGAATTTGAGTTTTCTGTTTCAGATCCTGAAGTTTTTAAACAATTGGAACTGAACAGCGGAAAATCTTTCGATCTTCATTACAAAGAGTACAACGGAGCTCTGCCATGGAGAGGAAATACAACGTATGTCGTAGATAAAATAGTGAATATGAAATAATAGTAAAAGGCTCTCAATTTGGGAGCCTTTTTACTTTCACGAATCACATAACTTTAAAATAATATTTTTAGCATTTCATTCCGAGGAAGGAAAGTATTTATCTAAAACCAGCTTTAATAAAGATAGAAATAAGTATTATGTATTACGTATGATTTTCATTAAAATATTATTAAAATAAAAATCCATCGCGAGGATGGATTGTAAAAATTTAATTAGAATCGTTATTTGGAAGATTTTTATTTTTCTTTTTATAGAAATAATATCCAATTCCTGCGATCAAAAGTAGTGGCCATAAAGGAAGAATAAACAGGAAAATAGAAGTGATGACATTCCAGCCGGATGATATGGCTGCGAGAGATTTTCCGCCGAAAGATTCTGTGTTTTCACCTTTAATATAAGCATCTTCGTTGCCGTAAAGGGTTATGTCTAATTCGCACATCGTGTTTTGAGCAAAATCCTGCCCTGAAACTTCAATTGTTTTATTTTCAACTTTTCCGATATTGTTATTGCTTAATTCATCCATTAAATACTCAAACTTCTGGATGGGAACTTTTACTTTGATGTAAGCTATTTTATTTTCGTTGTTATTTAACGAAATATTTTCACTTCTAATAAAACCGTCATATTTCTTTACTTCTTCTTTTACAATTTCTTTTGCGGTTTCGGCATCATTTACGGTAAGCTCAAGCGTTCCAGTTTTTACCATTTTGTTTTTAGGAACATTTAGTTCATAATTTTCAGTTTTTGGTTTGTCTTTGTAAATGATTTTCGTTTCCTTGATTATTTTTGGAGCCGGAACATTCACTACAATTTTTTCTGATTTTTTATTTAAAGAATCTTTCTTTTCTATTTTTGATTCCAGTTTTGTGGAAGTAATTTTATCTGATAAAGAATCTACCATTTTTGAAGTGGCTTCAATTTTTTCTTTTACTCCGTTTTTGGTGTCTTCAAATTCTTTTATTTTAACATTCGCAGAATCTAAAACTGCGTTCGCCGAACTATTAACAGAATTAATAGTTTCAGACGCAACCGTTGCCGCGCTGTCCGCAGTGTTTACCGCTTTTTCAAATTGAGATTGTGCTGCTTCTCCTTTTTTACACATAATGAAAGTGCTTGATACAGCAACCAGTAAGATGAACTTTTTCATAACATTAATTTTTTTGATGAAGTAAAATTAGCGGTGAAGTTCTTGTAGCGCTTGTAAAAGAAGTGTATTGTGTTGGTAAATGTATAAGTTTTTATAAATCAGTGGTTTATTTTTATTTTACAAAAGTTTTACAAAGAAAAATATTGATTTTTATAATGATGAATGCATTTTATTGCTCTAAAATGATACTTGAAATTTTTAAAAAAAATATTTTTAATATTAATAATTGAATTTTAATATTTTTATTCTTTCAAATAAGAATAATTATTTATAAAATACATTAATATTGGATAATATAGTAAATAACTGAAATTCACCGTTTTGTGTATAAATATTTTATATATTTGTTAATAACATAATGAATATACTATTTATGTATATAATTAATACTTTATTTTAAATTTAGTTAAAGAAAAAGCATATTAAATAATATGACTTAAATCCTACAAAACTTGATATATAAACCAAAAAACTACAATATGAATATTAAAAAATTACTTTATTTAGGGATATTTATTTTATCCTTTTCCTTGGGGAAAGCTCAGGATTTTTTTTCGGTTATCAGTGAAAGATCCATTAAAGCATATTCTAAGAGCAGAACGATACAACCCGAAAAGTTTCTTACTTATAAACTGGATGTGGTTGGAATGAAGAGTTATTTTAACTCAGTTCCTGAATTAAGAGACAATGAGCTTAAAGATAAGGCTCCTATTATTGTCTTGCCTATGCCGGATGGAACGAAGGCTAAATTCAAAATTTGGAAATCTTCAGTGATGGCTCCGGAATTAGCTCAAAAGTTTCCCCAATTAGTCACTTTTACAGGGCAGGGAGTTGATGATAAATATGCTACTATAAAATTAGATTTTACAGAATTAGGGTTTCATGCTCAAATAAAATCTGTTGTAACAGGAGATTTATACATTGATCCTTATGCAAAAAATGATATTAATAATTATATTATCTATAAGAAGAATGATTTAATTAATAAAAATCCGAGAATCTGTGGAACGAAAGATGATGTGCTTCCATTAGAAAAAAAAAACGAACAAAAAACAGTAACCGCAAGCGTAGGTAATCAAATTAGAATTTTCCGATTTGTAGTCGCTTGTACGGGAGAATATGCACAGGCTGCAACAGGTTTAACTTCACCTACGGTTGCTCAGACGCTTTCGGTTATTGTAACATCTGTAAACAGGGTGAATGGAGTTTATGAACAGGAATTAGCGGTAAGACTTGTATTGGTTGCCCCCGAAACTTCTGTTATTTTTACAAATCCTACTACAGACCCTTTTAATGGAAATGACGATGCATACACATTAATTGATGAAAGTCAAACGCAAATAGATGCATTAATAGGAACTGCAAATTATGATATAGGCCATACTTTCAGTACTGGAGGTGGCGGATTAGCTGGTTTAGGAGTTATTTGTGACAATTCAGGAAAAGCAAGCGGAATTACAGGCTCACCGAACCCTGTAGGTGATCCTTATGATATTGATTATGTTGCTCATGAAGTAGGACATCAATTTGGAGGCCCTCATACTTTTAATGCAACAACAAGCAATTGTGCAGGGGGAAATCGTAGCGCTGCTAATGCTGTAGAGCCGGGAAGTGGAATCACAATTATGGCTTATGCCGGGATTTGTGGTAGTACAAATAATTTAGCTCCGAATAGTATTCCTATTTTTCATACCCGTTCATTTCAGTCTATTACGACAAAAGTTCAGTCAACAACATGTCAGGTTACAACACCTGTTTCCAATACGGCTCCTACTGTAAACGCTGGAAATAATTATACAATACCTAAAAGTACACCGTTTAAATTAACGGGCTCTGCAACTGATGCTCAAGGCAATGCACTAACGTATTGCTGGGAACAAAATGATGTAGGTCCTGCGGGAAACTGGAATGCTGCCACCGGAAATGCTCCATTATTCAGATCATTTGTTCCTGTAACCGTACCTTATAGATATTTCCCGAAAATTGCAAATATTATAAGTAATACTACAACTATCGGAGAAGTTTTGCCTTCATATGCAAGAACTATGGAATTCAGATTGACAGTGAGAGATAATAGCGCAGATTGCGGTGGTGTTGCCAATGATGATGCATCAATTGCAGTTGATGGAAACTCTGGACCGTTTACAGTAACTGCGCCTAGTACAGCTGTAAGTTGGATGGGGAATACTTCTCAAACCATAACTTGGAATGTAGCTAATACAACTGCTGCTCCTGTAAGTTGTGCCAATGTAAGTATTTTACTTTCAACAGACGGAGGTTTTACTTATCCTACAACAATTGTAGCATCTACTTCAAACGATGGTTCAGAGGTTATCACAATTCCTAATGTGAATACAACTCAAGCCAGAATTATGGTGGCAGGAGTAGGAAATGTATTTTTTAATATCAATCCTATTAATTTTACGATTACTCAATCATTGGCAGTTAATGAGACAAATGGAAACAAAGACGTATTTGTAGTATATCCTAATCCAAGTAAAGATCTTCTGAATATTAGATTTACAAACCAAAATGAAAAATACGATCTTACAATATATGATGTAAGCGGAAAGTTAGTATTTAGTAGTTTGAATAATAAATTAAACCATGATAAAGTTGGTACTTTTAATTTGTCACAATTAATTAAAGGTGATTATGTGGTTAAGATTAAAACTAAAGATATTGATAAGACCGTAAAATGGATTAAAGAATAAGCCAGAATTAAATAAATAAATAAATAAAAAGAAACCGTTCAAAATGTTGAACGGTTTCTTTTTGTTTTATAATTAAATTAAAATTTAATCTTGTTTAAATTCACTAATAAAATGCAGTTTCACATTCGGGAATTTTTCCTGCGTCATGTGAATTGTGAAAGATGAATCTGCCAAAAATACCAATTGGTTGTATTTATCTCGGGCTAAGAATCTTTGTTTTAGCCTTGCAAATTCTTTGTATTCATCAGATTTTTCATCAGCCTCAACCCAACAAGCTTTATGCATGGAAAGTGGTTCATAAGTACATTTTGCACCATATTCATGCTCCAAACGATATTGAATAACTTCATACTGAAGCGCTCCAACCGTTCCAATGATCTTTCTGTTGTTCATTTCAAGCGTAAATAGCTGGGCAACACCTTCGTCCATTAACTGATCGATACCTTTAGCCAATTGCTTCGCTTTTAATGGATCACTGTTATTAATATATCTGAAATGTTCTGGAGAGAAGTTTGGAATTCCTTTAAAGCTCAGTTTTTCACCTCCTGTTAAAGTATCTCCAATTCTGAAACTTCCTGTATCATGAAGACCAACAATGTCTCCAGGGAAACTCTCATCCACAACTTCTTTTTTATCAGCAAAAAATGCGTTTGGTGAAGAAAATTTCATCTTTTTATTTTCTCTTACCAATAAATAATTTTCGTTTCTTTTAAAAACTCCTGAAACAATTTTCACAAAAGCCAAACGGTCTCTGTGTTTCGGGTCCATATTCGCGTGAATCTTGAAAACAAATCCTGTAAATGTACTTTCTTCAGGTTTTACGATACGAGTATCACTTTCTTTTGGTTGTGGCATTGGAGCAATTTCGATGAAAGCGTCCAATAATTCACGAACTCCAAAATTATTTAAAGCAGAACCAAAGAAAACAGGTTGAAGATCGCCATTCATATATTCATCACGGCTGAATTCAGGATAAACAGATTGTATCAGATCAAGTTCTTCACGTAAATTTTGTGCTGCTTTTTCACCGATAATTTCATCGATTGTTGGATCATTGATGTCATCAAATTTAATCGCCTCACCAACTCTCTGTTTTTTCTCTTCTAAGAATAATTGAATATTGTTCTCCCAGATATTATAAATTCCCTGAAAATCAGCTCCCATTCCGATCGGAACAGAAAGTGGAACAACTCTTAATCCTAATTTTTGCTCAACCTCGTCCAAAAGATCAAAGGCATCTTTACCTTCACGGTCTAATTTATTAATGAAAACCAACATTGGGATGTTTCTCATTCTACAAACCTGAACCAATTTTTCAGTTTGTTCCTCAACCCCTTTTGCAACGTCAATTACAACGATTACAGAGTCAACGGCCGTTAATGTTCTGTAAGTGTCTTCTGCAAAGTCTTTGTGACCAGGTGTATCAAGAATGTTGATTTTGTGACCTTTATATTCAAAAGCCAATACGGAAGTTGCCACAGAGATCCCTCTCTGTCTTTCAATTTCCATAAAGTCGGAGGTAGCTCCTTTTTTTATTTTGTTGGATTTTACCGCACCCGCTTCCTGAATTGCACCCCCGAAAAGTAGTAACTTCTCCGTAAGAGTGGTTTTTCCGGCATCGGGGTGAGAGATAATCCCGAAAGTTTTTCTTTTTTCTATTTCTTTGATTAAGTCTGACATATCGTATTTTGAAGTTGCAAAAATCGTGAATTTTGTCGAATCCTGAAAATTTGATTTTAAAACATTTATTTTAAAACAAATAACACTAATTATTAGCACAAATAAGCACAATTAAGTTTGTGGAAATTTGTGAAAACATTTGTGTAACTAGTGTTTCATATTATAAACTTGATTTTCTTTTAAGAACAAAAGCCAATCCCAATCCTACAAAAACCATAGCAGCACTGAAAGGAAAAATATAGTTCATCCCGCAAATATCGGCTACAGCACCAATTAACGGTCCCGCTACACCAAGTGAAAGATCAATGAAAAGCCCATAACCAGCCAATGCAGAACCTTGACTTGAAGGCGAAACACTTTTAATCGCAACAACTCCGAGCGCAGGAAAAATTAATGAAAATCCTAAACCTGTAACTCCGGCACCAACAAGCGCCATTTGTGAAGTTGTGGCAAAAGCGATGATCAAAAGCCCGATAGTTTCTACGAAAAGACAGGCGATAGCTACTTTTATTCCTCCATAATTATTGATAACATTACTGAAAACTAATCTTCCGGCAACGAATAATCCTCCAAAAACACTGAGGCATAAAGCGCCGTTATTCCAGTGAAAGTAATTGTAATATAAAGTAATAAAGGTTGAAATGCTCGCGAATCCTAATCCTCCTAATGCAAGACAAATTCCGAAAGGGGCTACTTTTCCCAATACTTTCCAGAAAGATTGTGAATCTTGATGATTGGTATTTTTCTTATTTTCTTTGGTTTTAGCGAAAAAGAATCCCACAATTCCTAAGATAATGGAAAGAATTCCAATTCCATAAAGACTGAATTTATGTTCAATGATAATTCCCAAAGAAGCTCCGATTGCCAAAGCTCCATAACAGGCAACACCGTTGTACGAAATGATTTTTGCAGTATGTTTTTCACCAAGAGCCATAATTGCCCAGTTGATGGGACTTGCACCGATCATTCCTTCTGCACAGCCCGTAAGCAAGCGGGTAATGATCAAAAATGTAAGGCTGATAAATGGTGAAACTCTAAAATAATAAGCGATAATTAAAAATATCCCCGTCAGTGAAAAACTCAACATACTGAATAATACAGCAGGTTTTGGACCTTTTCCATCAATAATTTTTCCGGAATATGCCCTCAGAAAAAATGTAGAAACATATTGTAAACTGATGACCAATCCGGCAACAACCAGACTAAAACCTAAACTTTTACTAATAAAAATCGGAAGAACAGACAGAGACAATCCTATGATAAAATATCCTACGAAAGTAAAAGATACATAACTAATCAAGGATAAATTAACATTCTCTGACCGATTTACTAAACTATCCATGTTGAAAAAAATTAAGGTGCAAAGTTACTTCATAAAAATAGCTTATCAGAATAATCGGACTATTAAAAAGGTAATATTTATCATTCAAAATCTCAATAAACATTTACCATTCCATAAAATCAGTTATCTTTGTTTTTACAAAAATTTTAGATAAAAAACATGGAAAACAGCAAATATCCAAAGTTTACGTTCACATGGTTCGGAGGAGTTGTTTTATTGGGAGGATTGTTCGTCGGAACAATGTTGATTTCCTTTTTCAATGTTTTCTGGATGTTCACCTTTAAAGAAAATCTGCAGTATAAAGATTGGTTTTTTATGGCTTCCAATGCGATTGGATTCTTGACGGCGATTGCTTTTTTTGATTTTTTCATTGTAAGACCAACTACGAAAAAGAAACTCAATTTCAATTTTTCGCCAACGAATTTCTATACCTATTTATTGATTTTTCCATTAATGATAGGGATGATGTTCATCGCAGAATTTATCGCAGCACAAATTCCGACAACGGGACCTTTCTTTGGAAAATATTATGAATTTTTCTCTGATTTAATGAATCAATTAACGGATGATCCTGTTGTTATGATTATCACAGCCGTTATTATGGCTCCGATTTTCGAGGAAATTATTTTCCGTGGAATTATTCAAAAAGGATTAATGAATAAAGGAGTAGAACCCTGGAAAGCTATTTTGTTTTCTTCCATTATTTTTGGAGTGGTTCATGCAAATCCATGGCAGTTTGTAGGCGCGGTTTTATTGGGATGTGTGCTTGGTTTGGTGTATTATAAAACCAAATCTTTATTGTTACCGATGTTGTTGCATGGTTTTAATAATTTATGTTCATCATTATTAATAACTTACACTAAAAACGAAAGTTTTGCAGAAGCTTTTAAAGTTTCTGAATGGATCATATTAACCATCGGAATTGTACTTTTTTCTTTATTCTACTATCTTTTTATGAAAAAATATAAAGTGCATTACTCTGAAATTTAAATCTAAACACGAGTAACACTAATTTTTAAGCACAAATTTCACAAATGAGATTCGTGTTATTCGTGAAAATTATTCGTGCCATTTGTGTTTAAACAAAAAAATAGAATTTAAAAAATGAAATTGAATATGGAATTATTGGTAGCAACCCACAACGAACATAAAAAAGAAGAAATTCAGCAGATTTTAGGAAGCGAATTTGTCGTAAAAAGTCTGACTGATTATAATATTCAGGAAGAAATTGTAGAAGACGGGGATTCTTTCAACGCCAATGCTTTAATTAAAGCTAAATATTGCTTCGAAAAAACAGGGATTCCAAGTTTGGGAGACGACAGTGGTTTGGTTGTAGAATCTTTAGACGGAAGACCGGGAATTTTCTCAGCTCGTTATGCAGGAGATCATGATTTTGCTAAAAACATCGAAAAAGTGTTGAGCGAAATGGAAGGAGTTGAAAACAGAAAAGCTTATTTCATCACTGTTCTATGTTATTACGATGAAAATGGTGCAAAATATTTCGATGGCCGAGCGCACGGAAATTTATTGACAGAAAATAAAGGCTTCAAAGGTTTTGGGTATGACCCAAT
>Ga0302167_10000879_pt1 | contig 13658 bp, 13 predicted proteins | sample I_Fen_N1_1_FD_193496 | JGI IMG/M metagenome (GOLD analysis project Ga0302167, IMG submission 193496) | Peat permafrost microbial communities from Stordalen Mire near Abisko, Sweden - I_Fen_N1_1 | ecosystem: Environmental > Terrestrial > Soil > Wetlands > Permafrost | place: Sweden: Abisko...
TTGGGTTTTCTGGTATAATTTTCATTAGACCCATCTATAGTTAATCCGTTCGGTGAAATTCTATTAATGTCATTTTCTAAATCATTTGCAGAATTATATTCATAAACTCTAACAACATCATTTCCAACTAGATAATCTGTTTCATTCCCTGTGAAGTAATTTTTCATACTGTTAGCTGAATCTTTAAGTTGATAGCCAGCGTTTGCAAAATCATCTTTAAAATTCCTAGCAGTATAATTTAAAGAATTACCAGCTGCATCAACGCTATTTCTAACAGAATCTGATGCGCCATTTATATTGTTCCTCATTGTGCCGTCAGCGCCAGCTGCAGCGTTATTACTAGTGCTAGAACCACCACTTATGCCAGAATTAATCCCATTGCCTGAACCTGAATTTGAATATTTTCTACCACATCCAATTAATGATATGGAAACCGCAAGCATGGTAACTAAAATTAATGCTATAATAGATTTTCGCTTCATAATAAATCACCCTTCCTTTCGAAATACATTACGTGATTATTATGTGAACTAAAACAAAAATCTATACATAACTTCTATTCTATTATATTTTTTAATTTTCGAATTCCAGGGTAAACTTCTTCTGTCATTTCATCAATATCCATTGGACTTGCAAGACCTATTTCATCTAAATATTCTATATGTTCAAAAGCATCCTCATATTCTTCATCAGAATCAGATATTTCTAACATATCAGTTGATTTTCCGAACTTACTATATATATCTTTTAAGTCAAGGTTGTTTTCAGATATTTCGTGGAGCTCATCTTCATCTAAAGAAGATTTTAAATCATTTAAAAATTCTTCTTCCAATAATTCATTTTCTTCTTTTGATTTGGCAATATCTTCTATTTTAATAGCTTTGGTATCTATACCATTCATTTCTAAACATTTTCCACAATTATCGCAAATCTTATTTTCATAAATATCACAATAATCATCTTCTGTATACTTATATGCCATTTATAACACCTCATTTTTCTTTTTAGAACTATTATTATATCAAAAATAATTAACTAAATCAAATTTCGAATTGATTTTATAATTATTTATTTGATTATGCCTTAAAATCTTAGTTTTAATATGTTTATATTATATTTTCCCAATTTATATATTTATTAAGAATCAAAACTGATCTCTCTAAATAATCCTTCTCTAATTCTGTAAATCTATCAAATTCATCGCTATCTAAATCAAGAATACCAATAAGTTTATCATCTTTAACTATGGGCACTACTATTTCAGAATTAGAAGCAGCATCGCATGCAATGTGCCCTTTGAATTTATGCACATCTTTAATTACTAACGTCTCCCTTTTTAATGCAGAAGTTCCGCATACACCCTTCCCTATTTCTATTTTAGTACAGGCTGGCATTCCTTGAAATGGACCAAGTATAAGTTCATTGTCTTTAGCTAAATAAAATCCACACCAGTTTATCCGTCCTATAAGTGCATTTATTAGAGCGGAAGCATTACAAAGTTTAGTTATAGATAAATCCTCATTATTCATTAATCCTTCGAGCATAATAAGCATATTATCCAACTTGCTTTCTATGCTCAAATTTTCAAAAACTTTTATATCAAACATTCCTATCACCTTTTCTTTTAATAAATTTCAAACTAAAATCTTAAAATTATAAATTAACATTAAATATAAGTCTAATATTATTAAATTTATATTTAATATCATACTATTATTTTAATATTATGGGAAGAATAATATTAAAATATTAGATATAATCAAAATAACAAATCAGCATGTTAGTCTATTTTCCTTCATACTCTATCAACATATTCACCTAATAACTCTTACTATGAGGCAAATATAATTCTTTGTCTGAAGTAAAATATACGTCTCATCGTTAATCTGTTATTTTCTCTAATGTGTATAAAATATAATTTTATAGGCTTTAGAACATAGGTTTGCTATATATTATGGTATATGCTATACTAATTAGAAGAATAGTGAGGTGTTTGTAATGACAGACGTAAAAGATAAGCAATCAGAAATATATCAATTTTTAAAAACCTACACAGAAAGTAAAGGCTATCCACCTTCAGTAAGAGAAATTTGTGAAGCGGTTTCTTTAAGATCAACTTCAACTGTTCATGGCCACTTAAAAAGATTAGAGAAAAAAGGCATGATCAAAAGAGATCCATCTAAGCCAAGAGCTTTAGAAATAGCTGAACTTTCAGCATCAAAGAAAGAAATGATCAACATTCCTATTGTAGGTAAAATTACAGCAGGACTTCCAATACTTGCAACTGAGAATATCGAAGATACATTTCCAATACCGCTAGATTATATTAAACATGATAAAGAGCTTTTTATGCTTCGAGTTTCTGGTCAAAGTATGATTAACGTTGGTATCAGAGATAATGATTTAGCTATCATAGAAAATGTACAAAATGCAATTAATGGCGATATTGTAGTAGCATTAATCGATGATAGTGCAACAATAAAGAGATTCTTCAAAGAAAAGGATCATATTAGACTTCAACCTGAAAATGACACTATGGATCCTATTATAGTAGATGATTGTGCAATATTAGGTAAGCTCGTCGGAATATTTAGGTCTTTTTAATAATAGATTATATAAAAATAGCACTCCAGTATACTAATTCTAGCCTACTGAAGTGTTATTTTTGTGCAAACTTTTATTCTAATTCCAATACTTTACTCAATCCAATAAGTACCCCTATTTTTCCATGATCAAAGTTTAATCCACCTTGAATATAAGCTATATACGGCTCTCGTACAGGTCCGTCTGCTGATAATTCAATAGTTGATCCAGAAATAAAGGCACCTGCTGCCATAACAATCTCGCTATCATAACCGGGCATTGCCCACGGCTCACACACTGCAAAGGAATCAATTGGCGATCCTGCTTGTATTCCACTACAGAAGTTAATCAATTTTTTAGAATCTCCAAATTCTATCGCTTGAATTATGTCTGTTCTTTTATCAGTTGATGCTGGGAATACTTTAAAACCTACAATTTCCATTACACGAGCACAAAAAATTGCAGTTTTTACAGCTTCTATAGCTACGTGAGGAGCTGAGAATAATCCTTGATAAAAGCTTCTCATAAGTCCATAAGTTGCTCCATACTCCCCTCCTACACCTGGCACAGTTAATCTATTAGCAGCAGCATCGACATATTCTTTTTTCCCTACAACATATCCACCACCTGGTGCAATTCCTCCACCTATGTTTTTCATAAGCGAACCTGCCATTATATCAGCACCAAATTCTGTTGGTTCAGTAGTTTCGATAAATTCACCATAACAGTTATCTATGAATATTATCACATCACTTCTGACTTCTCTTATATGCTTAATCACTTCAGCTATTTCTGAGACTAAAAATGATTTTCTAGAAGCATAACCTGTGCTTCTTTGTATATGTACAAGCTTTACACTCTTATCAGCATTTAAAGCTTCTTTGATTTTATCAAATTGGAATTTACCTTCGTTATCTAAATCTACAATATCAGTTTTAATTCCATATTCATCTAATGAGCCAGAGTTTTTCTTTTTTGATAATCCAAGAACTCCAAGCAAGGTATCATAAGGTAATCCAGAAACACAAAGTATTTTGTCACCAGGCTTTACATTACCTGCTATAGCACAGCCAATAGCATGAGTACCACTAACAAAATGAGGACGAACAAGCCCTGCTTCAGTATTGAAAATTCTAGAGTATACTTTATCTAAAGCATCACGTCCTAAATCATCAAGTCCATATCCTGTAGTATTAGTAAAATGAGAATCACTTATTTTCTCTGCTTGAAAAGCTCTTAGAACTTTAAGTTGATTAAATTCTCTAATTTCATCGTACTCTTTAAATTGAATTTCTGTGTCTAATACAGCCTGTCCATATATTTTAAATGTCTTTTCACTTATGTTATAATTATTAATTAAAAATTCTTCTGTTTTTTTTAGCATATCTAATTTTCATCCTCCAAAATATATATAATGTATTTAGACACACGAAAGAATTCGATTGTGTCTTATCTAACTCAAAAATAAATAGGCAAATGATGCCTATTTACTATTTGTTTTCTTATTCATTGTCTGCAAATAAAATTGGTTTAATTGGCGTTATAGTTGATATTGAGTGCTTATATATAAGCATTTGCTTATTGTCACAATCTAAAATAACAGTAAAATTATCAAACCCCTTTACAATGCCCTTTAATTGAAATCCATTTATCAAATGTATAGTTAGTTGTAGTTTTTCTTTTCGCGCATTGTTTAAAAAAATATCTTGCAGATTACTTTGTTGTTTATTGACCAAAATATAACACCTCCGTAATAAACTTTAGGCATATTGGACTTGTTATTTTCTTTCATGTGCCTTATGCCCTAATATTATTATAACCTTAGATTTTTCTTATGTCATTAATAACTTTTTCTAAAATTTCTTCATCACTCATTTTGTCCTTATCTAAAAATACACAACGTGTATCACGTCTAAACCATGTTAATTGTCTTTTAGCATAATTTCTCGATCCTTGCTTTATCATATCAATCGCTTCATCTAAAGAAATTTTGCCTTCTAAATAATATAAAATTTCTTTATAACCTATGCCTTGCATTGATTGAATATCCGAAGTATAGCCCATTTCTTTTAATTTTATACATTCATCTAAAAGACCTTTTTCCATCATCATATCTACCCGTTTATTGATTCGGTCATATAACTTTTGTCTATCCATGGTAAGAACATAATAATAGACATCATAATCACTATTATAAAAATCATCCCCTGCATTATATGAGCTAAAAGGCTTATTGGTAAGTTTAAACACTTCTAGCGCTCTGATAACTCTTTTTCTGTTATTTGGATGTATTTCTTCGTAGCTTATAGGATCACATTCTTTTAACATTGCATGTATGTATCCGTTACCCTCTTCAAGCGCTAATTTTTCTAGATATATTCTATAGTCATCATCTTTTTCAGCTTCTGTAAAGGTCATATTGCACGTTAATGAGTTAATATAAAGTCCTGTCCCACCAGATATTATAGGTAATTTATCTTTAGAAATAATATCTTTTAATGCGTTATCACCATGTTCTTTGAAATCAGCAACTGAAAATGGAACATCCGGTTTTATGACATCAATTAGATAATGACTAACACCATCCATTTCATCTTCTGTTACTTTTGCAGAACCTATATCCATATATTTATATATCTGCATAGAGTCAGCTGAAATTATTTCTCCATTTAATTTTTGAGCAAGTTTTATGGAAAGGTCAGTCTTTCCTACAGCAGTTGGCCCGCCAATTACTAATAATTTTTGTTTCATTATGTTATCCCTTCAAATCACTATTCTAATATGAATTTTCAATATTAAGATTTTGTGCTTATTTATATTATTCTTCTAAACTTTTTATCAATATCTGTACTTGTAAATTTTATTATTACAGGTCTACCATGCGGGCAATGAAAAGGATCATCAATATACCTTAAGTCTTCAACAAGTTTTACCATTTCATTTATTTCCAACCTATCATTTCCTTTAATCGCTGCCTTACACGCTTTGCTAGCTATAGTATTATGTTTAACTTCAGTAGTTTTACCATTACCTAAATTTTTAAGATTATCTAGTATATCTAGAAATAACTTTTTGGGATTTAACTTTCCTAAAAAATAAGGAACTTCCTTTAATGATAATGAATTTCCACCAAATTCCTCTAGCAAAAATCCTGCGTTACCGAATATATCTTTATTTTCTTCAAAATAAGAATAATCGTCGATACTTAAATCAATTATACTTGGAACCATAAGAGGTTGAATTATAATTGTTCCCTCTTCAATTTCTTTTAAATATTTTTCAAACAATATCTTTTCATGAGCAGCGTGTTGATCAATCATATACATAGTTCCGTCATGTTCGCCTAATATATAAGTCTTATTATACTGACCAATTATAGTTATTGGAGGAAATTTAGCTGTTGGCTTTAAGTTATTATTTTCCTTTAAACTTTGCATATCGGTATCTTGTAAATTATTAACAGGTCTAGTAATAGACTCATCGAATGAGGTTTTTGACACATCAGAACATTTGTTCGAAAGTGTTGTTTCATTCATATTCTCAGTAATATTTTCTGAATTTAAATTATTAATTAAACCTATTGAGTTTTTATTTTCTATATTTATTGAAGTATCTCTTTCTGTCAGTTTAAGATCTACAGGTATATCAATTACATTATTATTAATTTCATCATCATTACTGCTTTTATCAGGTGAATTAGTATCATAGTTTAAATTTGATATATATGTACTTGTTGCATTGTATTCATTTATAGAATAATTATCTACTTTAAGGTCTTTCCCTTGTTCCATCATAGCTTTAGCTTGTGAATTTACATATTTAACTTTTTCTTCTTCTTCCTTTATCTTAAAAGTTATTTCTTCAAAACTAGGAACTGTTGCAGTTTTAATATTTTCAGCCTCTTCTTTTATAGCAAAGGTTTCAAAAACCTCATTTTTCAAAGCAGTATGAACTGATCCAAAGATCTTTTTAAATATCATTCTTTCATCATTAAATTTCACCTCTGCTTTAGTGGGATGAATATTAACATCTACATATTCAGGATATACCTCTATAAATAATATAAAAAAAGGAAACTTACTAACTGTTGAAAAAGATTTAAACGCTTGTTCCACAGCTATTCCTAGTGATTTGTTTTTTATATATCTTTTATTTACAAAAATACTTTGATTGTTTCTAGAGCCTCTTGCTATTTCCTCTTTTCCCACATATCCATAGACAGTTATAAGATCAGAAGTATCCTCATAATAAAGTATATTATCCGTTATGGATTTTCCGTATATAGTTCTTATAACATCCTTAAGATCCCCATTACCAAAAGTATGAAGAATTTTCTTATGATTACTATATAATTTAAAACTAATTTTAGGGTTAGCTAAAGCTAGTCTAGTTATTATATCATTTATTAAAGAACCTTCTTTTGATACAGATTTCAAGAATTTTTTTCTCGCAGGTACATTAAAGAATAAATCATGAACCTCTATTATAGTACCTTTATTTACGCCACACTCAGTGACGCTCGACGATTTTCCACCTTCAATAGATATTTCATAACCAAATTCTTCATTTTCTTGTTTAGATTTTAAATTAACTTTAGCTACAGATGCTATAGATGGAAGTGCCTCGCCCCTAAAACCCAACGTATGTATATTGTAGATATCCTCTGATTGATTAATTTTGCTAGTAGCATGAGGGAGGAAGGCTTTAACTATATCATCTTTATAAATTCCATCTCCATCATCTATAATTCTAATAAGTGATGTGCCACCTTCCTCTATTTCAATTACTATATTGGTACAATTTGCATCTATAGCATTTTCAACTAATTCCTTAACTACCGAAGAGGGTCTTTCAACAACTTCCCCTGCTGCAATTTTATTAGCAGTATCTTCACTTAAAATATTAATTCTTTTCAATGTATGCCCCTCCCTTCCTACTTTCATTTTATACATAACTTTATTTTATGTAAAGTTTAAAAATTTATAATTTTATCTTCATTCAAATGTATTATAACTAATCTAAATAAGAATAACAATTCAAACCATATATATTCTAGCCCTTATTTATTCTGATTAATGCACAAATAAATTAACCACTCATAAGTGAGTGGTTAATTTATTTGTTATATAATCTTCTAAAATAGCCTGTTGGATTTTAAAAATTCGAAATATTTTAAATTAATATCAATCATTGTTGTTTAATAATAAATAAAATTGTCTTAGTCCATAAATTATTTTTTCAACTTCGTCAGTATCTGAATTTTTTATAAGATTGTATATTAAATCAGAGCTAAAATGCTTATTCATATTACATATATCATTATTGTTTGTAAACTCTTTAGAAATTGATAGATTTACTATCCTTCTATTATGTTTAGGTATTTCTCTAATTACGACACCTTGGTTTTCCAAGCGGTCTATTATTCCAGAAACTGTACTTTTTGTTAATCCCATATGATCACTTAGTTCATTAAGCGTTATTGATGGAGTTTTATACAATTGAAATATGACTGCAAGTTGCTGAGGAGTAAATCCATATTGTTTTGCAAGTTTTTTAAATTTACAACTAAGAGTCTTTTTTATATTTTTAAATATGTCAATAATTTCATCTGCCTGTTTTGTTACCAATTCATTATCGCATCCTGATAAATCCGACTCTAGATTCAATATATTCACCTTCCTAACTTAATTTTAGATATTATTTTCTAGTTCTCATGAAGAAAGTTAAAATTACAGCTACAACTACTATAGCAACACTTACCATAACAGCATATTGCATCCCATCTAAAGCAGCTTGACCTTGTATCATTTTTGCCACTTGAGATACTGCAGAAGCTTTAGCAACACTTTGTGTTTGACCAGCATGCATAAACATTTTTGTAAGTGAGCTTATGTTATCCATAGCTGTTTTATTATAAACTGTTATTTGTTCTGCTAGTTTTGAATAACTATCGTTAGTTTTTACTGTCATAAGTGTAGACATTATGGTTACAGCAAGCCCACTTGATATTTGTCTTATAGTATTATTAAGGGCCGATGCCTTTCCAACTAAGTGTTTTTTTACAGCATTCATTCCTGCGGTACTAATTGGCATCATAGCAAGACCTAAACCTACTGATCTGATGCAAGTAATCAAAACTATATTCGATTGGCTTGAATCCATACTTATAGCATTTGCAAGTTGAAAAGAACCTATGCCTAATATTATAAGCCCAGGTATTACAAGTGGTTTTGCCCCAACTTTATCAAAAAGATTACCACTTATTGGCATCATGATTCCAGTCACCATTGCAGATGGCAGCATCATAATACCTGTTTGCATAGCAGTATAACCTCTTACATTTTGCAAGAATAGCGGTAATATGTAAGCTCCTCCCATTAGCGCCAATGTTAAGACAGCACTTATAATTAAACTTATACTAAAATCAAACAATTTAAGAATTCGTAAATCTAATAAAGGATTAGGATGAGTAAGTTCATTTACTACAAATAGCACAAGACTTAAACAACCAAGAGTTATTAATATTGGATTCTTTATATCTCCCCAATCAATTGCAGAACCTTCACCAAGAACATATAATATACTTACTATTGCGGTTGTACAAGATAAAAAACCCAGTATATCAAAAGATTTAAATGGTTTTCTTTCCACACCTTTTAATAATATACCAGCCATTATTACTCCCACTATACCAATAGGAACATTAATATAAAAAATAAGTCTCCAGTCCATACTTTGAATAATAAATCCACCAAGTGTTGGACCTATAGTAGGTGCTGCCATAGCAGCTATTCCATAAAATCCTAGAGCTAATCCTATTTTATCTTTAGGAAATACTTGATATATTATTGACATACCTACTGGCATTATCATACCACCACCAAGAGCTTGAATTACACGGAATGCTATCATGGTTCCACCACTCCATGCAAATCCACATAAGAATGAACCTACTGTAAACATAGCTAATGCAAAAATATATATTCTCTTAGCACCAAAAATATCCTGAAGATATCCTGTTAACGGTATAATAGCTCCAAGTGTTAGCGTATAACATGTTAATATCCATTTTGCATCATTTAAAGGCATACCAAAAACAGACATCATTTTAGGAAGAGCAATATTAACTATACTACTGTCTAGTGCAGACATAAATGTTCCTATTATAACTACAAATAATGCTAACCAAGCACTTAATAATGAAGCGGGTTTATTCTCTTCCATCACCTATCACCTCATTCTTTAACATGGATTTTAATAACAGCATTAGTCCCTGGAAGTATTTTATTGTCAATCTCATCAAGTTCAATCTTTACAGGTATTCTTTGAACTACTTTTGTAAATGTACCACTAGTTGATGATGATAAAATTGATATAGCAGAATTAGTTACTTCTCCTATTGATTTAATCTTTCCAGTAAATTTTTCAGAATCATATTGATCTATAGTAATATCAACTGTTTCGCCAACTCTTATCTTTCCAATTTTTGTTTCTTCTATATTAGCATTTATGTAAAGTTTATTAGGGTCTATTAAAGTAAATAATGTTTGACTTGATGACGAAAGTTCTCCTACAGTGCCTTGTTTTTTAACAACTGTACCGCTTATAGGTGCTCTTACTAAAGATTGCTCTATACTTGAATCAGCAAGATTATTCATTTCTTGTCGAGCTAATATTTGATTTTTTGTAACTGCATCGCCTTCTCCTACATTCATCTCTAATAATTTTCCTGAAATTTGTGGAGTTACGCTAACAAAATCTGCACTAACCTTTGCGTCCTCGGTTGAAACATAATAAGTACTTTCATACCAATAATACGATACTATTCCACCTATTGCCACTATAATTGCAATTAAAATCCCAATAATTAATATTTTACGTTTTTCATTCATATTAAAATCACCTCTTTCCTTATTTCTTTAGTCCGACTTCTGCAAACATACCAGGTTTTAATTTTGCATCTGAATCTGACAAAGTTATCTTAACTAAAATATTACTACTTTGAGAATTTAATGTTGAATTTATAACTGTTATTTTTCCTTCAAGTTCTTTATTTTCTACTTCAGATACTTTAACAACTACAGCTTGTCCTTCTTCAAGTCCATTTACAATATCTAATGGTGCATAAGCATTTACACATAAAGCATTAGGATTAGATATTGAAACAAGAGATACACCTGGCGAAGCCATTTCACCTACATTAATCTTTTTAGAATTTACTACTCCAGAAATGGGTGATTTAATAGTCCCATTATTTAAAGCTGTTTGTGCAGTTTTTAAAGCTGCTTCAGCTTGTTCTACTTGAGCTCTATAAACATTAATAGCAGTTTCTGTTGCACCATTTTTTAGCATATTCAACGCTTCTTGTGCTGATTTCTGTTGTGAATCTGCTGCAACAAGTTGTTGTTGTGCAGATTCAAGTTGTTGCTGAGTGTTTGCTTCAGCTTCAACCAAAGTTTTTGTACGGTCATAGTTCTTTTGAGCAACAGCACGGCTTTCAGTTGCGTTATCTAAAGCTGCTTGTGCTTGTGCTATCTGTTCAGGACGCGTACTATTTGTTGCATTAGCTAAGCTTGCGTTGGCAGTATTTACTGCTGCTTGTGCTTGATCTACTTGTGATTGTAAATCTTGTGTGTCTAATTTAATAATAGTATCTCCTTGATTAACTTTTGATCCAATGTCAACTGATATTTCAGAAACTCTTGCTGAAATCTTTGAAGCTATATTTGCTTCATCGTTTGCTGCAATTTTTCCAGCCATTATGTATTGGTTTTTAGTGCTTTCCGAAGTTGATTCGGTCTTTTGTAAATTATTGTTTATACTTGTTCCGGTTGTAGAACTACAGCCGCTTAAAATCATTGATAGTAATAAACAAATCAAAGTAGTTTTTTTCATTTTAACCCTCCATGTACGAAATTATTTTTACACGTATTGTTCGTGCACCAACAATTTATTATACATACATATTTTTTTTTTTTCAAGTAATAATTTTCAATAAATCGATTTGAAAACGTTATTGTATAATGTTTAATTTAATAAAGTATTTAAAGCAACTTGTATATATATATTTTGCGTCCATCTCATCCATACTTTGTATTGTAAAATCTTCATAGTTTCTACAATTTAGAAAGCACTTAAGAAGTGAAAAGGATAGTAACTTTATAGCAGGAGTAATTTCTATTATTATATAATTTATTTCTATTTCTATAAGCTTAAGAACATATTCTATTTTCCATCGCTCCTAAAAAAGGGGCTGTTGCAAAACTAACATAGTTAGTTTTGTAGCAACTCATTTTTTTTGCAGAAATAAAAAGGGGTTGTTGCACAATGAATAAAAATTCATTATGAACAGTCCCTTTTGCATAATTAATATGAAATAGCAAATCTTTTATACAAATATCTTTAATAATCAACCGTTTTACAACAGCCTCCTCTTTATTATCTTTCATTACATATGCTAAAAAATGTAGAATGATTTCATCAAATTGAACTTTAAATTAATTTATCTTCTTTTAATAAATTAAATAGTGTTGGGCTAACGTTAAATTGATCCATTAAATTCCTAACTTCATCTAAAGCCTTTTCCTTTTGGTCTTTAGATATATTAGACTTTGTTGCTCTAATCAATATATTTTTAGGAGAATGTGCTATATCTATAAATTCTAGAAGTTGAGTTTTATATCCTACACTTTCTAATAGATTTGCACGTACTGAATCTGTCATAAGCGCAGCAATTCGTTCTTGTACTATTCCATACTTTGTTAATATAGATAATGATTCTGCTTTCATTTGATGATTGAATTCATGTTGGCAACAAGGGACAGAGAAAATCATTTTAGTATTCCACTTTACTGCATTATATAAAGCATAATCAGTAGCTGTATCACATGCGTGCAATGTAATTACCATATCAACTTTATTATTGTATTTAAAGCCATTTATATCACCTAGTTCAAAATGTAAATTTTCATAATTATAACGTTTAGCTATATTATTACATTTTTTAATAACATCAGCTTTAAGATCTAGTCCTATCATTTTTACATTGATTTTTTTTATTTCAGTAAAGTAATAGTATAATACAAATGTTAAGGAAGATTTTCCACACCCAAAATCTAAAATAGTAAGTTCTTTAAAATCATTATGTTTTATTTCATCATCAATAATTTCCACAAATCTATTTATTTGCTTATACTTATCATATTTTGAATTAACTACTTTTCCTTCTTTTGTAAAAATCCCTAAATCTATAAGAGGCTCGATGATCATACCTTCTTTTAGAATATAATTTTTTTCTTTATTATGTCCCTTATTAACAAGATTTGCATTATCACTCTTTTTCTTGTTTATTAAAAATTTACCTTTTTTAGATACTTTGAGCTCAAAAGTATTTGTATTTGACCACGCTGAAATTTGTTTATAGCTTAATGGTACATATTCTAGAACTTTTTCACCTAAAAGACCTGCATCAATATTCTCATGAAATACTTGTTTATCTGTGAATTTCTCTATTTGATAATATTTATTATTATCATTTTCTTTAAATATAAATGATATCTTATTATATTCAGCATTTTTATTAATTTTATTGCTAATAACTAACTTTATTATATCTTCTTTTATCATTTCATCAATTACTTTTTTTAAATCTTCCATTTTTCAACACACCTTAATCTTTATTTTTTATTATATCTATTCCACTATAAATCATACATTTAAAATCATTCCATGAAACATACTTACCACCCATGCTTTCTAGATGTTTTGTATGCATCTGACAGTCTATAAATATAAAATTTTCAGCAGCTAATTTTTCTGCTAATTTAATCAATGCTATTTTAGACCCATTACTTACTTTAGAAAACATACTCTCTCCAAAAAAGCATTTTCCTATTTTAACGCCGTATAACCCCCCTACTAATTCTTCATCAAGGTAAGTTTCCACACTCATAGCATAACCATGCTTATAGAGATTTATATATGCATTTTTCATATCATTACTAATCCAAGTGCCCTCCCCACTAATTTCCCTCATTAATTTACAATTATTTACAACCCCTTCAAAATCATTATTG
>Ga0302167_10000881_pt1:0-10000 | contig 13617 bp, 7 predicted proteins | sample I_Fen_N1_1_FD_193496 | JGI IMG/M metagenome (GOLD analysis project Ga0302167, IMG submission 193496) | Peat permafrost microbial communities from Stordalen Mire near Abisko, Sweden - I_Fen_N1_1 | ecosystem: Environmental > Terrestrial > Soil > Wetlands > Permafrost | place: Sweden...
GTAGGCTCGGATGATGATTCAGATACGTACTTCCAAGTATTTGATGGATCTTGTGGTTCATTAAACAGTATCTTATGCTCGGACGATACTTCATCTACAGTTTCAGGACTTACTGTGGGAGGAACTTATTATGTAAGAGTATACAGTTATTATGGTTCAGGAAGTAACCAAAGTTTTGATATCTGTGTCGGAACATTTCCACCTCCGCCAGCAAATGATGATTGCTCAGGAGCATTACAGGCAACCACTTTCCCTTATAATTATACACAGTCTGATGCAGGGGGTGCTACTAATAACGGAGGATTTATCACTGCTTGTTCTAGTAGTATGAATGACGGTACATGGTTCTCATTTTCAGGGAACGGTAATACGAATGTAATTACGGTAACAATGCCCGCATCAAGCGATTTTGATGCTGCAATTGGTGTTTATTCAGGTACTTGTGGTAATTTGGTTTGCGTAGACCGTGTTGATAATAACGGACAGGGTGGTACAGAAACTATTTCAATACCAACAGTTGCCGGAAATAAATATTTTGTGAATGTAGGATATTACAGCGGCTTCTCGGATGAACCTGAAGGAACATTTAGTATTAATATTACAAATGGAACATTAGGAACCTCTGAAGTTGCAGGAACTAAAAACGATATTAAAATATATCCGAATCCTTTCACAGATGTAATTAATATTTCAGATGTCTCCAAAGTAAAATCTGTCATTATTTCTGACATGTCAGGAAGATTAGTGAAAACTATTGATAATCCGGGTTCAGTTATTCATTTAGGAGAATTAAAGTCAGGATTGTATTTAGTAACATTAAATATGAAAGACGGCTCAAAACAAACGATAAAAACTATCAAGAAATAATTAAATTTAATAGTATAATTTAAAGGTAACCAATTTGGTTGCCTTTTTTTATTGAAAAAAATATATTTATTTAAATATCTTGATAGAATCTAGTTTCGGTGATTATTTTTCAATAATCAAATTAATTTTTAATAGATAATCTATTTTTATATTAAATAATCGGCTTACTTTTTTTGTATTTATTCACGTGGAGGTCTCCTATTTCCCCATTTATTTTTTGAAAAGATTCAGGATGTTGTTAACATTGCCCTATTAATATTAAACAATTTACAAATGAAAAAACTTTTATTTCTTATTTTGGGTTTGCCAATTGCAAGCTTTGGACAATGGACTGAAAATTTTGATGCAGGTACTACTTTACCTGTAGGATGGGCTGTCATAAATGCAGATGGCGAAAATAAATGGATTATTCGTAATGCTGTTCCAGGACCGGCACAATCTGGTGCAAAGGCTGCGGCTATTTTATATGATGAAGATGAAACTGCACATGATGATTATTTAATTACGAAAGCAATTAAAGTACAGGCGGGGATAAGTGACAGGATTTCTTTTTATGTAAAATCTAGAGGAGGGGTTGGTTACGAGGAAAATTATGAAGTTTTACTCTCCACTACCAATCAAACTACCGCAGCATTTACGACAATTCTTCAGGCTACAGAAAAAGCACCGGCTGTCTGGACTAAAAAAGTATTTAATTTATCATCTTATGTAGGTCAGATAGTGTATGTTTCTATTCATGCAACAGATACTTATCAATGGGAACTTTATGCAGATACATTTGTTGTAGATGGAATTTCAAGTTTAAAAACTTCTAAGATCTCAGAAACTAAAGAAAGTATTAAAGTATATCCGAATCCTTTCACAGATGTAGTGAATATTTCCGATGTCTCTAAAGTAAAATCGGTCATTATTTCTGACATGTCAGAAAGATTAGTGAAAACTATTGATAATCCGGGAGCACTTATTTATCTAAATGAAATAAAATCCGGAATATATTTAATTACCCTAATGATGAAGGATGGAACTAAACAAACCATCAAAATCATCAAAAGATAATTAATTTAACGTGACTTAATATGAATAGCGATTAATATTTTAATCGCTATTTTTATTTGAACTTTGAATTTGAATTATTAATATTTATTTGGCTTTTTTAATGTTACATTGCTAACTAAAATTAACAAATAAATAAATATTTAATGAAAAAAGTTTTATTTTTATGCTTATTTTTCATAAGCTTTTTATTGAGTGCCCAGATAAGTTTGGGCGTAGGAAGTACGGTTACCAATAGGGCACCTGTAGTACTTACTAACGAATATTCTTACGTACAGCAGATCTTCACCAAGCAAGAGATAAATACGAATGCTGCCGGAAACATTACAGGGTTGAAATTTTACCTAGATCCAACAACTGATATAGCTAATTCCTCAGATTGGGTGGTTTATCTTGGTCATACTCCAAAAACAAACTTTCTGTCAGAAACAGATTGGATACCTGTTTCTCAGCTAATGCAGGTGTTTGCAGGAACCGTGACAAATAATAATGGACTGGTTGAAATTGTTTTCCCAACACCATTTCCTTATAATAATATTGATAATTTAGTATTGGCCGCAGATGAAAATAGACCGGGGTATAATTCAGATGGATTTTATGTATATCCTTCTTCACCCGACGCTACTCTTTCAATTTCCTACTATTCAATAAATATAGATCCCGCATCTCCTATGCTGGGAGCATGGTTAGGAGCATTTAAATCAGTTATTACAATTAATGGTTTAACGGAAAATACAACGCCTGCTTGTCCTATAATAACATATCCTGCAAATAATGCGACACTTATACCGCTATCTCCAAGTATTGCTTGGAATACTGTTTCTGGAGCTACAGGTTATAAAGTATCTATTGGTACTACACCCGGAGGTACGGATATTGTAAACCAACAAGTTGTAACCATTAATAGTTTTAATCCGAGTCCGCTTAATTCAAGCACCTCCTATTATGTCAAGGTTCTTGCTTTTGGTGCAGGAGGAGAATCCTCAGGTTGTTCTGAAAATACATTTACCACAATACCACACGCACCTTTAAATGATAATTGTTCAGAAGCGTATAATTTAACAGTAAATCCCGATTTGAGTTGTGGGGCTGTTGGCTCAGGAACAACTCTTGGTGCAACGGGCTCTATTGTAAATGCTCCAACTTGTTTTGGTGTGAATACGGATGATGATGTATGGTTTAAATTTATTGCTACCAAAACATCTCATTTAATTTCCTTTAAAAATATTACCTCTGTGGGAACTATTTTTGATCATAGTTTAAGTTATCAGGTTCTTGGTGGTACATGTGGTAATTTAACGAGTATTCTATGTTCACATCAAAGTTTTGATATTCTTTCGGGATTAACGGTAGGAGATACATATTATGTAAGGGTTTACTCTCCCGCAGGAGCAGGGTTTAATCAAAGTTTTGACGTCTGTATAGGAACTTTTCCTCCGCCGCCAGTTAATGATGTTTGTGGAAAAGCTATAATGGTAAATACTTTTCCATATACTTATACACAGCTTGATGCGCCGGGATCTACCAATAATAATGGATTTATTTCAGCTTGTTATCCAATGTACCTGTTCGGTGGAATGAATGATGGTCTTTGGTATAGTTTCGTGGGAGATGGATCTTTGGTTAATATCAAAACTACTACAGCTACGATGAATACTGATACAAATATTGAGTTTAATATTAAACTTGCTGTGTATACAGGTAACTGTAATGCTTATTCTTGCGTGAAAATGGCCGATGGTCAGGATTCCGGACATCTTGGTTGGGAGCATCTTTCGGTACAAACTGTTCTAGGAGCTACATATTATGTAAACGTTGGAAGCTATAGTGGAGGTACTGATGATCCCGAAGATGTATTTACGATTACCATTACAAAAGGTACTTTGGGTACTTCTGAAGCCTCAGAAACTAAAGATGATATTGAGGTTTACCCCAATCCTTTCACTGATGTAGTGAATATTTCAGATATAAAAAATGTAAAATCTATTTCTGTATTCGATGTTTCTGGAAGATTAATTAAAACAATTGAAAAACCTTCAACAGAACTTTATTTAGGAGAATTAAAGTCAGGAATATATTTGATAACTCTCACGATGAAAGATGATTTAAAACAAACAATCAAAGCAATTAAAAAGTAATAACAATTAATTCAAACAAAAACGAGACGGCAATTAAGTCGTCTCGTTTTATATATAGATTATTTGTCTGGAACAGGTTGTATATCACCTGTATTCATATGTTCAAAAACTGTGGGGAAAAACATCACTAGGATAAAATAAATGATGATCATTAATACAATTAAAGCAAAAAGAATAATTACTAAACTGCTTGGCTTGTTTTTCTTTTGTGGTTCCATGATTTTGCGGTATTTTGGTTAATAGAATAAACTTATAAAAAGTATTAAGCTAATTTCTTGCCACACTGCTTGCAATACCTTGCATCATCATCAATATCTTCATTTCCGCACCTTTCGCATATCTTTTCGAGATTCTGTCTTTTGTTTCTCATTTCCGCAGTTACAATCCCTGTAGGAACTGCAATAATAGAATAACCTGCCAACATTAGAATAACAGCAAAAAATTTACCCATCGGAGTAATCGGAGAAACATCACCATAACCAACCGTTGTCACCGTAACTACTGCCCAATAAATAGATTGCGGGATGGTTTCAAATCCAGGCCTTCCTCCTTCCACCATAAACATCAGAGAACCAACGATTACCGAGAAAATAATTAAAAATAAAAGGAAAATATATATTTTTCTTGAACTGTTTTTTAAAGCTCTCACAATAACAGTTCCATCGTTCATAAAATCAAGAAGATTGAAAACCCTGAAAACCCTCAACATTCTCAGCATTCTGAAAATCAGGAAATACTTCGTTACTGGGAAGAAAAAACTTAGATAAAATGGAACCAGAGCCAAAAAATCAATAATTCCGAAAAAGCTGAAAACGTATTGTTTCTTATTTTTTACAACAGCAATTCTGGACCAATATTCTCCCGTGAAAAACAATGAAATAACCCATTCAAGAATAATAAAGGTATAATGGAATTTTTTATCAAGCTGAGGTACACTTTCCATCATAATGATGAAGGTGCTTACAAGAATTAAGCATAATAAAATAATGTCGAATAATTTCCCGAGTTTGGTGTCGGAACGGTAAATAATTCGGTAAAGATGCCTTTTCCAGAGCGCATCTCCGGGAACAAGGTTGTGCTCTCTTTCCATTTTTTTAATACTTTTTTTAAATTAACAAATTATCGCTATTTTCGTAACAAACATACAGAATAAAATGACAATAAGTGAAGTAATTTCTAAAATAGAAACGCGTATTCCGTTGCAACAGGCAGAAGATTTTGATAATGTAGGATTGCTGTGTGGAATTCCGACTCGTAACGTGAGCGGAATTTTAGTTTGCCACGATGCCTTGAAAAACGTTATAGATGAAGCAATTGAGAGAAATTGTAATCTTATCGTATGTTTTCATCCGATTATTTTTTCAGGATTAAAATCTTTAACAGGAAAAAATTATGTTGAAAGAGCAGTTTTAAAAGCGATCGAAAATAAAATTGCCATTTATGCCATTCACACCGCTTGGGATAACGATTTTTTTGGAGTAAACGCAGGAATTTGCAATCATTTAGGCTTAAAAAATTTGAAAATTCTTCAACCAAAGAAAAATAACTTAAAGCAATTAACGGTTTTCGTTCCTAAAGATCATTCAGAACAGGTAAAAGAAGCACTTTTCTCAGCAGGAGCGGGCAGTATTGGCTTTTATGACGAATGTAGCTTCACAATTCCAGGAAATGGAACATTCAGACCAATTGAAGGCTCAAAACCGTTCTCAGGGCAACAAAATATCCGTGAAAATGCAGATGAAAATATGATTTCAGTCATTTTTGAAGGCTACAAACAAGGTCAGATTCTTTCTGCTATGAAGTCTGCACATCCGTATGAAGAAGTTGCGTATCAGATCTATAATTTAGATAATGAAAATCAACATTCGGGCTTAGGAATGTACGGAGAACTCGATGAAGAGATGGATGAAAAGGATTTTTTGAGGTTTGTAAAGGAAAAATTTAACCTTGAAATCATTAAACATTCAGATTTTAATAATAAAAAAATAAAAAGAGTAGGAGTGTTGGGTGGTTCCGGCGCAAGTGGAATAAAATCTGCATTATCTAAGAAATGCGACGCCTATCTTACGGGAGATATCAAATACCACGACTATTTCCTGGCAGAATCCAAAATGCTGATTTGCGATATAGGTCATTATGAATCAGAGCAATTCGTTACTCAACAATTATTTGAAATTTTGTCACAAAAATTCACTACATTTGCAATTTCGAAATCTAACGAAAAAACAAACCCAGTAAATTATTTCCTTTAGATATGGCAACAAAGACCAACGATATTTCAGTTGAAGAGAAGTTAAGAGCTTTATACGATTTACAGATCATAGATTCAAGATTGGATGAAATCCGAAATACAAGAGGAGAATTGCCAATTGAGGTTGAAGATCTTGAAATCGAGATTGAAGGACTTGAAAAAAGGGCTGAAAAATTTCACGCTGATATCAAAGATCAGGACGATCAGATCAAAACCAAGCATGAAGTGATAAACCATGCAAAAGCTTTAATTGATAAATACAAGTCTCAACAGGACAATGTAAGAAACAATAAAGAGTTTGAAGCATTAGGAAAAGAAATGGAATTCCAGGATCTTGAAATTCAGCTTGCTGAAAAAAGAATCAAAGAATTCGGAGCTAAAATTGCTCACAAAAACGAAACTTTAAGTGAACTGAATACAAAGATCAGCAATCTTAAAAATCACTTAAAATTCAAAAAAGAAGAATTGGATGGTCTTATCTCTGAAACTCAGAAAGAAGAAGACTATTTGATCGAGCAGTCAAAAGAATACGCAGGTAAAATTGACGAGAGATTACTAGCTTCTTATACTAGAATCAGAACAAGTTCTCCTACCGGTTTAGCGGTTGTAGGATTAGAAAGAGGAGCTCCAAAAGGATCATTCTTCACTATTCCGCCTCAAAAGCAAATGGAGATCGCTCAGAGAAAGAAAATCATTATTGATGAACACTCAGGGAAAATCCTTGTAGACGACGAGTTAGTAATTGAAGAAACTGAAAGAATGAGAACTGTAATTAAATTCTAATTATAGATTTTAATCACTTCTGAAAGTTCAATTCAGGTAAAGTATAAAATTAAACTACCAAGCCAGAGCAAAATATCTTTGCTCTGGCTTTTTCTTTTCTCTGCTTGTCATTGCGAGGAGCGAAGCGACGAAGCAATCCCAAACACAAAGACTCTCAAACCCTCCAACCCTCCGACTTTCCAACTTTTTCTTAGGAGCTTCATCCGGCTTTCCACTATATCTTTTTGGTGACGTCCTTCGCTTCGCTCCGGCCGCCCCCAAAAAAGGATGCCGCTTCAATCCGGGCTAGGGTAGTGGGCATTCTCATTACATTTTCTCGTAGTAGATATTTCCCAGACATAATTTCAATCGATTTTCCTCCCAGACATTTCCCCAATCCTAAAATTGATCTATAAAGCTATAGACTCATACTCTCAACCTCTCCCACGCTCAACTCTCTATTCTAAGATCTGTGTCAATCTGTGAAAATCTGTGGGAGATAAAAAAAGCATCCTCAAGCATAGCCTCTCACGACTCCCAACCTGTTAGGTTTGGAAAACCTAACAGGTTTATTTTAGCATACCTTATATATAGTATACCTATTATATAATAAGGATATCTTTTTCAAATCCCTTCCAACGCCTTTTACTCCTCACAAACCCTTATTCCTACATCTTTCAAAAAGATAATCGAATATTGTGGATAAGTACCGCGAATCTCATAAAATAAAATATATCAATAAATTAGAGATAAAACTTTTCCACAATACGAATTTCATATGAACATTATGTTAAGTATATTTGGAATGGTAGGTTAGAATGGAGTACTTTTGCCCCACTGAAAAACGAGATGTTGATCGGTAGCGCAGAAGTAGGTAATATATAATGAACACTACGAAACAGGTTAAAAAAATAACTTAAACTTTTTTCAGAAAGAGTTGTAGAAGTTAAAATAATTTGTATCTTTGCAGTCCGGTAAAACGGGAGCAGAGAAGTAGGGGATCAGGATATGGAAAGATGAGATTAGGGTTAGTTAAAAAACTTTAAATTAAGTCAGAAATATTTTGGTCAATTAGAAATAAACAATTACTTTTGCACACGCAAATCTATACTGAAAACGACAGAAAATTAGGTATAGTAAAAAGCGGAAGATACAAGAAGATCATTGAAAAATAGATATAACAACCAAGTAAGGAAAAGACTAGAACGTTAATAACTTTGAGTGAGTCAGACAAACATACAATGGAGAGTTTGATCCTGGCTCAGGATGAACGCTAGCGGGAGGCCTAACACATGCAAGCCGAGCGGTATTGTTTCTTCGGAAATGAGAGAGCGGCGTACGGGTGCGGAACACGTGTGCAACCTGCCTTTATCTGGGGGATAGCCTTTCGAAAGGAAGATTAATACCCCATAATATATTGAGTGGCATCACTTGATATTGAAAACTCCGGTGGATAGAGATGGGCACGCGCAAGATTAGATAGTTGGTGAGGTAACGGCTCACCAAGTCAATGATCTTTAGGGGGCCTGAGAGGGTGATCCCCCACACTGGTACTGAGACACGGACCAGACTCCTACGGGAGGCAGCAGTGAGGAATATTGGACAATGGGTGAGAGCCTGATCCAGCCATCCCGCGTGAAGGACGACGGCCCTATGGGTTGTAAACTTCTTTTGTATAGGGATAAACCTTTCCACGTGTGGAAAGCTGAAGGTACTATACGAATAAGCACCGGCTAACTCCGTGCCAGCAGCCGCGGTAATACGGAGGGTGCAAGCGTTATCCGGATTTATTGGGTTTAAAGGGTCCGTAGGCGGGCTCGTAAGTCAGTGGTGAAATCTCATAGCTTAACTATGAAACTGCCATTGATACTGCGAGCCTTGAGTAAGGTAGAGGTAGCTGGAATAAGTAGTGTAGCGGTGAAATGCATAGATATTACTTAGAACACCAATTGCGAAGGCAGGTTACCATGTCTTAACTGACGCTGATGGACGAAAGCGTGGGGAGCGAACAGGATTAGATACCCTGGTAGTCCACGCCGTAAACGATGCTAACTCGTTTTTGGGTCTTCGGATTCAGAGACTAAGCGAAAGTGATAAGTTAGCCACCTGGGGAGTACGTTCGCAAGAATGAAACTCAAAGGAATTGACGGGGGCCCGCACAAGCGGTGGATTATGTGGTTTAATTCGATGATACGCGAGGAACCTTACCAAGGCTTAAATGGGAATTGACAGGTTTAGAAATAGACTTTTCTTCGGACAATTTTCAAGGTGCTGCATGGTTGTCGTCAGCTCGTGCCGTGAGGTGTTAGGTTAAGTCCTGCAACGAGCGCAACCCCTGTCACTAGTTGCTAGCATTAAGTTGAGGACTCTAGTGAGACTGCCTACGCAAGTAGAGAGGAAGGTGGGGATGACGTCAAATCATCACGGCCCTTACGCCTTGGGCCACACACGTAATACAATGGCCGGTACAGAGGGCAGCTACACAGCGATGTGATGCAAATCTCGAAAGCCGGTCTCAGTTCGGATTGGAGTCTGCAACTCGACTCTATGAAGCTGGAATCGCTAGTAATCGCGCATCAGCCATGGCGCGGTGAATACGTTCCCGGGCCTTGTACACACCGCCCGTCAAGCCATGGAAGTCTGGGGTACCTGAAGTCGGTGACCGTAACAGGAGCTGCCTAGGGTAAAACAGGTAACTAGGGCTAAGTCGTAACAAGGTAGCCGTACCGGAAGGTGCGGCTGGAACATCTCATTTTAGAGCGTCTTTAGACGTTAAACAAAATTAAGGTACTTAAATGTACTATGTACTTACTTAAAGAACGTTTTAGTTTTTTACTCGGTTGATTTATATTAAAAACATACAAAACCCACTAGAAATTAGTATCAGGGAGAAAGAGATTTTAGAATTAGAAATTAGAAGTTAGTCGTT
>Ga0302167_10000883_pt1 | contig 13583 bp, 14 predicted proteins | sample I_Fen_N1_1_FD_193496 | JGI IMG/M metagenome (GOLD analysis project Ga0302167, IMG submission 193496) | Peat permafrost microbial communities from Stordalen Mire near Abisko, Sweden - I_Fen_N1_1 | ecosystem: Environmental > Terrestrial > Soil > Wetlands > Permafrost | place: Sweden: Abisko...
ATTCAACAAAAAATCATTGATAGTTGTATATTGATCTTTAATAACTTTTAGATCTTTAACATTAAAAAACTCTTTTAATATTTTATCATCATAATATCTAGAATCCCTTTTTACATTTGGATCTTCTGTAATAATTTTAATCTCCTTAATTGATTTCTCACTACGCTTTTTAATTATAAAATTTATTACTTCATAAATTTCTTCATCTGAAACTTTTAGGTTTTGAGAATAAAAAAAGCAAAAAAATAATAGAAAGAAAACAGAAGCTATTTTTTTCATATTTTAAACTTACAAAAGTTCACTTCCAGCTTCAATTTCGTACGGCTCTTTTCCTTTTTCAAAAATCCTTGTCAGTTCACTTCCTTCAACGGAAATCTTATCGCCAATTCTTCTGATCCAATTTCCTTCACGAAGTCCGACAACTTTAAGATCGTTTTGCGTTAAAAATTCTTTGATTCTTGTTTCTCTTGTTTCTCCATTATGTTTCAAATCCGGATTTGGATCTAAGTAATGTGGATTCAAATTAAAAGGAACCAATCCCATACAATCAAAACTTGGCGGATAAACGATCGGCATATCGTTCGTTGTTTTCATATTTTGTCCGCCAATATTACTTCCTGCACTACATCCTAAATACGCTTTTCCGCTTTCTACATTTGATTTTAAAACTGACATCAAATTTTCTTCATGTAAAGTTTTAACCAATAAAAAAGTATTTCCACCGCCTGTAAAATATCCTGTAGCATTGTTTAAAGCTTCAATTTTATCTTCAAATTCGTGAAGACCTTTTACTTTAATATTAATTGTTTCAAAGAAAGAACGGGCTTTTGCGGTGTAATCGTCATGAGAAATCCCGCCTGGTCTTGCAAAAGGAACGAAGATTATTTCATCAATTCCTTTATATAATTGGATTAATTCTTCTCTTAAATATTCTAAATATTCTCCACCAAAAATTGTGGAAGTAGAGGCTAATATGATGTTCATACAAGAAAATTATATTGATTATTAAAAATAAAACTTGAATTACAAAGATAACTCAAACATCGATGAATCAAAAATTACGCTAAAAAAATGCATTTATCCGTTAATATTTTCTAAAAAAACTTAAAGCTTCTAAAATTTAAGCCTTTGTGGAATTATTATTGAATTTTAGAAAATAGAAATTTTAAAAATGTAAGAATATGAAAATGACTAAAATTATAATCAAGAATGTGTTTTTAGGTTTAATCCTTGTAGGAAGTGCAAGTTTTGTAAATGCACAAACAACGCAAACGGATACTGCAAGCAGTACAACAACTATGGCTGCTACTGCTCAATCAGGCAATGCAACGATTGACGGACTTAAAAAACAAATCGAAACAAATCCCAAGGATACAGAATCATTAGCAAAATTGGCTACAGCATATCAGGAAGCATCAGATTGGACAAATGCAGTTGATACCTGGAAAAAGATATCTGCTTTGTTACCGGATTGGGCTCCATCATATTACAGTCAGGCATACGCTTATCAAGCGGCTAAAGATGATGCCAACGCAAAACTTTCTTACGAGAAATATATTGCAACGGTTAAACCGGAAGAAGTGGAACAGAATAAGAAAAATCTAGCTTACGCTTATTTCTATGTTGCGTTTGCAGAACAACAATCTGATCCTGCTAAAGCAAAAGAACATATTGCAAAATCTATACAGTATGATCCTACCAATCAGGATGCTGTAAAATTGAGCAAAGCTTTAAATTCATAAAATAAAGTAAAATCCGGGAAAATTTTCTCGGATTTTTTTATTGTTTTTAATTAATATTCTTACCAAAAAAGTCGGTCTCGCCGTGCAAATGTTTGATTATTTTTTCAATATTTCTTTGAATGCTGGCTTCTGTTTTTAAATTATTGATGTAACGAATCAATTCTAATCTTCTTGACGGAATTAAATTTTCAAAATTTTGTAAGGCAACAGGATTTTCTTGAATAGCTTTATCCAATTGAGGATGAATGGAAATCGTTCTGTCTGAATTATCAAATTCAACGGAAACTTCAATTGTCTCGCCTATTCTTTTTGGAGAATCTTTTAGCATGGTTAAATTGATGTATAACCGCCATTCTCCTAAATATTTCATTAAATTTTGCTTGAATTCTTTACCATTTACAGTTCCTTTCACAGGAATCGGGCTTTTATTTTTTTCCGAAGTTTCAAAAATTTCATTTAAAATTTTCTCAGGAATAAAAACAAAAGGATTGATGCCGATGATTTCGAGTTGAGCTATGAAGTGATTTTTCATTAATAACAAATTTATAAAATTGTTTTTATTTGATGCTTCGACTACGCTCAGCATGACATCGCTAAAAATTTACTATTAAAATAAAGCAGTTATTATTAGAAATGTCATGCTGAGCGTAGTCGAAGCATCTCAATACAGTCATAACTCCTAACTCCTAACTCCTAACTCCTAACTCCTAACTCCTAACTCCTAACTCCTAACTCCTAACTCCTAACTCCTAACTCCTAACTCCTAACTCCTAACCAAAATTAAAAATTTTCCACTCGAAAAGGATTGTTTATCTTTGTATAAATAAATCTTTAAACAAATGAAATTTTTTATTGACACTGCCAATTTAGAGCAAATTAAAGAAGCTAAAGACCTTGGAATTTTAGATGGTGTAACGACTAACCCGTCTTTAATGGCTAAAGAAGGAATTCAGGGAGCTGAGGCTATCAAAAATCATTATAAAGCAATTTGCGAGATCGTAGATGGAGATATTTCTGCTGAAGTTCTTTCGACAACTTACGAAGAAATGATCAAAGAAGGTGATGAATTGGCTGCAATCCACCCGAATATCGTTGTGAAAATTCCAATGATTAAAGACGGTATTAAAGCTTTAAAATATTTTTCTGATAAAGGAATCAAAACTAACTGTACATTAATTTTCTCTGCTGGACAAGCTCTTTTAGCTGCAAAAGCTGGTGCAACTTACGTTTCTCCTTTCTTGGGAAGACTTGATGATATTTCTACTGACGGATTGAACTTAATCCAAGAAATCAGATTGATTTTTGATAACTATATGTATGAAACTGAAATTTTAGCCGCTTCTATCCGTCACCAAATGCACATTATTGACTGTGCTAAAATCGGTGCTGATGTTATTACTTCTCCACTTCCTCCAATCTTGAGTTTGTTGAGACACCCATTAACAGACAGCGGATTGGCTCAGTTTATTGCAGATTCTCAGAAATTAGCTTAACATTAAGCTAATTATAAAGTATAAAAAGCCCGAAACTAAGTTTCGGGCTTTTGTTTTATTTCAATAAATCTAATTCTAACAAATTATTATTCTTTGCGTTTTCCTCCTTTCCTTCTTTCTCACGCATTTTCATCATCATTTCCGGCTCGATTGGTTTTCCGTTTTCGCTCATCATTATAACCTTTGTCCCTGAAGCAAGCATTTGACGAAGACCTTTTGTGGGATTATTTCTGCTTTCTATAAACTGTTTTTTATACGTTTCAATATTGACAGGAATTACTTTGCTAAAAGATTTTTTTTCACCCTCAGTGATCCAATCTGTATTTCGTCTTTTCACTTCTTTTAATACAAATGAATGAGAATTCGTTTTATCTTCAATTTTTACTATTAATCCTGGTAAACCATGAAATTTATACGGTCCATCCTGAATGGGAATATCTGCTACAAACCAAGCGATCCATTTTCTTCCCCCAAAATCTAAGGTTGCTTTTTGCGCTGTAAACTCTCCTATTTTTTCTTTGTCCGGTAGAATTTTCCAGTTTTGAGGTCTATCATCTGTCACTTTATACTTATCTACATCCAAACTATTAAAAAATAGAGTTTTATAATCCGGATAAGATTTTTCTACCACAAAAGGAATATATCCAAAGTTAATTCCTGTAAAATCATGAATGCCTTTTTTAATCCTATCTTCTCTCATAGAATCTGAGATGGCTACCTCACTACTGTAAAATTTAGATCCTTTTTTTGAAACATCAAGATACATTATCTCAGTTTTGACGTCTTTTTTGGCTGTAGAATCTGCAACGAGCCTATATTCATACGCAAAACGCTGACTTTGTGCATCAATAATAAGTACTGACAACAGAAATAATAACAAAAATATTTTCTTCATGGTTTAATGATAATTTTAATTTTCTTCAATACTTTTTACAACTTTACATGGATTTCCTACGGCTACTACATTGTCTGGGATATCTTTCGTTACGACACTTCCCGCTCCTATTACCGAATTACTACCAATAGAAACTCCCGGCAAAACCACCACATTACCCCCAAACCATACGTTATCTCCAACCGTGATGGGACGGGCATATTCAAGACCTGCATTTCTTTGTTTAACATCTAAAGGATGCCCAGCGGTATAAAAACTGCAGTTGGGACCTATGAAAACATTATCTCCAAACTTTACTGTGGCACAATCTAAAATAACAAGATTATGATTGGCATAAAAGTTTTCTCCCAACTCAATATTATATCCGTAATCACACCAAAAATTAGGTTCTATACAGATATTTTCTTTTGTCTTTTTAATGATTTTTTTAATCAATTCCTTTCTTTTAGGAAGGTTTGAGTTTTTGATCTGATTATATTCTAAACATAAATCTTTGCAGGTAATACGCTCATTAATTAATTCAGGGTCATAATTTGCATCGTACAATAATCCTTTTTCGCATTTTTCTTTCTCTGTCATAATTTGCTTTTTGGTATTTTTAACGTTTAAAGATAATAAAAACAGGATGAAAGCTACTTTTCCACCCTGTTTTTGAATTTTTAAAATTATTTTACAATGATACTTTAACTTTACTGTAATAGATCAAGTTCAAGAATATTATTCTGCTTTTTCAGCTTTTCTTTAAGCCTTTTTTCATCTTCGCGCATCTGCCTAGCAGGATCTATCACTTTTCCGGATTCATCCCGCATTTCAATAATAGTTCCGTTATTCAGTAATTGTCGCTGCCCTTTCATAGGATCTTGAAGATAATCTTTAAAACCTTTTTTATATTTTTCCTGATCTAAAGTAATAAGAGCATTATATCTTTTCTTCTCTTTTTGGCTTTTCCATTCGCCTGTTTCCGGAAGTTTTTTGACTCCTTTAAGTTCAAATATATGAGAATGCGTATTGTCTTCCAATTTTATAATTAAACCTGGCAATCCATGGAATTTATAAGGTCCATCCTGAATCGGAATATCTGTCGTAAACCAAGCTGTCCATTTTCTGCCCGCAAAATCACAAATTGCTTTTTGAGCATTAAAATTCCCTATTTTTTCTTTATCTGAAAGAATTTTCCATTCCTGCTTTCGGGTATCTTTTACCAAGTATTCGTCCGAAAGGAGAGAATTAAAATAACTTAATACATAATCTGGATAACTTTTTTCAACAAAATACCTCATTTCTCCTTTATATCCCATTCCGGAAAGGCTAAAATCTTTAATTCCCGATTTCACCTGCTTTTGTATATATGCAATCATTAACGAATCTAATTCCTGATAATCTTTACTGTAGAATTTTGATCCTTTTGGAGCAATATCGAGGTTCATCAATTCAGTTTCAGTTTTATCTTTTGCTGTTGAATCTATGGCAAATTTATATTCATAGACAAACCTTTGATATTGTGCATCAATAATAAGTACTGACAATAGAAAGAATAACAAAAATATTTTTCTCATGGTTTAATTTGCTTTTTGGTATTTCAGCGTTTAAAGATAATAAAGAAAAACAGGATGAAAAACTGCTTTCCATCCTGTTTTTAATTTTTAAAAATTAATTTTCCTATTTCACTAAATCCGGTTCTATCGGATTATTGTTTTTAGCTAAAGATTCTTTTGTTCTTTTTTCCATTTCTCTGAAAACTTGGTTAGGGTCTGAAATTTCTTTTCCGTCTGCAGTTCTTGTCTTAAAAACTATTTTTTGGTTAGAATCTCCTCCATTTTTCATCATCATTTCACGCATATTTTTAGTAGGATCGTTTACATATGCTTTCCATACTTTTTTAAACTGATCTTTTGTGACTTCAATGTCCTTACCTCCCATTCCGATCATAGTCATCCCCTGGGGCATTTGTACTTCCTTATCAGCAACAGGAGTCTGAATGGTTTTATTTCCAACCAAAGTCATGATGTGTGAACCGGTAGTGTCTTCAAGCTTTACAATTAAACCCGGTAATCCGTAAAATTTATAAGGCCCATCTTGAAAAGGAATATCTGTAGTGAACCAAGCCGTCCATTCTCTTCCACCAAAACTTGTGGTTGCTTTTTGGGCGTTGTATTCTCCAATCTTTTCTTTATCAGAAAGGATTTTCCATTCCGGTTTTTTGTCTTCCTTAATTTTATATTGATCTGTAGAAACATTTCTAAAAAGATAAGTTTTAAAATCAGGATATTCTTTTGTCACTTTATAAGAAACCTGTCCGGGCTTTTCTCTTCTATTAATACTAATATTTCCAGAACCTCCTTTCAATTGCTTTTCAATATCTGCTTTTGAGGTAGAATCTGCAACAAATTTATCCTGACTGTAATAGTTTGATCCCGCTTTATTGATATCCAGAAGCATCATTTCTTTCTTAACATCCGTCTTGTCATTAGAATCCGGGATGTATCTGTAATCGTAGAAAAACCGATTGGTTTGTGCTGTTGCAAAAGCACTTACAAGGAAAAATAATAGTATTTTTTTCATATTTATGGTATTAAATAAAAAAGCTTTGCTAATTTAAATATCAACAAAGCTTTAATGAACTTTATTTTTTGGTCTGAATTTGTATGCTTCCGTCTACTTTTCCGTTATTAGAATTTTTCATGATATTCATTGAAGAAATTTCATTTGGTTTTAAAGCTTCCATATCTTGTTTTGTAGAAGGTTTTCCATCAATAAAAATCTTCATATCTCCAGTATCACCAACTACACTTCCAGATCCAGTAGTTGTTATTGTAAAACTATCGTTTTGACCTTTATTCATTCTCATAGTTTGAGCATTGATTCTCAACATTTTGTCCTTCGGAATATTACTAAAACTATTACTTTGAAGATAAATTCTTCTGTTATTCCCTTCCAAGGCTCTTGTTTCTACATCAAGTTTTGCTCTCTCGCCTTCTAATTTCGCTCTCTTTTCATCAAGCTTTGCTCGTTTTCTGTCGAGTTCAGCTCTTTTTTTGGCTGTTGATGCAGATTCTTTAGCTCTTTCAGCAAATACCATATCAGCTTCTGGGCTCCATTTCATGTCTTGTCGACCATTAAACTTGTAAAGTCTTGCCTTTGATACATTCGGCGAATTTGGAGCGCTTGGTGCATCTGGAGCATTGGGAGCTTTTGGAAATGGAGGAACATCAGGAAAATCAAAATTCATTTCTGGCATTTCCGGCATTTCAATGTTCATGCTTTTAAGCTCTTTTACTTTGTTTTTCCATTCGTCTGATTTGAAAAAATCATTGATATTTTTCATTTCAGAACCATCCATTCTGTAGGCCAATACTGTTTTCTGGAAATTATCAGAACTTGCAATTTTTCCAATTTCAGAAGAAAGCTCTCCCAATTCATCAACATGCTTTTGAAATTCTTTGCTTTCTGGTTTTAATTCCTTTAAAGCTTTACTTTTTTCCTGTATCTTTTTACTGAGATCGGCGATTTTTTTCTCGTCATCAGATTTTTTATATCCTTTGGGAGTAACAATTATATCTCTGCTTTTTTCTGGTCTTATCGTGTCTTTTTTGATTTGAGAAACAGCTTCCTCAATGGCAATATTTGTTTCTTTAATTTCTTTATTTTTAGCATTTACCATATAGGCAAAAGCCACTGAAAATAAAACCGGCAATGCAAAAATTCTTCGCGCATACCCGAATTTGGTTTTAGGTTTTTGTAACATTTTGAGTCGTTTTTTTAGATTTGAACTTAGAAACGGACTGGTTGCAGGTAACTGTGTTCCGGAAAAGTGACTTGCTAAAAGCATCTGCGCAAATGCTTTTGTGTCCGATTGTTTTACGGCCTTTTTATCGGCCAGATACTCGTGGATTAAACTTATTTCTTTTTTAATGATATGAAAAAACGGGTTGAACCAGAAAACGGAAGTAATCACTTCAATAAAAATTTTATCGAATGAGTGTTTCTGCTCAATATGCACCATTTCATGCTTTAAAATCTGTTTTCCAATGTCTGAATTCAATATAATTGTATTCTTCCAGAAAAGATTTTTAAAGTAAGAGAACGGAGCTTCGGTGAGGTTTGTATGGTAAAAATTAATACCATCAAAACTTTCTTTTTGAAATTGGCTTTTAAGCTGTTGTATTCTAAAGATCCCGTAAATGAATCTTCCTAAAAAATAGAGAGAAACCAATCCCAAAGCTGAAAAAATAATTCTAAAATAAGTGTGGTCATTTTCTATGTTTTTGGTTGTATTAAAATTCTGTATTTTATCCAGCAAGCTATAAACATCATTATTTACCTCTATTGTAAAATCATCCACCGTGATCAGCGGTAATAATAGTGATATCAATATTGCAGACAGTAAATAAAATCTGTTATAATGATGAAACGTCTTGTCTTTTAAAGACAACTGATAATACAAAAACATTACACCAGAAGATAAAATTACTTTTACAAAGTATAGAAGTATTGCTTCCATAGCTAGTCTTTCTTTTTGAGTTCGTTTAATAAAATTTCAAGATCTTCAACAGTCATTTCATTTTTTTCTACAAGAAATGAAACGGCACTTTTATAAGAACCTTTAAAATAGTTTTTCACAAGGCTCTTCATGGTCTTCCCCGAATACTGCTCTTTTGAGATTAGCGGGAAATATTCATGCTGTCTTCCGTAAACGCTGTAGTCTACGAACTCTTTGTCTTTCAACACTTTTAAAATAGTTGAAACAGTATTGGTATGCGGTTTTGGCTCCGGAAAAAGATCCAAGACATCTTTTAAGAATCCTTTTTCGAGTTTCCATAAATACTGCATTACCTGCTCTTCTGCTTTTGTTAACGTCTGAATTATCATATCCTGTTTCATTTATCATTAAATATGATATAAAATTGTATCAAAATTCTATATCACTAAGAAATTAGTTATACAAATGTAGAAATAAATTTCACTCCAACAACTATTTTTTTAGTGATAAAAGATTAATTAATATAAAGTTCTGAAAATCAATTAAATAAATTTTATTAAAATATGTTAAATTTTTAATTGATCGAATTTATTACCTTATTAATCGGCAGTAAAATTTAGGATTAGAACACAAATTCTTAAAACTTGTTAATTTTTATTAAATAAAATTAAAATCTATTTGTTTAAACTGAGAAAATATATTTATTTTAGTGCTTTAAAAATTTCTCATGAAAAGATATAATTTATTGATTGTACTATTACTACTTATTTTTAATGTAACGACTGCTCAAAAGAAGAATTCTCCTGCAGCAGATTTTGGAACTTTAAAAGAAACTAAAACAAAAATCGAAAAAACAGTTCCTCTTGTTATAGGACATTTGCAGACAATCGCAACCAAAGAAGGCGATAACAATATCCTTACCAACGGAAAGACTGCTTTAGGAAAAGAATATGCAAAAGTAGAGCAGGAATGGCGTTTGTACAGAGGGAATATGGAAAGCTGTATCCTAAACAATTCGAATAAAAAATCTAAAAAATGTCTTGAATATCATAACAGAATGTTCAGAGATACAATGATTAACTACAAAAATTACATCACTTATCTTACTAAAAAGAACGGATATTTAGGTGTAGAAGGTGATACTAAAATAGATTTCAATCCTGCTGAAATGGCAACTAAACTAAGTGAAGCTTATTTCAACGCAAGCGATGCCGCAGGAAGAATGAAAGGAATGCAGAAGAAAGATTTCTTAGATCAAACAAATGGTGACGACTATAAATTAAGTCCTTATGCTACAATAGCTCAATAATATATAATCCCGCTTCAAAAGCGGGATTTTTTTTATTTAAAATATTCATTATTAAGTTTAATAGTTATAAAACAAAAAAAGAGAACCACAATGTGATTCTCTTAATTTAGTAGCGGGAACCGGACTCGAACCGATGACCTTCGGGTTATGAGCCCGACGAGCTACCTACTGCTCCATCCCGCGGTGTATCTTTAGAGTGCTTACCGAAAGCACTTAACTTAGTAGCGGGAACAGGACTCGAACCTATGACCTTCGGGTTATGAGCCCGACGAGCTACCTACTGCTCCATCCCGCGATATTGGATTGCAAATGTACGACAATTTTTTAAAAATCCTAATTTTTCTTTTAAATAAAGGAGTTTTATGAAAACTATTTTAATATTTGTATCTTTGTACTATGGCAAAAATACTAAGAATTTACCCGGAAAACCCTCAGGAAAATCTTATTAATGAGGTAATTAAATGTTTAAATAATGGCGGATTGATCATTTATCCTTCTGATACTATTTATGCGTTAGGTTGTAATATTTTTGATATAAAAGCCATGGAAAAACTGGCCCAGATCAAAAAAATGAAACTTGAGAAGGCTCAATTCTCTATTATTTGTAACGATTTAAGCCATCTTTCAGATTTTACAAGACCTATTGACACCTCAGTTTTCAGGTTCTTAAAAAGCCACCTTCCTGGGCCTTTCACATTTATCTTAGATGCGAATAAAAGTGTGCCTTTAGCTTATAAAGGTCACAAAACGATCGGTATTCGTGTGCCGGATCACCCGATTCCACAGCTTATTGTTGAAAAATTAGGACATCCGATTGCTTCAACTTCGATAAAAGACGATGACGAAATCATTGAATATTCTACAGATCCCGAATTAATTGCCGAAAAATATGATCATTTGGTTGATATTGTCATTGATTCAGGGTACGGTGACAACGTTGCTTCAACAATTGTAGACCTTACTTCCGGAGAACCTGAACTTATCAGACAAGGAAAAGGAATTATTTAATTATAATTTCTCAATCATTTTATGAGTTTTAACGGAAAATATTCTTTAGGAATTCTTCTCACTTTTGTGCTTCTTGCCTTAGTGATGCTTTATGTTTTTCCTTTTCTCAGTTTAATTACCGGGATAAAAACCATGACATCCGGTCTGTTTTTGAATAGCAGAATTGTTATTTGGATCGTTTTGTTATTGATTTTCCTTTACAGTAAATTAATCGAGAAAAGCGCCATTACGATTTGGAAAGACAAAGAATATCCAATGTCATTTTATATTGGTGCAGTGGTTTGCCTTTACTTTATTTGTGCAATTGGAGGCGCACTTTTAAATGGTTTGATCTTTCTTATTACTCACGAAAAAATGAGTGATAAACTCATTCAGCTGCAATCGATTTTTAAGAATAATTATTTTTTAATTATTTTTACTTGCCTGACTGCGGGCGTTGTAGAAGAGGTTTTAATGAGAGGTTATATCCAGCCCAGAATTGAAAAAATATACAACAGTCCGGTTTTAGGAGTCATTATCTCCGCCATTTTATTTGGAATCCTTCACAGCACGTACGGAACGATTGGTCAGGTTGTAGGACCTCTCTTTATCGGGATCGTTTTTGCTGTATTTTATAAATTATATTCGAATATTAAAATCATTATCATGTGCCATTTTCTATTTGATTTTGTGTCTTTGATGATCATGAATTTTATTGATATTAAACATTTATCCGCTTTTTAACAACATGAAAATAATAACATCTCCTGCCAAATTAATGAACGTAGAAAACTCAACAGACCTTTTGAGAACAACTACGCCTAAATTCATTGAAGAAGCAGCACTTTTACAATCACATTTAAAACATAGATCTCCAAAATATCTTTCTGAACTGATGGAAATATCGCCAAAACTGGCCGATGAAAACTGGGAAAGAAATCAAAAATGGAAAGATAAACCCACCGCAAAAGAATCTGCACCAGCCATGTTTGCCTTTACTGGTGAAGTTTACAGAGGTTTGGATGCTAAAACTTTAGATAAAAACGCCGTAGATTATTTACAGAAAAACTACAGAATACTTTCCGGATTGTATGGTTTGTTGAAACCATCTGATAAAGTAATGCTTTACAGACTGGAAATGGGACGTAATTTCGAGTTTGAAAATTATAAAAATCTTTACGAATTCTGGAAAGAAAAAGTGACAGAACAATTGAATTCTGAGATGAAAAAAAATGAAGTTCTTCTTCATTTATGCAGCAACGAATACGGAAAAGTAATTGACAGAAAAAAGCTGAATCATCCCGTAATTGATTTTGATTTTTACGAATTAAGAGACGGAAAACTGAAAACAATCGTCGTTTACACAAAACATGCAAGAGGTTTGGTCGTAAGATTCTGCGCAGAAACCAATGCGAAAACGTTAAATGATGTAAAAGCTTTCAACTACGAAGGTTATAGAATCAACGAAGAAAAATCTACAGAAACTAAATTGGTTTTTATACGATAAATGAAGAATATAGAAATCCGAAATTTGATATTTCCAAAGGTTTTAAAACTTGTTTTTTCGATGAGTTTTATCCTTAGCTGTGCTCAAAAAAAAGAAGCATCAATTAACGGATTTCTAGATAATCATACTTTTAATAGTCCTTACGAAGATTCGATAAGCTTCAAGACAGACAATATTTTTTCAGTTACAAAATTAAAAAAACCTGAAAAAAATGATAGTATTTCTGCAAAATTTAACGGTCTTTCTTATACAAGAGAATCATATACAGAATATCTTCCTGACGGTAGAAAATTGTATCGGAAATCTACTTACGATAAAAATTCTGTTGTAGAAAAATTTCATTATAAAAATAATCTTCTAGTTCTTAAAGAATTAATTGAAAACAAAAAATATTACAATTATAACTGGCTATTTTACAACAAAGAAAATTACCTTCAAGAAGAAATAGATTATAAGATAGGCGAAAATAAATCCTTTATTTATGAAGGTTATACGAAATATAATTTCTCTTCCGAGGCAAAAAAGACAACCGTTAAAATCATTGATTACGGTTATGATTCTGTAGCCAACCCTGAAGAAGAATATATTTTTGAATTTCCTATTCTCACTAAAAAAACGCCTTTGTATCAATCTAAAATCCATCGCTATCAATGGATGAATGGGACTTACAAACCTATTGATATTAAAAATTACGTTATTGAAAATAGCGATGTGAGTTTCAAATATGATAAAAATGGCTACTTACTTTCAGAAATTTGGCTGGCAAATCACAATTCTCTTGAAAATAAAACGGAATATGAGTATTCAAAAGATTATCTGGAGCGTGTTGAACAGCAATATCACATGCTTGGAACAGAAAAATCAATGAAAACCACCCGAAAATATGATGATCATAACAACCTTGTTTTTGAGCAAAGCATAGAATATACAGGACATCCTTTATATGCCGAATCTTTTGAATACACTTACGATAAACAGGGAAACTGGATTTCAAAACAACACTACAGACAAGATCCAGACGAAGGAATTAACAGTAAAAAAGAGCTTATTGATTATGAATATCGTGAAATAAAATATTACGATTCAAATTCCAAACCTAGAAGTTTTACTTTACCGGAATTCCCGAAAGATGCAGAAAATATCCGAACATATATTCCAAAAATATCAGAC
>Ga0302167_10000916_pt1 | contig 13316 bp, 16 predicted proteins | sample I_Fen_N1_1_FD_193496 | JGI IMG/M metagenome (GOLD analysis project Ga0302167, IMG submission 193496) | Peat permafrost microbial communities from Stordalen Mire near Abisko, Sweden - I_Fen_N1_1 | ecosystem: Environmental > Terrestrial > Soil > Wetlands > Permafrost | place: Sweden: Abisko...
AATTAATATTCAGCTCTCTTACTCCAGTTATCGATATGTTTGTATCTGTGGTAGGAGTTTGGTGAGATTTTTTTTCATCTGCAAAGTTAGCAAATTGATTGATTGGAAACGAAAATAGTTTTCAACAGCCTGAAGTTTCTCAAAAAGCGCTACCTTTGCAGCCTGAAAAATTGAACTGTTCGGAGCCTGAACTGTTTTAATTCATAAAAGATAATTGTTTGCAAATCTGCTTTTTGTTCTGTTGATATTTGCAAATTACAACTAAAAAACATGCAAAAGTTAAGTACCTGGATATTGAAATCGGCCGGTTGGCGAACGTACGTTACAGTAGAAGAACCCGCAAAAAGTGTGATTTGTGTAGCACCGCATACCAGCAATTGGGATTTCTTGATTGGAAAATTGTCTTATTGGGCTTTGGGTCGGAAATCGTCTTTTCTGATCAAAAAATCGTGGTTTATATTTCCGCTGAATTATTTATTTGATTCATTGGGTGGAATTCCGGTCGACCGTTCGAAACGAAACTCGGTGACACAGCAGATGGTTGAAGAATTTGATAAAAGGACGTATTTTCATTTGGCTATTACACCCGAAGGCACCCGCAGCTTGGTGCATAAATGGAAGATGGGATTTTATCATATTGCAGTAAAGACTAATGTGCCCATACAGCTGGCTTATATCGATTATGAGAAAAAAGAGTTGGCCATCAAAAAAGTTTTTTATCCTACAGGAAACGAAAAAGCCGACTTGGACGAAATTCAGGAGTACTATAAGAATGTAAGCGCCAAGAATCCAAAGAATTTTTATATTCCGGGGAAATAGTTGACAATTGAGAAGTAGTTACGAGTATTTAGTTACGAGTTACAAGTCTTATTATCTGAATGTTATTTCGAAATAACACATCAGTAATTATTTTTTACTACTTAGTTATCAGTTGATAGTGAAAATATAGAATAATAACACGAAGTAATATTGCCGAAGGCAAACAACAATATATCATGCGCATTTCCATTATTCAAGATATTATAGTTTGGGCTGACAAGGATGCTAATCTAAAAAAAACAGGGGAGCAACTGGCTTTACTAGCTGGACAAACTGATTTGGTGGTACTGCCCGAAATGTTTACTACGGGCTTTTGTACTGATGATTTGCATTTGGCTGAACCAATGACCGGGGAAACCATTCAGAAACTAAAGTTCTGGGCTAATAAGTTTGCGTTTGCTATCGCCGGTAGCTTCATTGCCTCCGAAGAAGGTAAGGTCTACAATCTTTCTTTTTTTGTTTATCCCGATGGTAGCGTTGAAAGTGCCGGAAAACGTCATTTATTCTCTATGGGTGGCGAACAAAATCACTTCTCGGCAGGCGATAAGCGGTTGATTGTAAATTACTGTGGTTTTAATATATGCCTGTTGGTTTGCTACGATGTGCGATTTCCGGTATGGGCGCGCAATGTAAATAATGAGTACGATTTGTTGATCTACGTGGCTAATTTCCCAGAACGGCGAATTAATGACTGGGATATTTTGCTGCGGGGCCGGGCTATCGAAAACCAAACCTATGTGTGTGGCGTGAATCGGGTAGGAGTGGATGGACTGGGAATAGCCTACAACGGACATTCTGCGCTGCTCGACTTCAATGCCAATTCACTATTGACTTTTCCCGAAAACGAAATTTCTATTCAAACAGCAGAACTCGCCCCGGAACCTCTGCAACGCTATCGCAGGAAATTTGCTGTATGGCGCGATGCTGATAGGTTTGAGTTGAAGTAACTCCTTTTATACCTGAGTTTTTTGGAAGTATGGTAATCGTGAATTGTTCTTATCTGTCCTTTTATTCTATCAATATTATTGCTATGCGGTTCATTTCGCCGGGGTTGGTTACCACGTTCAGGTCATACCCGGCATTGCGTGCTGTTTGATATACATCCACTGCAAAGCTTTCGGGGCTTGGACGCGAATGACTTTTATCTTTGCAGTCGTGGCGGTTACCCACGCAGCTTTTGCAAATTGAGCAACAGGTTTGATTGAGCAAAAACACTTTATGATGACCGCTAATGAAAATTTTTCGTTCGGTTTCCAATAGTTTACCTGTCATAGCTTTTGACCAATCGGAAGGGTAGTCGTTTTTATCGGCAAATATGCTCAGCCGAATAATCAGTCCGGTTTGATATTCACTGAAAAATCGTTCACATTCAGTTACAGACGGCGTGTGTGGCGGACAAGTGCCGGTGCCATAATCGCTACAGCCAAACGTACATTTCACCCTAACCCACTGCGACACGACTATTTCTTTGGGTGATATCCAACGGTAATCGGTGAGTTCCTGCTCAGCAAGAATGGCTTCTATTTTTTCTTTGGGAATCATATGAGTATGTTTTTTTAGTGATAGGCTGATACCCCCGTCACTACGTTTTTAAATAATGTTTTTTTTATTCTCAGTTCACCAATTACCCGATTGTTTCCCAGTGATGCTATCAATTTTCAGTATTAGCAAAGTCATGCGAGCCAAGGTTTTTTCTTCGTAGTTTAGTTCCATTTCTGCACCGTATTTTCGCATTATCAGGTCAAGGCCTTTTTTCTTTATAGACGGGTCGTTGTCTATGGTAATGGTGCCTCGTCCCATTACCGAGCGGTATTTGGCAGTCCATCCGCAAGGAATATCGCTCTTCACAATTTCATGATGAAGCTCTATCTCAAAACTGACTTTACTGTTTTGTTTCAGCAGTTCTATTTTCTTTCCGGCATGTGCCGAATGAATGTAGATTACATTGTTGTGGTAGGCATAATTCACCGGTACAATGTATGCTTCATCGTTATCCACCAATCCCAGTCTGCATATATCTGACTGTAAAAGAATTTCTTCAATTACTTTATTATCGGTTATTTCTTTGTCGAGTCTTCTCATTTTTCTTCGATGTGTTGATATTGGAATAAAAAAATCCCCGCTTACAAGCACGTGCAGAAGCGAGGATTATTAATTGTTGTTATAGTATGTTACTCTTCAGCTTGTACGTTGTCAGTTTTCGATTTTTTTACCGGTTTTTCAGCAACTTCGGTTTTGCCTTTAGGAGCATATTTTGTGCTCTTCTTTTTTCTGCGAACATAAGTTCCCGGAAGGATTACATCGATAAGGTGTTTTCCGAGAAGTCCAAGTTTCACAGCGCAACCCAGTGATGCTAAACTAAGCAGCATGATAATCCATGTATAAGATTCGGGCGTGAAAATGATTAACTGAACAAAGGAAAATATCAGAATAAAAATACTATAAATTATCTTCGACTTCAATAACGGAGTTCTCAACGTTTTAAATCGTGTGATTCCATCTACGACTCCCGAAATGAATGATAATACTAACGAAATGGGTAAAGCCCAAACCGAAAACGTAATAACCGAATGTATTATAGTTTCTTCAAAATTAGGGAAAATATAATGAAACGCAATGAGTAGTGGTGTAAGCGCCACAAAGGTTTGTGAAAGGTGAATGGCAATAGGGTGTATGTCCAGACTCAATATCAACAATCTGTTGGACGAAACTCTTTCTCTGTATGGTTCAAAAACATTTCTTGGTAGTCCGCAAGCCGGACAAACGTCGCCTAAGTCGCTTGCTTTCATTACATACCCACAAGGTCGGCAACGGACTAGTTCTTCATCTATCATAATTGGTATAATTTTAAATTTGTTTTGTTGCCACAAAGATAAAAACTTATTAATAATAGACAATAATAAAACTGTTTTTTTTGTTTTAGATAATGGACTCGCCTTTGTTTTATAAGCAGATTTATTGCTTCAATTTATAAAACCTGCACCACTCTGTAAGACCACATTCTTCGCACTTGGGCTTACGAGCCAGGCATACATAGCGTCCGTGTAGAATAAGCCAGTGATGCGCTTTGGGAATTAAATCAGCTGGTATATATTTAACCAGCTCTTGTTCTGTTTGCAATGGATTTTTTGAGTTGGTTGTCAGCCCCAATCGCTCAGATATACGGAATACGTGTGTATCAACAGCCATCGTTGGTTTGTTGAAAACCACCGATGCGATAACGTTGGCAGTTTTGCGTCCAACGCCCGGGAGTGTTTGTAGCATTTCTACATCGTCCGGCATCACGCCGTTAAAGTCCGAAACTAATTTTTGAGCCATGCCTACCAGATGTTTGGCTTTGTTGTTTGGATAGGAAATGGATTTTATGTATTCAAAAATTACTTCGTGGTTCGTAGCTGCCATCGCTTCAGGGGTAGGGAAATCGGCGAGTAAGCGGGGCGTAATCATGTTTACTCGCTTGTCTGTACATTGCGCCGAAAGAATAACGGCTACCAGCAGTCCGAATGGATCAGTATAGTGTAATTCGGTTTCGGCAACAGGCATATTTTCAGTAAACCAGGCAATAATATGGGTGTATCGTTGTTTTGTTGTCATTGCGTCAATTTGTAAAGTTCTGCCCGGATTTTATTACAGAGACTTCGTCCAGAGTATCTTCCGAGGGAATGGTTCTTTTTTCTGCAAATTTATAGGAAAAGATGTAATATGCGCGTTCATTTTTATTATTTTTGCATTTTAAAGAATAAACTACTATAACTCTATCTGTAAGCAAAAATACATGGCACCAAAGAAACCTATCAAAACCATCTCAAAACCCGAACCAAAAGCTGCTTCAAAAAAAGAAAGTAAGCCCAGAGATCCCAATGAACCGGGTGTTGGAGTAAAACTGAAAAACTTCCTGATTGATGAGCGTACCCGTATTGTAATGGGAATTGCAGTGTTGATAGGTGTTTTGTTTCTATTGGTATCGTTCGTTTCTTATTTCTTTTTTGCCTATGTCGATCAGAGTAAGATGGAGCTCAGTTGGGGCGAATTGCAAAAGATGCGTTCCGATATTCAGAATTGGGGATCGGTGTTAGGCGCCATATTGTCGGATACGTTTTTACGTCGAGGCTACGGTATAGCCTCGTTTGCACTGATTTATTTCGGAACTATAATAGGGCTACGATTACTTGCTGCAAAGGTTACTCCGGTTTGGAAAGCATTTTTTCATACTTGTTTTTGGCTGGTCTGGTTTTCTACTTTGCTGGGTTTTGTGTTGATTCCGTTTACCGATAGCTATACATTTTCATTCTCGCCGGGTGGTGAGCAGGGCGACGAAGTGAGCCGTTGGCTGATTTCCTATGTGGGAAACTCCGGAACTCTGATGATTTTGATCGGGTCGTTTCTCATTTATGCTATTATCTCGTCTAAAAAAACGATTCCTTTTCTCAAAGGTCTATTTAAACGTAAACCTAAAGATGCTGAAATAGCTGCTGAGCCTGAACTGGAATTTTCCGAAGAATCTGATGAATATGAATCAGAAGCTACCGTGGCGGTGGGAACTGAAATTATACCCGAAGACTGGATTGTAAAAGGCAATGAAAGCGATGAAGAGCTTGTTATTGAAACACCTGAACAGGAAAAGAACGATGTGCTTTTTGAAATTCAACAGCCAGAAGCTAATGAGGAGATTAGGTCGGCAGAAGATGAAGAGTCTGGTTTGACTAACGACGATAATGAAGACCCTTTTTACAATGTGGCCAAGTTAGGTAAATACGATCCCACACTTGATTTGTCGCATTATACTCCTCCTACCCTTGATTTGCTCAAAGTGTACGGTACTGACAATGATACGCAGATAGACATGGTGGAGCAGAATGCCAATAAAGATCGTATTATCAAAACATTGCAAAACTACGGAATAGAGATAGATACAATTAAAGCAACTGTAGGTCCAACCATCACTTTGTATGAAATTGTTCCGAAAGCAGGTGTTCGTATTTCTAAAATCCGTAATCTGGAGTACGATATCATGCTTAGTCTGGCGGCTACGGGTATTCGTATTATTGCTCCTATTCCGGGCAAAGGTACCATCGGTATCGAAGTGCCAAATTCCGATCCGCAGGTAGTTTCGATGCATTCGATAATCGCTTCCAAAAAATTCCAGGAATCTAAGTTTGAACTTCCTGTTGCTTTTGGACGCACTATTACCAATGATATTTTCATGGTAGATTTGGCTAAAATGCCTCACCTATTGGTGGCTGGAGCAACAGGACAAGGTAAATCTGTAGGTTTGAACGCCATTATTACTTCCTTGCTTTACAAAAAACATCCGTCGCAATTGAAACTTGTGCTGGTAGATCCAAAGAAGGTTGAGTTTAATATATACGGAGATATTGAGAAACACTTTTTGGCAAAATTACCCGACGGGGATGATGCCATTATTACGGATACGAGTAAGGTGGTTGAAACACTTAACTCGCTCTGTAAGGAGATGGATGACAGGTATGACCTGCTTAAAAAAGCACATGTCCGAAATATTAAGGAGTACAACGAGAAGTTCTTTGTTCGTCATTTAAATCCGGAGAAAGGACACCGTTTTTTGCCATATATCGTGGTAATTGTGGATGAGTTCGGAGATTTGATTATGACAGCCGGAAAAGAAGTGGAAATGCCGATTGCTCGTATTGCCCAGCTGGCTCGTGCAGTAGGAATTCACATGATTCTTGCCACACAACGTCCGTCGGTTAATATTATCACCGGTGTAATTAAGGCCAATTTCCCTGCCCGTGTAGCATTCCGTGTGTCGTCTATGATTGACTCACGCACCATTCTGGATTCTCCGGGAGCAAATCAACTGGTGGGTAGGGGCGATATGCTTTTCTCGCAAGGAAATGATCTGACCCGTGTGCAGTGCGCCTTTGTTGATACTCCCGAAGTAGAAAATATCGTACATCATATTGCCCAGCAGCAAGCATATCCAACAGCGTTTTATTTGCCTGAATATGTAGGGGCTGAGGGCGAAGGTATAGATGTCAGCTCTGTGGATATGAGTAAGCGCGATCCTCTTTTTGAAGAGGCTGCCCGCTTGATTGTGGCTAACCAGCAGGGTTCTACATCGCTTATTCAACGGAAGTTTTCAATAGGTTATAATCGTGCAGGTCGTATTGTCGATCAGTTAGAAGTGGTTGGCATTATCGGACCTTTCGAGGGAAGTAAAGCTCGTCAGGTATTAGTTATGGACGATTACCATTTGGAACAGATTTTGAAAAACCTGTAGTCAATTTTCAATTCAATTATTATGATTCAATAATAGTATTATGCTTAAAAAAATAATTTTCTCAATTACCATTCTGTTTTTTTCTGCTCAGTTAAGTATAGCTCAAAATAATCCTCAGGCAGAAAAAATCCTGACCGATTTACTGGCAATGGCTAAAACTAATGCCATAAAAACCAATTTTAAATTGATAGCTACCGACAAAAATAACCTTCAGGGATTAGCTTCGAGTGGTGCATTTACGTTAAAGGGATCTAAATTTGTGTTAGAAATGAGCGATATGAAAGTCTGGTTTGATGGAAAAACTCAATGGGCTTGGGTGGAACAAAATAATGAGGTTTCTATAACCGAGCCATCCGAAAAAGAACTTGCCGAAACAAACCCAATGGCTATCCTGTCGGGGTACAAGTCAAAGTGTACGATTAAGTTTTCTGCAAAAGCAAAATCGGCTCAAAACTATTTCATAGAAATGCTACCAAAAACAGGAAGTAAAGATATTACCAAAATAGAAGTTCAGGTAAATAAAGCCTCCGGAGGGCTGTCTTCCATTAAGTTGTCGAATAAAAACGGAACCAGTTCATTGCTCGTTTTGAGCAATTTTCAGAAAGGAATAGCGGCTGCCGATAATATCTTTGTTTTCAATGCAGCAAAATACAAAGGCGTATCCATTAACGACTTGAGATAAGACTTTTTTCTTGGAGTATTTCAATGTGATATGTCTATTGAATTTATAAATACCGGTATAGAACCTTCATAATCATTAGCATTAAAACCTTTTGATATTATATTTGTTTGACAAATAAATTCTCATAAAAAACGATTTAAATATATGAACGAAAAAGTACGTTGCCTTATTATTGGCTCAGGTCCTGCAGGATATACTGCTGCAATTTATGCTTCACGCGCTAATCTATCGCCCGTTCTGTACGAAGGTATGCAACCCGGCGGACAACTAACAACTACCACCGAAGTAGAAAATTTTCCGGGATATCCATCGGGTACAACCGGCACAGAACTGATGGAAGACCTGAAAAAGCAAGCTGAACGTTTTGGTGCGGACATTCGTTTTGGTGCGGCTACTGCTACCGATTTATCAGCTGCCCCTTACAAAGTGACTATTGATGGCGAGAAAGTTATAGAAGCCGAAACCATTATTATTTCAACCGGTGCTACTGCTAAATACCTAGGATTGCCCGACGAACAAAAATATGCAGGTTCGGGTGTGTCGGCTTGTGCTACCTGTGACGGCTTTTTCTATCGAAAACTTACTGTAGCAGTTGTTGGTGGCGGCGATACCGCTTGTGAAGAAGCTACTTATCTGGCCGGATTGGCAAGTAAAGTGTATCTTATCGTGCGTAAGAACTTTTTACGCGCTTCTAAAATTATGCAGGAAAGAGTGCTTAGTAATTCGAAGATTGAAGTGCTTTTTGAACACGAAACGCTGGGACTCACCGGTGATCAGGTGGTGCAAGGTGCAAATTTGGTTAAGCGACGCGGACAAGCTGACGAAGAGCATGTTCATATAGATATTGATGGCTTCTTTCTCGCTATTGGTCATACGCCAAACTCTGATATTTTCAAACCATGGATTGAAACTGACGAAGTTGGCTATATTAAAACTATTCCGGGTACACCACGCACCAATGTATCAGGTGTTTTTGCCTCTGGTGATGTGTCCGATCCACATTATCGTCAGGCAATTACAGCAGCCGGAACAGGTTGTCAGGCGGCTATCGAAGCCGAACGATATTTATCGGAAAAGGGTTTGTAAAACAACTTAGATATATTTTAAACGGGATGTCGGTTTTGGCATCCCGTTTTTGTTTGTCTGTATTATTGTCATAGGGTTTCATTGTGCTCATTTCAATTACTTTCCGATGTTTTTTCTGCACATCAAATCATTATCAAAGTTGGTATAGAGTATTTTAAAATATCCTTTTCATTTTGGCGGTTTTTTTGTACTTTTGTGCGATTAAAACTAAAAACACCTCTATGCAACCCAATATTGCAAAATCTGCTTTACGCAGTTTCCATTTTATCGGGCTATTGTTGTCTGCTAAATTTATTCTTTCTACTCAACGATATGAGATTTTGGCTATGATAGCCGTTTTCATTTCGGTTATGGTAATTTTTATGCTTTTCAGAACCGGTCTGCATTTCAGAGAAACCGAATGTGAGGGTTTTATCTCTTACTGGAAAGCTTTCAAATATATTTTTCTGATTTATTTATTTGCATCTGTAGTGATGTGTATTGTTATGGTGATTTATACAAGCTTTATTGATACTCAGTTTTTATCATATCAGCTTGATTCCATGTTGAAAGTGTACGAAAGCATTAACTACTCTATTGACGATAATACTCAAAAAGCTATGCAGATTATTTATACTCCGGTTCCGTTTGCCATGCTGAGTATTTTTGCAAGTGCTTTAGGTGGTGCATTTTGGGCATTAATTTTGGCATTTTTTGTCAGAAAGGAACCAAATAATTTGTTTGATCAACAGTAATTGTCGGTATATATTAGCTTTTTCTAATAAGAACATGAAACTAAATTAAATATGGATATTTCAATAGTTGTGCCGTTGTATAATGAAGACGAGTCGCTGCCAAAATTGTTTGAGTGGATAGAGCGCGTCATGAATGAAAATAAATATACTTACGAAGTTATTTTTGTGAATGATGGAAGCACAGACAAATCATGGGAAGTCATTGAATCACTTCAGAAGCAGTCTTCGAATGTGAGAGGAATTAAATTCCGTCATAACTATGGAAAATCTCCGGCTTTGTATTGTGGATTTCGTGCTGCCAAAGGCGATGTGGTTATTACTATGGATGCCGACTTACAGGATAGTCCGGATGAAATACCGGGATTGTTTTCGATGATAAAAGATGAGAACTATGATTTAGTGTCCGGTTGGAAAAAGAAACGATATGACTCAAAACTAACGAAGAATATTCCTTCAAAAATATACAATGCTACGGCTCGCAAAGTAACAGGACTCAATCTGCACGATATGAACTGTGGTTTGAAAGCTTATCGCAATGAGGTGATTAAGAATATAGAAGTGTACGGCGAAATGCACCGCTACATCCCTTTCTTGGCTAAAAATGCCGGATTTACCAGTATTGGCGAAAAAGTAGTTGAACACCGCAAACGGCAGTTTGGTGAAACAAAATTTGGATTGAACCGTTTTGTAAATGGTTACTTGGACTTAATGACACTTTGGTTTTTGTCTAAGTTTGGTAAGAAGCCGATGCATTTTTTCGGATTGTACGGGACTTTGATGTTTTTGCTTGGTTTCCTTGCAGTTATAGTTGTTGGAGTGAATAAGCTTATAGCTATAATTGAAAACGTGAAAGTATCGTTAGTAACTGATAGTCCTTATTTTTATCTGGCTATGTTGGCTATGATTTTAGGAACGCAATTATTTTTGGCTGGTTTTGTGGGCGAAATAGTGGCACGAAATTCTACGGAACGGAATAATTACCAGATAGAAAAAGAAATTTAAACCCATTGGAATGAAACAGTTGTTAATCGTTGGATTGGGTGGCGCTATTGGAAGTATTGCCCGGTTTCTGGTTTCGAAGCTAAATTTGCACTGGCATTTTTTGTCGATACCAATGGGAACGCTGACGGTTAATGTTTTGGGAAGCTTACTTATCGGTTTTATTGCAGGTGTTTCTGCCAGAACCGAAGTTATTTCTCCAAGTATGCGTTTGTTTCTGATGGTTGGTATTTGCGGGGGGTTCACCACCTTCTCGTCATTTACCAACGAAAACCTGACTTTGATGCAAAATGGTCAGTTTTTATCGGTATTACTATATACAGGTTTTAGTATATTCTTTGGGTTTTTGGCGGTTTATTTAGGATATGTAGCTTCAAATTTATAGTAACATGAATTCAACCGGAAATAGTATTTTAAAATTCTATGCCAGCAGTACGGATAGAATTGGTCTCGATTTGCTGTATGAGTATCTGGTTACGACGGCAAAGAAGAATGGCATAAAAGGTGTTACTGTTTATCGGGGCATAATGGGATACGGTCAAAGCAGTACTGAAATCAGTTCGACAAGATTTTGGGAACTGACAGAGAAACTTCCGGTAGTAATAGAGATGATAGATAATACTGAGGTTTTGGAAGCATTTTATAAATCGATTGAAAATGAACTGTTGACTATACCGAAGGGTTGCCTTATAACTATGCAGCCCATTGATATAAAACTTTTGAAAACCGGAACTTCGAACAAATAATTGGATTAATTATAAAAGAGCAGTATGGAAATCATGGATATTCTCAAAATATTATTGCCGGCAATACTTGTTTTGTTGACAGCTTATTTGTTGATAGACAAACTGCTAAAGAACGAAGATAAACGACGTAATTTCGAACTGCGAAAAGACATAGTTAATACATTGACGCCCATCAGACTACGGGCATATGAACGCTTAATCCTTGTATTGGAACGAACCACTCCTTCTACTCTCATTGTAAGTGTAGCCAAACCTGGTATGACTAATCTGGAACTCCATACTCAACTATTGGCTTCAATTCGGCAGGAGTTTTCACATAACTTATCGCAACAAATTTATGTAAGCAACGAAATATGGGTTCATATTCGTGCAACGCAGGAGAGTTTACTTAGGTTAGTAAACTCTTGTGCTTCTAAATGTAATCCTGCTAATTCGGCTTCCGAATTGGCTGAAATGATTATTCAGGTTTACGATGCCAGTGAACGTACACCTACAGAACTGGCCATTGATAAACTTAAAAATGAGGTTCAAAACTATTTGTCCTAACGGAAATGTATTTGAAAGAAAGTAAATGAAAAAAGCTCAATATATTATATTAATACTTTGCTTGTTGGTAGGTTTCTCGTGTGCAGTGGATGAAAGTTGCAGAACCAATCGGACGGTGTTGATGAATGTGGGGATGTATCACGTGACTAATAATACCTTGTCAAAAACTTCTGCATCTATGACCATCGACAGTTTAACGGTGCGGGGATTGAAATATGATAATGCTTTAAATAAATATGTTTATGTAGATTCGGTTTTATACAATAATGCTAAAAGTCTGAGCAAAATTAATCTGCCACTACAGAGTTTTGAATCCACTTCGGTGTATGAAATTGTTTTTAATGCAACAGTTACTACACCCAATGTGCTTACCAACAAGGATGATATAATAATTTATAAGAATAAAAAAGATACTTTTACTGTTGCGCATCAGAATATGGATAAATACTTATCACTTGAGTGTGGGAGTATAAAAATTCATTCAGTAGATACTGTTTTGACAACCAATAATTTTATTGATTCAGTAAGAATTACCAAACGCCAAGTAAATAACATCAATGTTGAAAACATTAAAATATATAAGTAGTTTGATTTTTTGCATGTTGATGGTTTACTCCGTACAGGCACAGAAAATTAAAATACAAAAGAAATTAGCTTCTGATAGTATTGCTATTCCGCTTTTCAACGGAATCATTGTGGAGGGAGATATTGCTTCTGTTGCAAGCTCAGTTTTGTCAAATGGAGGAACTTATTCTTACGAGGGAGCTGTAAAGATAGACTTAAAGCATAAATTTTATCCAACATTTGAATTTGGCTATGCCGGTGCTGATAAGCTTACAGTCGATAACATTGTTTTCAGTACCAACGGAGCTTTTTGGCGAGGTGGTATCGATATTAATATGCTCAAACAAAAGAAAGCTGCCAACGCCATAAACAGCATGCTTTTACTGGGAGTCAGGTTAGGAGTGTCCAGTTTTAATTACAACATAAGCAATGTAACCATTGCTGACGAATATTGGGGTGGACCTGTACAGGCAATGAATTACAATAATTTATCTACGACAAAAGTATGGCTTGAGCTAACTGCTGGAATTAGGGTAGAAGTGCTGAAGAATATATACATGGGTTGGACTATCAGAAATAAAAATCTGCTGACGTCTACTGCAGATGGAGCTGTTACACCCTGGTATATTCCGGGTTTTGGAACGAATAAAAGTTCTAATTTGGGGTTGAATTATACCATAGGATATAAATTTCAATTGCCTTCAAAAAAGAAGAATACTGCTAAGCCTCAAGCCGGTGAAGTAACTACAGCGAAAATGAAATAATTCGCTCATTGATTTGAAATTAAAATAAATTACAAACATAACCAATTTACAAACTTATGAATTCTATTCAAAATTTAAATCGTGCAGCTGACAATATACGCATATTGGCTGCATCAG
>Ga0302167_10000929_pt1 | contig 13225 bp, 25 predicted proteins | sample I_Fen_N1_1_FD_193496 | JGI IMG/M metagenome (GOLD analysis project Ga0302167, IMG submission 193496) | Peat permafrost microbial communities from Stordalen Mire near Abisko, Sweden - I_Fen_N1_1 | ecosystem: Environmental > Terrestrial > Soil > Wetlands > Permafrost | place: Sweden: Abisko...
GTCAGTTCTCCCAGCGTTGGCTCCGGCTCCGGTTCCGGCACCAATGGCGGTGCAACTTTGAATCCGTTATCAATAGTAACTTCGAGCCCCGCGCACATCCCGTTCACGGCTTCCGCATATAGCTCTTGCGTAATTTCAATGGCATCAGAAAAAGGCTCGGTGGAAATTTGTCCGCTGGCGGCGTATGGCATTATTTGACCCTCATATAGTACGTGACACCGATGTTTTTAGAGCGGGTCTCATTGCCGATGCGCGGAGTACCGTTTGTGCTGTCAGTGACGGGATCGCCTGTCGTAGCCGACTGCCCGATGCCGTTCGCTGGCCCTGGGAGAGTCCAGGCTGCAACCGAACTTAGCGATATGAATGCTGTAGCAGGGCTAAGCGGCGAATGGCGATGGCCCTGCCCTTGGTCGGCCTCAACCCCACCGCTGTTACCCGCGCGCAAACTGCGACGCTCAGTGTTGATAAGTTGCACGGTTTTCCCATTGATTGGGCTGCCGGACAAACTTACAACAGCCGTTGCAATAACAAGTGGCGCCGAACCCGTGACGCTCTCAGAAGTCAGCACTCCGGTGTTGTAAGCGTCTGCAGCCGTCATCTTGATATAGCGGTAAGCGCTGTTGGTGGTCGGTGGCTGGCTTACACCTGCGATATTATCAAACACAGCGATGGGCACACCCACTGGCTGGTAAAGCCAGGGATCGGCCGCTACCGTCGGCGGCAATTGATCAAGCAATACAAAATCAGCGCCGTCATATTCAACACCAGCAAGCTGGCCCGCAGCAAATACTGCAGCTACCTTGGCGCCAGTCGAGTCGTACTGTTTAAGGTTCTGGGTGCCCCTTCCGGACACGTTAATGGTGTCGTTACCGGTACTGTTCTGGCTGATCACTTCCTACGAGGTGCTGACCATGGGTAAGAATGAGATCGCAAAACGGAAGGAGGTAGGCATGCGAAAAGAACTCATCAAAATTAGTGAGTTCCAGCGCCGGCGCTGGGGCGAGAACGGCACCCCGCCCTGCTCCCAGGCAATTCGCAACCACATCCGCAACGGCATGGTGCCGGGCGAGCAAATCGGAAAACTCTGGTACGTTGATTGGACAGCGTTCAACTCGTCCAAGGGAAACGACCTTGTCGCAATGGTATTAAAAGGAGCTGCATGATGTCGCCACGGCCGCGCAACGCTGCGAACAAGAGCCTTCCGCAGAACCTTTACTATGACGCGCGGCGCGGCACCTATCGGTATCGCCGGCCAACGGACGGCAAGTGGTTCCAGTTCGGTGGCGACCGTATCAGGGCAATCGACGCCGCCAAACAACTGAATCTGGAATTTATGCGCGGCGCTGACCTTGTAGGCGCCGTGCTCTCTGCCTCGTCAGCGTCGTTCGCCACTTTCCTCGATACCTACGAGCGTGACGTACTGCCGCCGCGCGAGCTGGCCAAGGGCACGCTCGGCTTGTACGCCGTCCACTTCCGGCGCTTCCGAAGACAATTCGAGGGAAAGGCCGTCGATCAGATCTAGATCCGCATGGTCGCGGAAATGCTGGATGCTCTCACGCCGCGCACGGCAAACTAGTGCCGCGCTCTCCTGACGGACATTTTCAACCACGCTGCGGCGAAGGGCCTATGCCCAGACAACCCGGCTGCGAGCACGATCAACCGCATCGAGAAGAAGCTGCGCAAGCGCCACACCGTCAATGGGCTGAAGGCTAACCGGGTAGTTTTGCGCGGGTTTTGCGCAGACACAAAAAAGCCGATCCATCTGATCGGCTCAAGTGTCTGATTTTACTCAGGAATAATGGTCGGGACGGAGTGATTCGAACACTCTACCCCTAGCACCCCATAAAGGTGAATTGCCGTCCAGTGGCATCCCACAAAATGCCGGACACTCTCATACACCTTTGTAAACACTAGATATTATTCTAACCAATGTCCATTAGCATCCGATATCATCCGTCTAAAGCTCATCTCAATTCACTACCAATTCACTACCAAGGATTATTACCGTGGCCAATCTCACAGATAAGGCGATGAAGGCGAAGCCTGGCCACACTCATAAATGGATGAGTGAGGTAGCAATTTGGGGCCATGGGGCGCTTCTGGCTCGAATCACCCCAGCCGGCGAGCGGCTTTTCTATTTCCAATACACCAACGACGCAGGCAAGCGATACGCCTTGCCGATCGGAACCTATGGTCCTGGAGACGATGCCGCGACCATGACGCTGTCGGACGCACGACAAAAATCTATGGAGCTCGCTAGCCTACACAAAACAGGTATCAAAAATATTCGCGAACACCTTGAGGCTGAAGAAGCCGCTCGCATAGCTGCCCGTGATGCCGAGCTGGCACAACTGGACGCTGAGAAAGCGAATGCCGCAACCGAACTCGCCCGCCATGCGGCCAGAAAGAGCGTGATGGAACTCTTCGAGCACTGGGCCAAAGTTGACCTGATCAATCGCAAAGATGGTGGTGCGGAAGTGCGCCGAATGTTCGAAAAAGATGTACTACCTTTTCTTGGAGCTATGGCCGTAGCAGACGTGAAGAAGGGTCACATCACTGAAGTAACTGATGCAATGCTGTCACGTGGTGTCAATCGTGCTGCAAAAATAGCCTTTTCGCTGGTGCGTCAAATGTTCCGATTTGCAGTGGATCGAGACTTAATCGAACACGATCCCAGCGCAGGGATTCGCAAAGCCAAGATTGGTGGTAAGGATGTCGAGCGCGATCGAGTCTTGAATGATGACGAAATTCGTTCTTTGGCCCAGAAGGCTCCAAAGGCGGGCCTACTGACCACCACAGAAGCGGCGATCTGGATTGCACTCTCAAGTTGCTGTCGTATCGGGGAGCTGCTGAGCAGCAAATGGGAGCATATCGATTTTGATCAAAAAACCTGGTTAATTCCTGGCGAAAATAGCAAAAACGGCAAGCCACACGTGATCAGTCTATCAGGGTTCGCAATGGCACAATTCGAGCGAGTCCGGCACATCAACGGCAAATCATCCTGGTGCTACCCAAACACGGACAGCAGTGGTCCGGTCTGCTCCAAAACAGTGACCAAGCAACTGGGTGACCGCCAACGTCAGCCGGAACAAGGAACCATGAGTCGACGCAGCGCCAAAGCTCAGGCACTCCTACTCCCGGGGGGCAAGTGGACACCCCACGATCTTCGCCGCACCGGCGCAACGCTGATGACTGCTCTTGGGGTTCTGCCGGAAGTAGCTGAGCGCTGCCTCAATCACACTGAAGACAACAAAATGAAACGAATATATCAGCGCCACAGCTACTCCGCCGAGATGGCTACGGCTTGGAAATTACTTGGCGAGCGCCTGGAGGTGCTTACAACCGTCAAACTGATAGATTAGGTGCAACAGATTCAGTCAGCGTGAGCTAACCCGGCTCATTGGTGTGGACACCTCTATAAATTGCTCCCGCCCCGCTCGAAGGTTACAACCGTGGGTCATCCCCCTGCCCTGCCTAGGGTTGAGATGCCAGCCCTCATGAAAGAAATCGCCAAGCATGATGACCTCAGCTAAAAAGCAATGCAGCTGACCATTTTGACCACGTGCAGGACCAGTGAGGTACTCGGAGCGACTTGGGATGAGCTGGATCTGGAGAAAAAGGTCTGGTAAATACCCCCCCCATCGGATGAAGGCTGCAAAGGAGCATCGCATGCCCCTGAGTCAAGCAGCACTGGACCTGATCAATGGGTTAAGACGGCTTAAGGGAAATGTCCATTTGTTTCCTGGAGCCAGAGAAGGCAAACCGCTGTCCAATATGTCAATGCTGATGTCGCTCCGACGTATGAATCGTACTGACCTGACCATGCACGGCTTTCGCTCCACGTTTCGTGATTGGGCAGCGGAGTCGACTCAATATCCGAGAGAAGTCTGTGAACTGGCTTTGGCACATGTGCGGCAAGACAAGGTCGAGGAGGCCTATTTTCGCGGAGATCTGTTTGAGAAGCGTCAGGCCATGATGTCGGATTGGGCAGTGTTCGTGACTCAGGCTTCTGGTGAGTAAATTGCCCCACTCCAAGCCATCTCCTGCATCGACAAGCGATGCAGGAGATGTTGGTTCTTTTTTGTCCTAGCGATGGTTCCGCCCCTCAAGAACCCCATATTGTTGACGCTGCCCCCGGATTGACCCAATTGCCGACGCAAGACTGCCCCATCTCCACACCTGCAAAAATCCAGCACAGACAACGATTCACGAGGAGTCAAACTGGGGCAGTGAAATCTCGGCAACTGGGTCACCTCGGCATCGGCGCCGACCGAAGGTCGTCAGGCTGAGGTACAGAAAGACGACAGAAAGGGTGCAGCTTGAGTACAAGAAGGCTACAGGATGGGTGCAGGAAGGCGGCAAAAAGGGTGCAGATAGGGAGCAAAAAACACCGACGTAAGGCCGGTGTTAGTAATGTTCCTATAAAGGCTACTCACCATCTATCCATGCGTGTTTTATCCAACTAGCGAGACTGGGCCAAGTTTCATTGGAGCGCCCATCATGCGCCCAGTAACTGACAGAGCCATCCTCAAGAAGACAATAGTAGTTCCCATTATCCTCGCAAATGGGGAGCCACGACGTTGGAACACCTTGCTCTCGAGCCTCCGCAACAACGTTCAGAAGCTCTCTCGGGCTATTTCTGTCCACGGTTAATCGAAGCGCATCCTTGCCATTAAAAATACTATCACTTGCCTCCTTGGCAAAAAACTTATACTCATCCGAAAATGAGATACCGAGTTCACGCTCATAAGCAATAATTAAGGCATCATCAGGAAGTCGCTGTGCATTTGGAAGAGACATACGAACGCTTTTCAGCTCTGCGACAACATCTCTTATGTCAATATCCATAATAATCTCCAATACTAAAATTCATAATTCAAAAATTATTTGCTCGGCTTCTCCAATAGTCTTTTTTCCACTTTTCAAACTGTGATCTGTTGATTCCAGAAGGAATATCAGAACCCGAATTCATATGAATAGCACCACTATTTTGTTGGTGAAAGCTTTGCTTAACCTCAGCAATTGGACCGTCTTGGTTTTGCAACATATGATGCAGATTGACCTTCTTGCCATCAGGACCATATGGAGCCAATCCATTTTTCATGAGATCCAAATTTGTCAGACCAGTTTGGCTATCCACCCTACTCGGATCAACCAAGTCATTCCTCTGATAAACTTTATTACCATTAAATTGTATTGGCTCTTGAGACCAATACTTTCTTTGCTGACCAAAGAAGCCCGTCGCCTCGCTCTCTAACGCCGCTCCTGTTGCTTTTGCACCGAAGGACTAATTTAGCTTATCAAAACCTCTCTTAACCCCTCGATAAATCGGTCCCCTTCTTCACTTTGCGACTCCAAACTAATCATCACGGGAAAGTCTTCGTAAACCAATCGTAGGGGCTGGCCTTTAATAATCACCCCCCAAACCCTAGTATCAACAGAATCACTTCTACTAATGATGCTACCAGAGAAGAGCTTAATAAATTTCTCTGCATAATTAGGGAAACCTTCCCAGCCCACATCAGAAATCAGCTCCGCATACAGCCTTCCAGACTTCATGCGACCAAGAGCATAAACGTCCTCATCAATAAATTTCTTCATTGAAAAAGGTCTCCACCGCCAGCCCGCGTAGAACTTTCAATTATTTGATCAAAAGTTTTACCTTTTTAACTAGATCATCAAATCCGGGTCCAATTTTGTTGCCATATCGCTCCAAGTTTCTCGCATCAATGACATCAAGCATTTCAGGAGGCGTATATTCTCTGTACTTCATTTTCAGCTCGTTTCTTGCGCCATACGCATACTTTGCAACGTCTTCTGCACTAGCACCGCTAGCACGCATCTTGTCTACAGCCCCTTGTAAGTCGTAAACATCTTTAACATAGTTTTGCCGGACAGGAGGGAGATACCCGAAGTCTCCGTCAGCTTTAGATATAGCGTTATCCCAGGCAGGAGTCCCTTTTGAACCGAGTTACTCTGGCAAGGCTCAATCAACAGAAGTGATATTTCCAAGAACTGTACCTAGAGGAAGCCCCCTAGCCTTCCTAATCAGTTGAGCTGTTAATGTCCAGTAGACATCAAGATTTAAAATTTCCAAGTTATCCATAACATCTTTACCGCCGAGAAATAATGGTGTTTTGTATCCGACACACTCTTCATAGCTGGGTGCAGCGCCTCGAATTAGCCAATGGGATCGGAAGCTAACGGCTAAAGCCTCTTCGCTGTACTCAACCAATTCTTGATTATGGAAAGTCACGATATTGCAAGGGATTTCGAGAGCCTGTCCAGTTCCTGGCTCAAACATAACGACTCCAGAATACCCTTCTTCCAATCTGCCTGAGTCAAGTGCAAAAATGCGTCCTAGCCAATCGAACCCAAAACATTGCACGCGTCCATAAAAATCGGGGAACGCATATCCGATTGTTTTGTTCCACTCATCAATCGAACTAGGCGTCATCATTCGATATAATGCGTTATCAAATGAACATCCTCCAAACTCCAATATTAACTCAACCAATCCATAACAATCACATTTAGCATCGAAAACAGGCATATTTTCACTGTTAACACGGTAGTCGATAAAAAACAACTGCGAAAAATACCATACATTTATCAATCTCCAGTTTTCACATTGTTGATTTTTGTTCCAGGCTGCAACCCCTTTGTTTGCTGATAAATTTGAGCACCGAGGCTACGATTAACACTCTATCTAACGGAATCATGTTAGGAGTAGTGTCAGTACCGACGAGCTGTAAGTCAACCATGTGATCTACATCGGAGCCCGGCGGCACTGTGTTACCGGCCTGCCTATAACGACTCGCAGCCGATGTTTCAGAGAGTACTGGCGTTGTTAGGACGGTATCTGCATCGTTTAAAGTATTAATTTTTGCATCTGCATCTGCATCTGCAGCTGCGTGTTGCGCGTCCGTCCATCCTGATTTGTAGGTTAGAGAGAGATCGACGCCATCGCTTGCTGTGCTTTTTGCACCTATAAGTAATCTAGCCAGTCACCGGACTTAACATTCTGTCTCTTCTTAAGGAAATCCTCGTACCGAACTTTATGTTTTTCAACATCACCCTCAATATCTATCGAAATAAAACCACGTCCTCTCTCCTCTACAGATAAAGCTGTTGGCTTAATCTTCATCGGCGAAAGCTCTATCAAGACCCCTGAAACCTTAGATTTATGAAATATAAAGCTCTTTCCTCCGGCCAAGGGAAGGATTTCATCCATCACAGAAAACATTATTTCAGGGTTAGAAATCTCAATTTTTTCACCATCTTCATAACTTTCTGAATAATTCTCGGGCATGAGGAAAAGCTTATAATTAATAATAACCAGCCAGCCCTCTAGCTCAACAATATCGCCGATATTCATTATCACTCCCCTATCACAATGGCATTAACGCCTGTTGACATTGCGCCATCTAACAACCCTTGCTGAACACCTCTTGGCCCGACATACGGGTCTCGTGTCATATAGTAACTTACGCCATCAACAGACTTAACACTATCAACAATAATGAAGTGTTTTCCTTGGCCAGCGGGAACCTGAACGATAACACTCGCTCCTTCTTGCAGTGCTTTGTTTAACTGCTCAGGTAGCATTGTAGTGTTTATAGTATTTTTAACTCCCGCCTTAGATATCACATCTGATAATTCCAGAGTGTTAACGCCGGTCGGCCTGACCCCGTTTACAAAGCTTCCAATTGCATTGTCAAGGCTAATAGCCGCACCCGTTTTGTCAGTAATTGTCATTGCTGCGCAGGCTGGTCCGCATACAGGGGCGTCACCTTGTAAAACAACCGAACCCTTTGGTTCATATGGGATCGTTTTAGGCGCAACAGCATACCGCCTGCGCCATCAACAGAAGCACCTGCTGTCGCTTTTGCACCGCTTCAACCCGGCAACAGGACGTTGCTTCTTATTAAATCACACACTAGAAAGCTTCCACAGTATCGCGTAAGGCAGCTCATCATCAACAATATCATTCAAGCGAAAATAATAAACAGCCAATGAACTTTCTAAGCTCTTATGAACAAATGCACCATCAGACATAACACGATAAGAGGCGTACTCCATAAACCTGTCAGAACCAAGAGAGCTAAGAGCATTTTTAATCTGACTATAGGTCCCCCCCGCCCCAACTGGAAGCAATTCAGGCGGCGGCCGGCATACGGCCATGTCATCATTTTCAACATCCCTGTAGTAGGCTCTTCTAAACGCAGGCTCACTGCAGGCCCAGTAGAGGGATAGCAAACGAAGCTTTTCCTCTCCCTCATCGGAAAAAGCGTCAGCTAAAAAATACTGCTCGTCTGAAATTTTGTATGCACCGTCGTCCATAGCGATAACGCATTGCTCCCGTACATCAACGGCGTCCCCAACCTTTGACTTGCACAGCGATGACCATTCTTTCATCTTAAATACCTCAAGCCTATTGTGGTCATTTGAATATTCGGCCTTCGACCCTGCCAGCCTTAAGCGCACTCTCTGCGGCTGCTTTGGCCGATCCCTCCGGCATATTTTTAACGGAGTTTATGATCTCTGACTGCCAGGCCTGTAACTTTGAGTCTGGCAAGGACGTCGGATAGCTTCCGCCAGGAGCACGATACTTGGCGTCCCAGACGATCACAGATCGCGATGATGGATCATACGTAATGTAATCTGCACCTGGGAGTGACGCTTTCCCAGGTCCGGAAATTGGTGTTTGCCCCGATTCAATAGCCTGACTCCAGCCACGAGCCTCCCCAATTGCACCGTTTAACTCAGAATATGGGCTGCGTCCGTTATTAACCTTTGCAAGAACTTCTGGCTCGGCCTGATTTATTACTTTGGGACTCGTCTCCAAAACATTCCTTTCAACCAGCGTGCCTGCCTCTGAGTCAGTCAGCGCACTAGTTGCATTGGGATTTTTAGAGACAGTAGCTTTTGCACCATTAAGCTTGCGCTAATAAATACAATCTTTCTCTCTCTTCAACGACATCCAATCGATCGAACTCCCTAACGAAGCTCTCTACCTCAGAATCCAATTTACAGTTAAACCGCCACAATGCCGTCGCACCAACATTCTGAACAAACTCCAATCCATCTAAAACCTCTCCTGACTCTTCAAACCTTAACACTTTCATCTCTGCCATCAGCTTTTCAAGCAGAACCAGTACCTGCCCCTTACACTCTAAAGAGAAAAGCTCTTCGTACATTGCAGGCTCGTTACGTAAAAAATCTTCTGAAAAAACAAATGTCCCATCAACATAATTTATGCAGGACTCCAAAACAGAAAGCCGCCTCCCCCCCTGACGCACAAATAAAAAATAGATAATCTGCATGGTGATTTCGCACATTCTTAACTACCTCAAAGGCTGAAGATGCCAAACTTCTTTAGTGGCAGGATTATAAACCATCTCCATCGAACCATTCGTATAACGATAGAACCCTGCCATCCTATCCGGGGTAACCGTTGTTGCTGTTTTCAGGACCTCGTCCGCCTGAACAAAAGGTGCCCCTCGCCCAGTCGACCATAAGCGATTGTAGTAATACTCAGAGAATTTGAATGGAGTTCCTTCCGCTTGATAGAAGCCGTCAACCATCTTGATTTCGGGAAGACTACCTTTTGCACCAACTAATAAAGCATCTAATTGTTTTCTAGTTGCCTGACCGGATCCCAATCATTAGGTTTGAGTCGATGCTTGCTCCACCATTGCATTCCCTCCGACACCCACTTTCCGCGTAAATCGGAATGAGCGGTTGTCGAGTCATCATACCCAAACTCCGTCCCGCAGCATGGGCAAATATTGTACGAGGCACAGCCAAAACTGTCATACGCCGGCTCATCAAGATCAGGATACCTGCAGACCGGACATACATATGTTTGATTGCTATTGGGCATTAAAATAGTCCAAGTTTGAACCCTTACCATGCACTGCTGGATCAGGCTTGTAGTACGTGCGAATACTTCCCCCACTTGATACGACACCAAATTCATCAGTGCTAGGGTTGTAACGTACGATATCTCCATTAGGTCTTGCTTTTTCAAGCACGCCCGCAGGCTTCGACGCTGTTAAGAACTTATCAGCTTGTGCTTGGTATTCAAGCGTATTTTTCGCGCCAAAGTCACCGCCATGGCGCGCAAAGTGGTCATCAAGCTTGGCTTGGTCCGCAAACTTCGCTCCGCTTCCTATCTCTTTTGCACCATCAAGTTAACGCTTTACAAGTTCATAAAGCTGTGCCCTCAGCATGTCAAATTCATTATTTTCTACAACCAGTGCCTGACCATCGCTATAAAGAACAAGATCATTCAGAGAGCCCATTCCACCATACATAGATACCAACTTCGACGAGGCATACTTAGGATCGCTGTGAAAATCTGCCCGAATGCCCTCAAGAGCTGCCGCCCATCCCTCTACGTCCCCGCCCACGCGAAGAAGTTCAATCATTCGTTTAAGAGTCAAATCAATATTTTTGAGCTTCATTTCAGCGGACTCGAACTGATTACTTGGACCCCATCAATTAACCAGGGTTTTTGAACTACAATTTGCTGCGTCCCACCAACGTACAACCCACCTTGAGATCCAACCTCGCCAACATACACCTTGGTACCTGCCGGTATTTTTATCTCAAATGTAGTGTCGAGTGGCGACTTCGCGCCTCCTGGCCACTCCGGTAGAACAGCCTTGTCGATCCTTGACTGCAAAATACCAGATGGCGGCTCATTACTAAAAAACTGCCCAAGCGGCTTATCGACAGTACCAGCTCGGTAAAGAACGGTATCCTTTTCGAGTGTGACAACAGAGTAACGTCCGCCAGAAAAAGTTTCAGCAATGCTATCGGCCAATGGTCCAGGTTTGATTGCCGAGTAGGTACCTTCTACTGGCCCAAGACCTTTTGCACCAACAATTTACAAAAATCAGTCCTCTTTATACACCTGCACCTTCTCCAAAAATCGATGTACCTCTCGTGGCTCTCGTTCAACGAGCCCTACATAATGCTGATACTCATTAACCAACAACGAATACCCAAAAATATAGCCAATTCCGAACGTATCAAAAAGAGCCTTATAGTCAGCGGTCGACTGAGTAATACAGAACTCCCAACCTGCTGGAACCTCTGAATCTATCAAGTCAAACAGATAGCTCGGAGCCCAGAACGGTGGCTGATCAGGGGCTCTCACTAAAAAATCCACCCGATCGAAAATAAATAATAAAGCGTATACGACGTAACTCTCACCAATCGTTAATGGGGAATAATTGGTTTGGTCAACCTCACCTAAATACCGTTTCGATAGTGGAATAGCATCACCGAGGCTAGACTTGCATATCGCCAGCATGTATTTACTCACTTAAATTTGAAATCATCAATGGCTCCAGTAATGGAGTTTCTGACGTAATGGATTTCAATACCATTGATATTTTGGGCTGACTTCACCCAACCATCAGCAGCCGGCCATCGAGGGTCAGTCATAGGAACAGGTAGCGAACGTCCAGCCGCTGGATTTGAAATAGCCTGCTCCATAGCAAGCTGTTCATTCAAATTAGCAGGCGTAGATCTGCCTGTCGAACCCAGACCTAGTGGTTTGTTAACTACGGACGATATTTCAATGCCTTTTGCACCAACTCATCAACTGTCGCTCTGATTCAAAATCTTTACCTCGCGCCAGTAAATATTTTCTGGTAAAGGCTGATTCTGATTGAATCGGGAGAAAACTTCGATCACATCGTCAATATTAAACCACTCATCTTTCTTTAATTGAACACGCCCTGCACCAAACGACAGCAAGCTCCCATCTTCAAAGTTCGTGCTGGAATTTGAATGATACCCTCTAAACAGAGCTTTACTTTTTGCGTCATATCTTTCAATAAAGCAAGTGAATCTGCCTCCTGCCACTTGCACATAATTACCGTCGTCGTCAGTTATGCATGCGTATGAGCTTGGACCGTAGCTTTTTAATTTTTTTAACACCTTTACAAGCTGCGCCTGGTTAACGTCAATTAATACGGGACTATTTTCGGCTTCGAGCTTCATATTCCTCACCTTCACGGCACATAAACTGTTGTAGCGCTTTCGATGACTTCGCCTTTTAGCCGTCCCTTCCCTTGCGCCCCAAACTGACTGACAAAATAATCGGTGAATTCTTGATAGCTGGTCTTACTAGCAGTTCCGCTTTTCACCTCAAGACCGTGTAATTTACCATTTGCGTCACGGACTACAATGTCATACCTACGATCACCGAGAGGCCCTTTAACGACCATCTCAGTGCCTACAACTTCCATTCCATTTGCTTCTAAATGCTTAGCAAACTCATCTGCCTTAACTGTTCCCGGAGGAGCTAGACCCTTCGGGCTAGCAAATTTTCCGTCAGGGGTTCGATAGCTTCCATCTGAATGCAGATTTACTTCGGGGGCTAGGTCGGTCTCTGGACCAACTTTCTTCCCGCCCGTCGCATCTGGGCTTGCTACCTCTTTTGCACCAACTGTATCTACTTAAGTTTTTCGCTGCTTTCTCTGAGAGTACTCATCTAGATACTCTCTCGGAGGGCGTGCGGTTCCTAAAATATGCAGCGCACCAGTATCTTTATCAATTAGCAATGGGCCATTACCCGCTAGCTGCGCAGAAAAATTTCCTGTTTCGACATATTCTTTCGAGTCAAAACAAAACAACCAGCCGTCTAAAAATTCTTCAGAATAGCTTATCACAAGCGGCATAGCCGATTTTCGCAAGTGATCATTAGCGATTCCCAATGCCTCCTCAAAAGTAATCATTAATTTGTCCTCAAAAGCCTGAATGATACAAACTTACTAACATTAGCAACCTTTCCTGTCTGCCCGTCTAAAAATCTAACAACCCCATTCTGATTGACAACATTAAATACATGCCCGGGCTGCCCCGGCCCGTAGGAGCCAAAGACTATACCTCGCGATCCTGCCCCTGCATCAATCATTCTCTGAGTAATATTTTCTGGAGATGACACCCCTATAAATCTTGCTCCGTACTGTGTTTCCAATACTGTAATTGAGACTCCATCTGTTGACATTATGGGCAATGCCGAAGCTGGATTACCTGCGAGGGTTGCATCAGTAGCAACTGAACAGTTCACACAATTATGGGTACGGCCCGCTTCCGGATAACCCGGGTTAACACTTTTTATAGATCCGGCAGTCTCATCAGCTACACCCGTCGCTTTTGCACCGATTTCGCTTGTTGATCCTACGCGCCGGGGGGGCGGGGGGGG
>Ga0302167_10000937_pt1 | contig 13171 bp, 10 predicted proteins | sample I_Fen_N1_1_FD_193496 | JGI IMG/M metagenome (GOLD analysis project Ga0302167, IMG submission 193496) | Peat permafrost microbial communities from Stordalen Mire near Abisko, Sweden - I_Fen_N1_1 | ecosystem: Environmental > Terrestrial > Soil > Wetlands > Permafrost | place: Sweden: Abisko...
TAATCTGAACAACAATCTTAATATCTTTGATCTCAAAACATCGTGCAGATCAATTACATAATCGATTTCAGATTGTCTGTTGATGTCTTTAAAAAGTCTTATCAATCCCGGAAATCCTTTGTGCCTGTTCTGTAAATCAGGGAGAATAAGTTCGAGTCCATCAATAGAAGTAAAAAATGGTTTGTACGCAGCTCTTGTAAGCAGAACTAATTCAATTTCAGGGTATTGCTTCCTCATGCCTGCTAATACAGGAGTAGTAAGGGCTACATCACCCATAGCCGAAGTTCTTATTACCAGCAGGCGCATTTCAGTATTTTTCGTATGATTTTTCCTCGATCAGTCCTGAAGAAGTTTTAATATTAATTTCTCGTTTAAGTTCCGATCTCTTATCGTTTTTAACATACACGGCACGTGCAGTTTCAATAAAATCATTCCCAAATTCTTTCTTTCTTTCCAGATCACGTATATGGTCCTCTATATCCCACAATTCGCAATTAACTTCGTATAAAGATTTATATAATATATCAGAATAGCTGATGATAGACGATGCTACTTTAGTCAGCTCGTCGTATTCCTTCTTAAGGTTTATCTGCTTACCCTTGTCTTTGATCCTTTCCAGCTTGATCCTGATTATAGTAAGCTTATCAATTATCTCACCGTTTGATACTTCGATTTTCATAAAGAGATTTATATGAGTCCAAATTTAGCATCTTTCTTCTTCAACTTTTGTCTTTTCACTTTTATCTTTTGTCTTTATTAGTATGGATCCACATCAACTGCAATCTTAAGTGCCGATGCTCCCTTTTCTTTTTCGAGCCTGTCAAGTGCCTCAGCAATTAGCTGTTTGGCTTTCACAGGCGGTTTTTCCCTTTCAATTTTTATGATGATGGTTTTGATATACCATAACTGAACCTGTGAAATAACAGGTGATTCCGGGCCGAGTACTCTTTTCCCAAATATTTCTTTGAGATAGCGTCCCAGAATATCTGAAAAATAGTTTAATTGTGTACGGTCCTTATGCTTTATATTTATTTTAACCATCCGGCAAAATGGCGGATAATTAAAGGTCGTTCTCTCCTCGGCCTGCATTCTGAACATGCTTAAATAATCATGGCGCAACACCATTCTTATTATTTTATTAGCAGGGTCTGAAGTCTGGATAATAACTTTACCCTGCTTCTGCCTTCTGCCCGCTCTTCCGCTAACCTGTTCCATAAGCTGAAAACTTCTTTCATGTGCCCTGAAATCAGGATAATTTAAAAGGTTGTCGGCATTTAATATCCCAACAACAGTAAGATTCTCAAAATCAAGTCCTTTGGAAATCATCTGCGTCCCTATCAGGATGTCGATCCTTCGTTCTTCAAAAGCCCGTATTAATTTGCTGAATGAGTATTTAGTTCTTGTGGTATCCTGATCCATCCTTGCAACTCTGGCTGCCGGGAAAACAATTTTTATCTCATCTTCAATTTTTTCTGTTCCAAATCCTCTTGTCACTATTCCTGTGGAATGGCAATTATTACAATTTGATGGCATGCTGGTTGTATATCCGCAATAATGGCATACAAGCTTACTGATTCCTTTGTGATATGTCAGGTTAACAGCACATTGAATACAAACAGGTATCCAACCGCATTCTGAACATTCTATATAAGGTGAAAAGCCTCTCCTGTTCTGAAAAAGAATTATCTGTTCTTCCTTGCCCAATGCTTCGTCCATTGCCTGAAGTAATTCAGGAGTGAAATGGGAAACCATCAGTTTCTTTCTATATGCTTCACGGGTATTGGCGAGAATTATTGAAGGTAGTTTAATAAACCCGAATCTCTCTTTCAATTCTGTTAATCCGTACTTCCCGTTTACAGCGTTATTATAACTCTCAACAGAAGGCGAGGCAGAGCCCAATATTGTTTTTGCATTATGCATCGATGCAAGCATAATTGCAGAATCGCGGCCATGATATCGTGGTGCAGGGTCATGCTGCTTATACGACCCGTCATGTTCTTCGTCTACAATTATCAGTCCCAGGTCGGAGAAGGGAAGAAACAGTGACGATCTTACTCCAAGGATTAACCTGTAACTCTTTAAAGGATCATTTTCTGCAACTCTTTTCCATATTTCCACCTTCTCGGGGTCGCTGAAACGTGAATGATATACTCCTGTGACCGGTCCAAAATGTCTTTTTAGTCTGAGGATTATCTGAGTCGTAAGGGCTATTTCGGGAAGCATATAAAGTACCTGCTTCCCCTTCTTCAATTGTTCTTCGATGAGATGAATATATATTTCAGTTTTCCCGCTGGAAGTCACGCCGTGCAACAGTACAATATCTTTTTCATGGAAATGTGATTTAATTGATTCAAATGCTGCAGACTGAGCTTCACTTAGTTTCTTTATTGGTTCTTTAAAACTGTCAGTCTCGGAGATCCTGGAAACGGGTTTAGAGAATGATTTAAGGATGCCCTTATCAATGAGAACCTCAAGTATGGCAGCTGAGGAATGTGATTCGGATAGAAGCATTGATTTGCTTATAGCTGAAATCTCTGTTCCTGTTGAGTACCCGGTAAGTCTTATATAAGCTGAAAGAATATCCTGTTGCCTGGGTGCTTTTTTAAGCTTATCGAGAATCCCATTTAACTCATTTTCAGTGAATTTACCGGAAAGCTTAATGAATGTTTCAAGCCGCGGTCTAAAATTATTAAGACTTATTTCGCTGGGGGTAGCAGCTTTCATTACCTCCCCTTCACTGCATAAATAATACTCTGATATCCATAGCCATAATTTGAGCTGTGACTCATTTACCACAGGAGTTCCGTCAGCCACACTAATTACAGATTTGATGTTTTTAATATCAGGTGACTTCCCATGAACACTGCAAACAATTCCTGAATACAGTTTCCGTCCACCAAACTGTACAATAACCGTCACGCCCGGTTTTACATCTTCCGTAAGATCTTCAGGGATTCTGTAGGTGAATCTCCCCCTTACAGCAAGGGGCAAAATAATATCAGCAAACCGGTTATCTGGCATACGTTAAAAATACGCAATTTTCTTAACCCATCCCTGGTCATGAATATACTCACCCCCTTTGTCACCCTCTCTACTTCGTAAAGAGGGTGAATTAACTAATATACAATACATTACACCTCCTCTCTAAGGATTAGAGAGGGGGATGGGGTAAGTACTTTTGATTCATTTCGATTTTACAAAATTTGACATGACAGTCAAAAGATGTTCCCTTCTTATTGGTTTGATAAGGCATGCATCGCATCCGGCTTCCAGAATAATATCTTTATCATCTTCGAAAATAAAAGCCGTCTGAGCAATAATCGGGATGTCTTTGCGGATTTTTCTGATCTCTTTGGTTGCTTCTATGCCATTCATTTCCGGCATTTGCATATCGAGTAACACAACATCAATGTCGGGGGTTGATTTTATTATTTCTATCGCCTCAAAGCCCGATCTGGCAGTAACAATAGCAACTCCGGTATCTGTGAGGATGCGATTCAGGTAGATCAGTACGTCCTTATTATCATCGACAAGGAGACACTTTTTTGAGCTCCAGTCAATCGGTTTCAAAACCTGTTCGTTATTCAGAGAGGCAATTTTAGGCTTGGCACTGCCTGCCGGTCTGTAAGGAATTGAAAAACTAAATTCAGAACCTACTCCTTTTTCCGACACGACAACTATCTTACCTCCCATTCTTTCGATTACCTCTTTCGCGAGTGTAAGTCCGATACCAAGTCCTTCAAAAGGACGATGATGTCCGTCAAATTCCTGACGGAATTCTTCAAATATCCGACCCAGGTTTTCTTTATTTATACCAATGCCGGTATCTCTTATTTTAAAAACAATATTCTGATCTTCAAGTAAATATGAAAACTCAACCGATCCTTCCAGAGTAAATTTCACAGCATTGTCCATGAGGTGATTTAATACTCTTTTAAGCCAAATCCTGTCAGTGAAAATAAGATCCCCTACATCTTCAAAATAGTTTTTAACATTCAGGATAATAGGCTTTTCGTTTCGTTTTATAACCTGCCTGGCCTCTTCAATAATCTCATTGACAATTGTACTCAGGGAGGCTTCTTCATAGGTAATTTCAATCTGGGAACTTTCAAGCCTTGACAGGTCGATTATATCCCCGATTATCTGAAGTAATTTTTCGCTGTTACGGTTAATATGTTCAATATATTCCTCTTTGACTTCATTAGTAAGATTATTTGAAAGAAGAAGGTTTGAAAATCCTACAACACTATTAAGAGGTGTACGGATTTCATGCGAAATATTTGCAAGGAAGTTAGATTTAAGTCTGTTACTTGACTCAGCCCCTATATTTGCTTTAATAAGATCTTCATGAACTTGTTTCAATCTTGTAATATCACGCGAAATCGTAAGTGCCCCCAGAACCTCCCCTGCGTCGCTCCTCACTGTAACTGATCTGGTTGATAGATTCATATAATGACCAGCTTTATGCCTGAGTCTTAATTCGGTTTCGAAGAATCCATTATTTACAAGTGACTGCTCTCTTCTAAGTTGATAATCCTGATCATCGGGATGGATAAGATCGGGCGGATTTAAAGCATTATAAGAATCTCTGTCATAACCGATCATTGAATAAAAAGCAGAATTGGTGTATCTTAACTTCCAGTCCCTGTCGTAAAAAGAAATACCATCATTGGCAGACTGGACAAGCATCTCATAAAATTTATCCGACTCAAAATGTTTTTTGGTTATAAGTTCTTTTTGTATTGCCAGTTCATTGTTTGATTTTTGAAGGTCAGTATTGATTTCCAGGATCTTTTTATTTCTTTCTACCAATTCCTGATTAACCTTTTTCAGCTTGACAGAGAAAAAAATTATTATTCCACATACAACTACCAGCAGAGCCAATAGAGTCAGGATTAAATGACTTAAAGGTTGTGATAAAATCACACCAGTCAACCCGTAAACCCAAACTCGGCTTATCATAATATACTGCCCCTTAAATTTCTAATGTCTATAAGTATTAAAATAACAGGACATATAATTTTAGCATAAAAATGATCTCTCTAATGAAAATCTGTAATATCGTCCCGAATTATTCAACGTGAAACTCAATTTAATCCTGCGCCTAAATAAATGAATTTTACTCATTTAAAATATGATATAACACAAATATAAATATTCATACTGTCACTTCAACCTGAATGTTTATAAAAAATGCTAAATTGCGGCGTGGTAATTAATATTTTCCTTTGCTCTGATTATATTTTTAGATTCCTGATTTCAATGAGCGGAACAATTAGCCCGTCAGAATTAGAATTATAATCAAAGAATTAAAATTTTAGTAGTGATGGAAAGAAATGAAAACCAATTTTCAGGAGGCAGAAGATATAAAAACGATGATATTACAGTATATTGGAAACCATCGGCTTGTGTACATGCTTCCTACTGCTACAGGGAACTTCTTGAAGTTTTTGATCCAAGCAGGAGGCCATGGGTTGACATGAACGGTTCCACCACTGAAAAAATTATTGAGGTGGTAAATTTATGCCCGACTGAAGCACTTGCCTGGAAATGGAATGATGAAGAAAAGAATGAGTCAGTAGGAAGTGATCAGCTAAACCATATTAAGTTCAGAAGACCTGAACTTATGAATTCTATTGACCCCGATTCGAATGAACAACCCGTTTCGGTAAAGATCATGTCTGACGGTCCTATTGTTCTTAAGGGTAATTTTACTCTGTTATATAATGGCAATAAAAAAGAAGTTCGTGATAGTATGATCTCAATCTGCCGGTGCGGAGTAAGCGATCATATGCCATTCTGCGACGGTCAGCACAGGAAAGCCGGATTTATTGGTTAAGAATTCAGACATGGAAGATAATAAAGAAAACAAATCTCAGTCTGTAATAGAAGTTATAGATTTCGGACCGTTGAAAATTACCGGGAATTTTCTGATAAAAGATTTACAGCGAAATAAAGAGGATTCTTCTTCTGAAGTGAAACTTTGCAGATGTGGAAAATCTGAGAATAAACCTTACTGCGATGAATCGCATAAGAAATGAGGAATGACATAGTTACATACTTAACGAGAGACCACATGAAAACAATTTTGTATTTTCTCGTAAGTAGCCCAACACCTATTTTCTGCTCTTAACTGCCAGATGACCTCAGCAAGTGCCTCTTTCAAGAATTTTTTATCACAATTCGTTAAAACCCATTTTCGGACAATAAATCTTTTATAACTTATATCGAAGGCATTGCCATAGAGGTGCGGACTATTTGCAGATGCGTTTCCATTGAATCTCCTAAGACTCTTTACGTTATCTGTCTTTCTGGTCATAGATGTTATAAAGAATCTGACCCCGTTTAATCCCTTCTGAGAAGATTTTTCCCTGAGTCTTTTTGCAATCTCATCAAGGAGAATCTTGCTATCTCCGGTGATACAAGGGTAACTGAAAGACATTTTTTCAATAACATAACTTTTACCGCTATTGACTTTTACCAGCTTACCCTCCGAAATTCTTTTCTTCAGTTCACTTTCGTCCTTACAGATTCCTACACCTCTTAATTTTGCAGCAGCTGAATAATCTACAATTCTGTCATTTAACTTTCTGCTATAATCCTTCTGTTTGTAATCTAAACACCGGGTACTGAAGTAAGTTGACAAAGGCTTTTTTTTGTCTCTCTTAGTAAAAAGATTGACTGATATTATAATAAATAAAACAACAGATAAGATTTTTAATAAAAAAATCAGACGCGGCTTATTGAATTTCATTATCAGGACTCTTTCTACTTATCTTCAGTTTAATATTTTTGTTACCAGCTCGGCTGCTTCCCTGAAAGAGATAGCTGAAAACACTTCAAGTCCTGAATTATCAATAATCTTTTTAGCTTCTTCTGCATTTGTTCCCTGGAGTCTTACTATTACCGGAACTCTTATTTCACCAATCGATTTATATGCCTCAACAACCCCATTGGCCACCCGGTCGCATCTCACAATTCCACCAAAGATATTAATCAGTATCGCTTTCACACCAGGGTCTTTAAGAATAATGCGGAAACCCGCCTCGACTGTCTTTGGACTCGCCCCGCCTCCGACATCCAGAAAGTTGGCCGGCGACCCACCTGAAAGTTTGATAATATCCATCGTTGCCATTGCCAGTCCTGCACCATTGACCATGCAACCTACGTTACCGTCGAGTTTTACGAAATTCAGATTATGCTTTCCTGCTTCTACATCTATAGGATCCTCTTCATTTAAATCTCTCATTGCCAGTAGCTCTGTATGACGAAACAATGCATTATCATCAAGAACGAGTTTACAATCGACTGCTAAGATCCTGTTATCACTTGTTTTTAATACCGGATTTATTTCAAGTAATTGTGCATCACAGCCCATAAAAGTTTCATAAATACCCGAGAGAAACTTCTGCATGTTTTTAAATGCACTCCCCGATAATCCCAGCTTAAAAGCGATATTACGCGTCTGAAAAGGTTGAAGCCCTGTTCCGGGGTCAATCTCCTCGGTAAAGATAAGATCAGGAGTTTTTTCGGCAACCTCTTCGATTGACATACCTCCTTCAGGAGAATAAACAACAATGTATCTTCCGTTGACTCTGTTCAGGAGAAGACTAATGTAAAATTCTTCCGTTTCAGATTCCCCTTTGTAATAAACATCCTGTGCAATAAGAACCTTGTTTACTATTTTCCCTTCCGTACCTGTCTGTGGAGTAATAAGTTTCATACCCAGCATCTGTCCTGTAATCTTACCAACATCTTCAATAGATTTTGCGAGTTTAACACCACCTCCTTTTCCCCTTCCTCCGGCATGAATCTGTGCTTTGACAACGTAAAATTCAGAACCGAGTTTTTCATGTAATTGTTTAGCGATGGTAACTGCCTGTTCAGGAGTTTCTGCGATAAAACCTTCCTGAATATCAACGTTGTAAGCTTTCAGTAAAGACTTACCCTGAAATTCATGAACATTCATTTGACTAAGTTAAATTTTGTACCTGACCAATATTCCTTTAATTCACCGATGACAAATTAACAACAATTAAGAGATTAAATAGTTATTTTCGTATAAAAAAGAATGCGCAAGCTTCTCAACCGGGAACTCCATAGAAAGACTTTGGAACAATTCAGGAAAACTGAAAAAGCTCCATTTATAATAGTTCTTGACAATGTAAGAAGCCAAAGCAATGTCGGATCAATTTTCAGGACGGCAGATGCATTCCTCACTGAATCGATTTACTTATGCGGAATAACCTCCTGTCCGCCTCACAGGGAGATTCAGAAAACAGCTTTAGGAGCTACGGAATCAGTCGACTGGAAATATTTCTCCGAAACTTCGGCCGCATTAAATGAACTTAAAGAAAAAGGGTATCTTGTTATAGGTATTGAGCAAGCTGAGGGATCAGTAGGTTTGCAGGATATAAAAATTGAGAATGCCCGAAAATATGCTCTGGTTTTTGGCCATGAAGTAAGCGGTGTTGGTCAGGAAATCTTAAATATTTGTGATCTTTGTGTTGAGATCCCGCAATTCGGTACAAAACACTCATTCAATATAGCAATAAGTGTGGGAATTGTGTTGTGGGAAATGAATAAAAAAAGGCTGCTCTGAGCGAAGCTGAAGAGCAGCCTTTTAATCTTATCCATTATTTTTAATCAACATTTACCTTGAAAGTTTCATCAGCGAAGAACTTTGCAAACTCAAGGTCAGTCTTTGCATAAGGTCTCCATTCAATATTGAACCCGATTGCTTCACGAAGGTTGGTAAGCATATAAGTCCTGTCATCAAGACGAGCTCCGATAACAGCTTTCAAATAGGAAGGTCTCCCGTTTTTATTGGAGTCCTTGATACTTTCAAGAGTTGCTTTTGCCTTTGTAACATCACCTTTCAGATATTGAGCAAGTGCCAGATTGAAACAAGGTTCCGTGCCAAAGAAATTAACAGCCTTGTCGTATTCGCCTTTTGTTATTGCAATAACACCCAGACCATATTTTGATTCGGGAGTTGCTGCTGTCATTGAATTGAAATACTCTTCAGCTTTAGCTACATCACCTTTGACCAGTGCACCAAAACCCAGGTTATTCTTTACTACATCATTATTCTGAATAGCTTTTGCTTTTTCGAATTCTGCAATAGCTTCATCGGTTTTGCCTAAAGACATATAAGTGCAGCCCATGTTATTTTTTGCACGAATACATTTAGGGAAATTTTCTGCAGTTGCCTGGTAAAATTTAAGTTGTTCATTAAGATCAGTGCTAAGTGCTCCTGCATGAAGCATTTCTTCAAGGCCCAATACTTTAGGATCTGATCTCATCTGAGCAAGAATCTGATCATCAGAACGACCAACGACATCAACATTTACAGCCAGTTTTGATCTTCTTAGTTTAGGAAGAATATCTGTTTTAAGTTTTTCAAATGCTGCACTCATGTTTTTTATCTCTTTCTCACGAACATCAGGATCTGAATACATTGATAAAACTCTAAGGATAAGGTCTTTATCCTGAATAGTTGAGCTTTCTACTTCTGATTTAAAACCGTCCCAGTCTTCAGGGGTTGTTTTTTCATTGAAAAATCCATCGGCTTTTGAAGCGTCAACTTTTACAAATTCTTTCTTTATAAATTTGTCAGCTGTTTTGCCTCTTTTTTCTGAGAGCGGAGCATTAATCTTCATACTCCCGTCAGGAGATGCGTACGAACTTACCTCGGTTGTTTTTAACTTACGGGTTGAATCAACACTTACGGATTTTATATATGCTTTAAGAAGTGCAATGTCTTCTGCCTTAAGTTCTTTACTACTAATATCTGCATTATTTATAGCATAATGAATATCAGCTACTTTATTCTCAGGATTTATTCTGATATAATTATCTTTCATTTTAATTGTCCTTGCATCTTTCTCAACTAATGTTGAAGTAGCAATTACGCCATCAGCAAGTTTAACCTGGTCAAAATCGAGACTTTTCTTACCTCTTACTGCTTTAACTCTTAAAACCAGTTCTGACATCTTCATCACATCCTTGTAAGGAATAGTATTGGTATAGGTAAAATCTCCTCCGGTTGTTGAGGTGATTACCTTATTGTTAGCCTGAACACTTTCTCCCTGAAGAACCTGAACTTTATCAAAAGCAGTTTCGCCACCGGTATATGTGAGAACAGGAGTAGCAGTAATAGTTGTCTTCTTATCAAAGTACTTGGCAGGGAAAGTGCCTTTAATTGTAACAGTAACTACACCGGCATGTGTTTCAAGAACTTTTGGAGTGACCTCGTACTTTACTAAGTTTGAGTTTTTCTTCATCTTATTCAAACCGCTGCAACTTGTCATAACAGCTGCGGCCAGGATAAGGATAAAATAGCTTCTGAATTTTTTCATAGTTTAAAAGTGTTATTTGTTAATGATACCTTGTTTGACTATTTTTAATGAATAATTAACTAAAAAGATTCAACTTAAGCGCAAATTTACAATAAAATAGTCATAATTTAAGCAAATTATACAAAATAATATGACTACAAAGAACCAATAGTAAAAATTTTATAAATTATAGTTACACAAGCTATTATGGACATTCCTATAAAATTTCTACATAGTTTTGAATATTTATCTTTCTACTAAAAGCAGTTTTATGTTTTTTAACTCCTTTTGCAAAAATCAACTCTTGTTTGTTAAAATTATCTGCTGAATATCAGTTATCTCTTATGATACTTCTGACAGATAAAAATCCTAGACAAAGGTGATTACTTCTTCAATTATAAGTGTTACATAATTTACAGAATATGTTACACCATTCACATGTAAGATATTAACATATTCTGATTACCTACGTTATCGCCTGAAATAAATAGCTTTATATTACAAAATTACCTTATTCAACCCAACAGGATATTCGTCAAAAAAAATCGTATCAATAACTTTTGAATAATGATTTTCATTTGCAACAAAATCTATATCATTAACATCTATTACCAGATATTTGTTCTCCGGGTTTTGCTTAAAAAAAGAAAAATAGCTATCCTGGATCTTCCGGAGATAATCTTTATTAATTGATTTCTCGTAGTTGCGTCCTCTTCTTTCAATATTCTCAAGTAATCTTTCAGGATTAAGATGGAGGTAGACATAAATATCAGGTTTTGGAAGAGAGCCATAAATTATATAGAATATTTGACGGTACAGGTTAAACTCATCTCCTGTGAGAGTTGAAGCGGCAAATACGAGCGACTTCATGAAGTAATAATCAGCTACCGTAAAGGATTTAAAGAGGTCCTGTGGAACCAACTCATCTTTAAGCTGTCTATATCTGCTTGCAAGAAATGAAAGTTCAAGCGGAAAAGAATATTTTTCAGGGTTATTATAGAATTTCGGCAGAAAAGGATTGTCGGCAAAATGTTCAAGGACAAGATGTGCATTGAACTGCTCTGCAATTCTGCTGGCCAGGGTAGTTTTTCCTGCGCCGATATTTCCTTCAATAACTACATAATTGTACTTAATCTTCATCCCCTAACACTATTGTTGTTTCAATTAATCAAATTTATAAATTGGAAGCGAAACAGCAATAAAAAAGTCCCGCTAAAGCGGGACTCCTGTTACTTATTCTGATTTTGTTCAGGATTTCTTTTTTCCGGTTCAGGACGCGGAGGCCTGGGAAGAAGTTCTTTTCTCGATAATTTAATCTTTCCTGTTTTCGGATCAATATCAATTATTTTTACCTCGATTTCCTGACCTTCTTTAAGTACATCTTCTACTTTATCAATCTTTCTCCACTCGATTTCTGAGATATGAACCAGTCCGTCTTTATTTGGAAGTATTTCCACAAATGCTCCGAACTGGACTATTGTCTTAACTTTTCCTTTATAGACCTGCCCTATTTCCGGTACAGTAACGATCTTTTTCACCCAGTCGAGTGCCGCCCTAATGACTTCGGCATTCTCACCAAAAATATTGACATCTCCATGGCCATCGACCTCTTCTACAATTATTGTAGCTCCGGTAACACGTTGTATTTCCTGAATTACTTTACCACCTGGACCAATCAGGGCACCGATCATCTCTTTAGGAATGGTAAGCATTTCAATCCTAGGAGCGTGTGGTTTAAGTTCAGGACGCGGTTCTGCAATAGTCTGGCTCATTATATCCAGAATATGTAACCTGCCGGCTTTGGCCTGATTGAGAGCCTTTGTAAGAATTTCAACTGAAAGTCCATCAACTTTGATATCCATTTGGGTTGCGGTTATGCCGTCGCGTGTTCCGGTTACCTTAAAGTCCATATCACCAAGATGATCTTCATCACCCAGAATATCTGAAAGAACAGCATATTTTTTTGTATTCTTGTCTGAAATCAGACCCATAGCTATACCGGAAACAGGCTTTTTCAGTTTCACACCGGCATCCATAAGAGCCAGAGTACCTGCACAAACAGTTGCCATCGAAGATGATCCGTTTGATTCAAGAATATCAGATACAACCCTTATTGCATAAGGATTCTCCTCGTCGGAGGGCATCATATTTTTCAAAGCCCGATGAGCAAGGTTTCCATGCCCTATCTCCCTTCTTCCTACTCCACGATAGGCCTTGGCTTCTCCTGTTGCGAAAGGAGGAAAGTTATAATGAAGCGTGAATTTCTCTGTTCCTTTGTTCAGAACGTCGTCGATGATCTTCTCATCAAGCTTCGTCCCCAAAGTAACAGTAGTAAGAGATTGTGTTTCTCCTCTTGTGAAGAGAGCTGAACCATGAGTAGCAGGAAGAGTGTCAATTTCACATACTATCTCCCTGATCTCATCAGGTTTTCTTCCGTCCAGACGAATATTATTATCAAGAACAAGTCTTCTTGAAGCCTCCTTTAATACATCATGATAGTATCTTTTTGCCAGAGTCTCATTAATAGGATTTTCCTCAGTATATTGTCCGAGGAAATCTGTAATTATAGCTTCAAACGAATCAATCCTTTTGTGTTTATCGGCAGTACATGACAGAGCAGTCTCATAACATTTTGAGTATGTCTCATCCCAGACTTTTTTTCTAAGATCTTCATCATTTGTTTCATGACAGTATGTACGCTTTACCGTTGACCCAACCTCTTCGGCAAATTCCATAACTGCCTTACAATGGACCTTTATAGCATCGTGTGCGATCTTAAGTGCGTCCAGCATCTCCTCTTCAGAGACTTCCTTCATTTCGCCTTCCACCAT
>Ga0302167_10000944_pt1 | contig 13100 bp, 7 predicted proteins | sample I_Fen_N1_1_FD_193496 | JGI IMG/M metagenome (GOLD analysis project Ga0302167, IMG submission 193496) | Peat permafrost microbial communities from Stordalen Mire near Abisko, Sweden - I_Fen_N1_1 | ecosystem: Environmental > Terrestrial > Soil > Wetlands > Permafrost | place: Sweden: Abisko...
TTCTACAAGCTTTCAAAAAATTATGCAGAGATGGTCTCTCGGGCCTGTGAGATGCAGTGTCTACGACATCATTTTTTCATACAGAACCTAAGTTGCTACACCCTTATAATCACGCAAGATGTGTTGAGCGGACGTTTACGGACTACCGTCTAATAAAGTAAGTTGGATGTACGGACGCTCACATTGAACTCCACATTGGAAGACTTGGAATGACTCGAATTATTGAAATCCTGATGTACACCTTAAAACCAGGATCGGGGCTGGATTTTCATCAAATAATGCAGAATGTGAGCGTTCCACTTCACTTAGAAGCTGGCATAGATGTCGTTTCTTATGGCTGCTCATTGCATGATTGTGACAGCTATCACCTGATTCGTTCCTATGAAAGCGAGAGCCATCGCCAAGTGTCTCAAGATGCTTTTTACGCAAGTGCTGCCTGGATACACGGCCCGAGAGAAGACATTATCAGTCGGATTGAAATCAGTACAACGACGGTTATGGCGCTCGCTCAAGGCGCAATTGATGCCATCAGAGCTTCCGTAGATCTATCTAGAGCCGAAGCTCGATCCGCATAGCTGACATCGACAAAGGCAGACCCCGTAGCCTCAAACGCAGGGGGCAGGAAGATGTGTTGGCCGAACGGTTACCGCACTCAACTGGGATTGGGATCCCGACTGGGATGTGGATGATGAATTCGATCCCGGGAAGATTTGGTACACGTGGCAGTATGGCTTTACGCCGGGTGCGGTGGGCGTATTGCAGCACGTAGAACAAAAGCTGCAAGGTCTTCTCTAGGTGTTAGGTAAACCTCTAGATAACATTTCGAGTTTATCGCTAGATATGGTCGCCTCACTAAACTGGGTCCTATATACAAGCGTCTACTTCAAATAGTGATTTTGCTCATTTTAGCCCTTGGGTTTTTGAAGCAATCCGCGTAGCCGTGTAGGCAGACGAGAATTCGGTCTGCTCCATCGTATCCGGTGTAAGACAGGCATTGAGAGCAGAGTAGATCTGGTGCCCCTCATCAGGTTCGACATCCTCTAGCTGAGCACAGTGTGCGCCCAAAAGCCTGATAGCTTCCCTTTCAAGACGCTCGTCCATTCTAGGGCCGTGATGAGACTCTACTAACAACAGGTAAATCCTCCAGATTCTACTAGCGGCAGGCTTGGGCAAATTCGCCATCAGTGCGGCAGTAAGGATCAGCAATATGATGGTCTGAAGGCCATGCGCAGGAGCATCTTTCTTCATTGCTGCTTTGACATACCACTGTCGCAACAACGCTGCTAGCCCGATATTGGAAAGGAATGTCTCCTCTACGAGTGTTCGTAGAACAGCCGCCGCATGCCTCAGGGTTTGTTCAAATGGAGAGCGATAGTCCCAGAGAGCCGATACCACCGAAACAAACCCAGGTTCGGCATCAAGGATAGCTACACCTTGGGTTACGCTTCTCGCTGATTGGAGTGCTGGAGGTAAAAGCGACAAAATGTCAGGCAGGTGCACAATTACTCCTACTCGCCATTCACACAGCTGTGCAACTTTGAGCGCTTTTTCAACAGGGGAGAGCAGCCCAACCTCGACCAATGCGGCCAAAACATCCAGAGTGCTAATTCCGTCGTTTTCGGATTCTCCCGCGCAAAATATGCGAAAAGCGTAGTCATCAGAGTAAAGCCGGAAGCGTTCGCGTTCTTTAGCGCATATTTCCACGATTTGAGTATTGCTTCTGCCAATTGATGCTGGGGCCGACGATTGGCTTACTCCTTCTGGTGTTGACGGCTGGAGAATCGAAGCAAGATGTGGCCTTAAGGCTTTTTGTAGATCCAAGCATTTGCCTCGCAGCGGGCTTCCGAAAAGAGGATTCGTAAACTCGGCAAGCTCCTCCATGGTGGCCTTTGAGATGGCGATTTTGCCAAAGAAAGTGACTACTTCGTCGATTAGATGCAAGTCGTAAAGGACTAACAGGGCCGTCCAGTCCAGCACAGGCACGCGTTGACGCAGGGCCTCTGCTCCCTGTGGCTGCCAGTCAAGCTCGGTTTGCATTGTGAGATGGAACTGTCGATCATCTCTGCTTGAAATCTTGGCAGTTTCCCAGAGGTGTATGACATCGCAGATGGAGGAAAGGGCGAGTCGCGGGCGCCACGAGAATGGAATGGTTTTGAATCCTTGCTGCAAATCATGCTCGAGCCGTTTCTGGAACGCTTCTCGATCGGGGGTTAGGCCCGCTAACTCCTTTAGGCTCTCAATCATTTCTAAGTCAGAGGATCCCTCTCTAATCTCTCCTCTCCTAAACATTCGAGAATTGGGGAAACTCTTAAAAAATGCATCGGCGCGCGCGCGGAACTGTTCACGATCACTTGCAAGATCTAGGTCAGTTCCTCCTCCTACTGTGGAGCTCAGGTGCATAAGTAAGTATGCGCCTTCCTGACTCTCTATCTTCTGATCTACTAGGTCACCTGCTCGAAGGGCAAGCTCAGTAAGCCTACTGTTCATCGGATCGGCAAATTGAATCAGAGTGAACAGCAGCTTTACGCACTCCAACTGATCAGGTTTGGATCTTGCGTTTTCCAGAGCCCTTTCAGCCGCCTCAACGGCATCATCAACGTAACCGCATCGGGTGGCGATGGTTACGTAAGTGTTCAAAGCGACTTGGTCATCAGAGCCAGTGGCTATGATCCCCAGCAATCGGTCACGGGCTTTTTCAGTTTCGCCCAGATGATCAAGCGCCAATGCCTCGAAAGCGGCCATACGATCCCCTGGCTCGACTCGAACTCTGTTGCTATGGCCCAGCGCAAGAAGTCCAGGCCAATCTCCACGGGTCACTAATGCCAAACCCAAGCGAGCAGCCATCGTCGGCGAGAGCAACTGATGCTCCGTGATTTGCTCCGAGATACGTATACAAATGAGTGCGTCCTCGGGATCTGTTGGGTCTAACTCGTGAAATAGGGTCAGTGCAAGACTCAGAGGCCGATCTAGCTCTTCATATTTCGTAAGTAGAGTCTTTAGTGCCTCATCCTTCGCCAGTCTGCTGATTTCCAGCGCGAGGTAAAACTGTAAGAGTGCGGCTTGGTCTTTCAGGTCGGGTTGAGACTCAAGCGCCCCCATCCACTTTTTCACGAATACGGGCTGAACTGATTTATGAGCTGAAAGGGAGGCGGCGATTGTTACCGCCCCAAACATCGGATGGCTACGATTGAGTGAGTCGAAATATGAGTTAAAGCCCTGGTAACATAATCTGAATTTGCCTATCTCGTAGAGCAACAGCGTGTTCCAGATCTGTTTGTCTGGTGAGTCCGGCAGCTGATTATTTGCCGATAGCGCCAGATCGAAATCTGACAGCTGTCCCGCGATAGCCCTCAGAGACTCATGAATGTTGGGTAATTTAGGGCGCGTTCGAGTGGCATCTATCAGGTCTTGGAGTATCGATTCCGACTTGCCCAGTGCAGAAGCAGTTGCAGCCCATATGTCGGCAATCTGTTCAATATTTGAGTCCCAGCCCGCGGCCTTCAGGGAAGCGACGGCATCGTTAATTGCAGCCCAAGCCTCCTCAAGCTTGGGCAGGTCTACCCCAGGTAACCCTGCTGGCGGAATGAAGTCATCCTGTTCTGTGCTTGCGGTGGCGACCGCGAGAGAGAATTTTGCGCGGGCCCTGAGCACCAATAAAAGTTGACGGAATTCATGAGATGCGTCGCATGCCGCAAGACCTGCCTCGCACTGCGTTAGTGTTTTCTCCGGGCTACCTGACAACCAGTAAGCAAAAGCTCTGGCGAATGACCCTTGTGGCTCTGGAAGGGCATCAGCAAATTCAAGCGCCGGTCCATAATTCCCTTGAATCGCATACAGCCGGGAGCGAGTCGCGACGATCACAGGATTTTCGCCTTCAAGTAGATCGTGCAGGTCTGCAAGGGAGTCTTTATTGTTTTCGAACCTGATGCGAATTTCTGCTTCTACCCATGCGGCACGGTACTTGGGTAGGGGATTTGCCTGACACGCCTTCTGATACGCTGAGACTGCTGCTTCGTTATCGCCGGTTTCAACCTGCCAATTGCCGCGTAGGCACCAATATTCTGCGAGCTCAAAATCGGTCGCTTTTTCGAGCTTCGACTCCGCATCATTCAGTTGAGCCATTGCTTGCTGCAGAGCATTTACCCGAAGATCGGCCTTCGCTTGAGACAGGTTCCAAGCGAGCGTGCCGCGCGCAGGGTTAACCCAGTACTCTTCTGCCAGACCTGCCAGCGCGTCCATCAGCGCTGGGCCTCTTGCAGCTACACCCTGTACGACACCCTGAACTAACGTTAGGCGGTCGTCCGCTTGCATCTCAGGATGTGTCTGTTCCGTACGTAGGCTTAGGGTGTGACCCGCCCGGGACAGCTCATTCTGGTAACGAATATCTTTGGAGAGATCCGTTGCTCTCTTTAACAGGTTCTTCCTAGGCGCTCGGAGGGTAACGAACTTCTGTTCGGCAGGTAGTTCATCAATTTTAATGCGAAGCAGTTCGTCCCTGAGCCAGACATAGTGAAGCGGACAATCAACAGGATCTTCATCGACCGAAAGGTCACAGATCACCAAAAGCACGGGTTCAACTGCTCGTTCGTAATACCGCACGGTCGTTGCTTTTAGCGTTACTGATATGTATTCCCCGTCCGCCGTAATAGTTGGGGAGCGGGTACCCTTCAACTGCATACGGAAAATGTCCGTCGCCTGTTGATTCGGCGTGGTTTGGACTTGGAAATCATAGCCGTAGTCGTCAGTTCCTTCCAAGCTTTGCAGACGCCAATCCTTTGGGTGACGAGCCATGAGGCAACGCGTTGCATCGGCATTGATATCGTGCTGATCTCCTGTCCCCGGTAAAGGCCCATCAACTGGCATGCTGCTTCCTCTGCATTGTTTGAAGGAGGTTTTTTACGGTTAGTGGCTACTTCCCAACGTGGGGGCAAGCGTATTTCCTCTCAGAGTATACAACCGGTAGCTTTGAGCCCGTGTAGAGTGCCAGAGAACGGATTTACTCACGCATGTCATGGGGCAGAAGTGCCGGATGGCTGGTCGCTAGAGCATATGCCCAATGGCTAAGATTAAGCTCGCGCCGTCGGCGTAGAGGACAAAAGCCCTGAGCCGCGCTCGGCCAGCACTTTTACGGGGTGTGAAAGCTTCAAGCTCCAATCTCTTTACCGAAAGCTGCCCTGTAAAGAGCAACCTAAGTTTTCTTATGAGTGGCTGCGTCCTATGATACCTAGCTGAGGGATATCAACTCGGTTAGTCAAAAACCTTGCTCCATTGTGGTATGAGTAAGTCGGCGCAAGCGCGAGGCGCGCCCCCAAATACACGCCTTGAAAAATGCGACATGCTGTACTCAGTAGCGTACTGGACGGGGCTGCCATCATCTCCAACCAACGCGCCTTTAGCACCAATCAACAGCGCGTGGCCTGCAACTATGTCGTGGGCGCTTAACTCTGCGTCCACGCTTGCCGGCTCTGCTTGTTAGGCAATGATGGGCCTGCTACGCCACGATGGATTCTCAGGAAGAAAGGACTCTCATGTATTTACGTACTTTAGATATTCACGGTTTCAAATGCTTCGGCGAGCCTTTCACGATCGAATTTCACGATGGTCTCAATGTTTTGGTGGGCGAGAACGGTGCCGGTAAGACAGGTGTCATCGCAGCCGTCCGCCAGCTCTTTAATGACTCCGAATCTGGCAAGCGTCTGATCAACGAGAGAGATTTTTATCGTGGATTTCATGAGGCGGCAGTAGCGGCACAAAGGATTGATATTCAAGCCACCTTCTCTGGTCTAGATGAGAACGATGCCATTGCATTCAGGGATTGGTGCGGCAACGAAGATGAGGCAAAACTCACTTTTACCGCGCTTAATTTGGAATCTCGGGGGCGGTTCAAAAGCCAGCTTTATGGCGGTTATGCACGAGCTGCTGCGCTGGAAACCGAGACCCTCGACCTTATTCACTGCATTTACTTACCGCCTCTGCGTGATGCAGAAACAAAACTCCGGGATGGGCGTCAGTCCCGCCTAGCCCGGCTTCTGAAGGCGCTCTGCCGCAAGGAACTTGATACCGCTCGTAAGGAGGGTAAACCGCATCCGTTGGAGGAGAGAGTTGGTGCGTTCAACCAAGAGCTCTCCGCAAGCGACGACTATGCAATCAAGCAAGCTAATGAGCGAATTGGAAATAGCTTGAGGGCAGCATTAGGGATGCACCTGTCCCAGAACACACTCATTCAGTTCTCGGAAGTGAGCTTTTCACGCATCGTTGAAGGTCTGCGATTGCTCTATTTCCCAAACCTCGCTGCGGCCGACGTTACGCAGTTCCGGTCTCTAGAAGAAAACAGTCTTGGTTACAACAACCTGCTCTACATTGCTTCTATTCTGGCTGAGCTTACGTTAGAGGTTGAGGTGGAGCGCGGGGAAGAAACCTACTTGCGGCTTCTGTTGATTGAAGAGCCCGAAGCCCACCTTCATCCTCAGCTTCAAATACGTCTCCTGAAGCACCTCAGCACTGTGGCCAAAGAAAAAAGTATTCAGGTAATTGTAACCACCCATTCCACGATCATTTCGTCCGCAGTGTCAGTTGATGAAATCATCCATCTCTCCAACCAATGCACCCCGGTCGCGATACCTCTGCGGACGTGTGGACTTCCAGAACCCAGCCGGAAATTCATTGACCGATGGCTCGATGTCACTAAATCCAACCTGCTTTTTTCGAAAGGCTCTATCCTGGTTGAAGGCATAGCGGAGGCGATGGTTATCCCAGAGCTGGCGCGTAGGGTGCTCGCTCATTACGGCGACGGCGAAGACACACTGGAGGATTACGGTGTATCCGTCATAAACCTAGGCGGGATCTACTTCAAACATTTCATGCAGCTTTTCTGCGATGTGACTGATGAGAGCCCAGGGGAGGACGTGCCGGTACGCTGCGCAGGTTTGACCGACAAAGATCCACCCAAAACGATCAAAGTTGATGTTGACGGTGGTAAGCAAGTGGCAGTTGAGTACACGCCGCACGACGACGATTTGAGGGGTGGTGAAAACCATGCTCTTGCCTACATCGAAAAAATTGGACAGTCTCAGTTCGGCCGCCTTTACGCAGGTAACTACAAAACCTTCGAGTACGATATCGCTATGGAGGGAGCAAACCTGCAAATGATGCTCTCCGTAGCAGCCGATCTATGGCCGGCCCAAGATGGAACGGTAGCTCCAGAGCTGCGAGAAAGAGCGAAGCTTGCTTTTGACGAAATGAAAAGTCCCGAGCGCGCAGGGCACGCGGCTGAGCTGCTATATCGCATTGATTCCACTAGTATTGGAAAGGGAATTTATGCGCAGGCTTTTGCCGAAGAGCTTGAGAAGCAAGAGGGTGATTTTGTCGTGCCAGCCTACATCCGTGATGCGATTCTCTGGGCTTGCGGACTCGAGGATGCCCCCGCTCAATGATCAAGCTGACTGACGAGCAGAAAGCTTATATTGGCGCGCCCATCGACAAGCATGTGTATCTCAACGCTTGCCCAGGCAGTGGCAAAACAGAGGTTGTCGCGGCCATGGTGGCCAAGGTTGTAGATGAGTGGACTGACTTCCCTAGCGGTATAGCGGTTTTGACCTTCTCCAATAGCGCAACTGACGAGCTCAAGAATAGATTGGTACGGTACCTAGGAGAATCGCTTGGGTTTCCTCACCTGGTGTCAACCTTCGATAGCTTTGTCCACTCCAGAATGGTCGCGACCATCGCAAGCGAGGTCACTGAGTTTCCAGGCAAGGAGGGGGACAGTCGGATCAGGATCTTGGAAAACAAGGCAGACATATTCCACACTCGCAACAAAATCTGTGGCCGTTCGGTCTCCGCCTGTAAGTACAACTACGACCTAGAGACCAAAGGTTTCATATTCTCGACCGGCGAGCGGACTAGAGATAAACAGCTCAATGACGCTGCAATCACTAAGGTTACCCGGGAAGACCTGATCAACACGAAGAAGCGGTTCTGGGCGGCAGGTTTTGCGACATACAACGATGTGGACATGATTGCCCTGGCGGCGCTCCAAAGGCCCGCTCTCAGCAGCTATTTCCAGCGCTTGGCAAAGCGATTTCCACTGATCATTGTCGACGAGTGCCAAGACCTGTCAGCAGAGCAACTGGCGATGGTTCGGAAGCTTCATGGCCATGGCGTTAAATTCCATTTCGTAGGCGATTTGAACCAATCGATCTACGGGTTCAGAAAATCTAATCCAGATAATGTGAGGGCGCTCCTCGCCGAACTCGGTTTCGCAGAGCTGCCACTCACTGCGAATTGGAGAAGTGGGCAATCCATCGTCGATCTCTGTAGTGATTTGCTGCGAATCAAGCGGATTTCTGGCAATCCCGAAATTGCTTCCGTTAAACCGCTTTTGCTGCAGTATGAGAAATGTCCTTCAGAACTTATTCCGAAAATCATTGAGCTCACCAATGGTTATGAAGAGGTTGTCGTTGTCGCTCGTGGGCACAGCACCTTGCAACGGTTTCGTAGAGGCGACAGTTTCAAGGGCGTTGAAGTGCTGGCACTGGCATGCGTTGCTGCCAGTAAAGGGAGCAACAAGGAGTTGAACGTCGCGGTAGCACTATTCGCTGAATGGTTTGCAGATAGGCTCTCCCTGCAAGTCACAAGATCAGGCCCCCACTGCCCGGTAGCGATCGAGTCCAAGCTTGCTTGGAGGAAATTCATTCACGAATGCTTGAAGCACTTGGTTGCCGCTGGCGCTGCTGATACGAATCTGACGTGGAAGGAGTGGGCAGCATTAACAAAACAAACCATGCGTAATTTGCCCGATCAAGCTTTCGTTTTGGATGAAATCAGTGGAGATCTTGAGCCGCTTAGGGAGCTGATACTTCGATCACCCGCAAAGCAGGGTGACATCGCACTTTCCGTTCGCCTAAGCCAAGTTGTTGCTCCACAGCCTATCTTAGACGCATTGCGCTACGAGACAATCCATCAAGTCAAAGGCGAGACCCACGATGCAACGGTGGTCGTGTCATCGCTTCAAAAAGGAATTTACCTTTCCCATTGGAAGGAGTGGCTTATCGACCCAGGATCTGAAGGTGCGAGGTTCGCTTACGTGGCAAGTTCACGTCCACGCCATATGCTTATCTGGGCAGTGAAGAAACTGAAAGCCGATGAGAAAGAAGCGCTTACTGGGTTAGGGTTTGAACTCGTCTGAAACCGTTGCTAACTAGCGCAAGCTCCGACGCTTACTAATTAAGGATTTTCACATCAGCATCACCAAGATGTTCGAGAATCCCTGCATTTATGCAGTGCTGTTGGGGTCAGGAGTTTCACGGAGTGCAGGCTTCTTTAATTCCGGTCAAAAGGTGCAGTTAAAGAAGGTGGCCAATTTCGGGAAATTGGCCGGCTATCTGAGCTACATTTTACTTAGGATTGCTTGTACCCTCATTGAGGATTACAAAGTCGGCCCAGTCAGCCATCAGTACACGGCGCTTTTCTAGCAAGTCACTGCGCCAGTAGGCGGCCTCGGCGCCGTTGGCGACAACGTGAGCCAAAGCCATCTCGCAGACCTCGCGTGCATGGGATGTACATTCAGCAGCCCAGTCTCTGAATGTGCTGCGAAACCCGTGAGCAGTAATGACTTTGTCATTGCTATCACGCCAGCCCTTGCCACCATCTTCCTGGTCCTTTTGGTCCATGCGACGCAATGTCATTAACATGGCCATATTACTAATGGGGCGACCTTTTCGAGCCCCTGGAAACAGCAACGAACTACCTTTGATTCGTGGGAGGGCTTCGAGCAGTGCGATGAGCGCATCCGATAACGGCACGGTATGAATTTTTCCCGCTTTCATTCGCACCGCTGGAATCGTCCATAGCTTGGTTTTCAAATCAACCTCACTCCAGTCGGCTTCAAGAACCTCGCTGGTTCGGCACGCAGTGAGGATCGTCATTTTGAGTGCGTAGGCGGATTGACCTTCGACACTTTCGAGTGCTGGCATGAAACGAGCCAATTCCGAGTAGGGTAATGCAGGGTGGTTTTGGGTACGTTTAGCCTTGGAACTCGGTGGCAGCAGCTTGTCGAGGTGTCCACGCCAGCGTGCTGGATTTTCGCCGTCTCGCAGTCCACGTGCTTTGGCGGCGTCAAGGACTAGTTCGATCCTGTTACGAACCCGGCTAGCTGTTTCGGCTTTGCTGCTCCAGATGGGTTTTAGAATATCGAGGACGTGCTCGGTGGTGATCTGGTTGGTGGCAAGTTCGCCGATGACGGGTGCGGCGTAAGTAGCCAGTGTGTTCGTCCATTGCTGGGCGTGTTTGACGTTTTTCCAGCCAGCACGATGAGCCTCTATGTAATCGGCTGACACGTCCCGGAACGTGATGGCTTTGTTTTTACGTTGCAGCTCAGCGGTCACCTGTGCCGCTCGTTCATCGTCACGAGCCTGTAAGGGGTCAATACCATCGCGCAGTAAGCGGCGCTTATCACTACTGTTTTGCCGAGCTTCCTTAAGGCCGATTGCGGGATAGGTGCCTAGCCCCATCTCCCTCCGCTTTCCGGAGAGCTGAAAGCGCAGTACCCAATACTTCTTCCCATTGGGCTTGATCAGGAGGCGTAGACCATCTCCGTCCTCGTAGGTGCCTGGGGTAGTCAGATTTTCAATTTGCTTAGCGGTCAGCTTTCCCATGGGAATATCCTTTATCTGTTTTGTTCCCCCATTTGTTCCCCCACAAAGGCTAGGAAGGTGACGAATGTTGGTGGACGTCTTGAGACGATGATAGGCTTATAAGTGCCGTATTATAAAGGCCTGTAGGATTTATTGAGTTTCTGATGGATTATGATTTGGCGGACTCCTTCACCGCCACATTCTGAAAACGCAAACCCCTGACTTTCCTAGAGAAAGTCGGGGGTTTGTGGTTTCTGGCGTCCAAAAAATAGCGTCATGGGACCGATATGGGACCGGCGCTTTATTCTGGGTGGAAAGTAGAGCCAGCAATTTAGTGTGCCGGAGGGGCATATCATCTGTCCGCCGAGGACTTGGCCAGCATGTGGCTACGTTCGGCCAGGAGCGGTCATTAAGCGAAGGAAGTGTTCGACCCAAAACTACTGGTCTATGTCTTTACAACACCAAAGGCATTTCAATTATCGTTCCATAGATCTTGCTTATGACACTGGCAGGATACGCAGGCGCCGATCCTATTCCACAGACTGGTCATGCTTCGCTCACCATGTGGCCGATTGCGGCCAATGTACTTAGTTGGCTAACTAATGTGTTGGCTCATAAAAATGAGACCTCGATTAAAGTTATTGGATATCTTGCCGTATATAGTTAAAGCCCAAGCCTGCTTGGAGCAGCCAACTAAGAGTTCGTCGGGGGTCCTATGGACGCATTACGTAGCATCAAGCTTTCCACACGATTGATCTCTGCATTTGTGGTGTGTGCCATCATCACGTTGGGAGTGGGGCTTTTAGGGCGCTCGGGCATCACAACACTGAAAGCAACAATAAACGAAATCGTAAGCAACAATCTGGTGTCTGTTTACAACACCGGTAGTGCCCGCGCGAGTGCTTATGCATATTCCAGGGCTGTGCATGCTGCTTTGCTATTTAAGTACTCCAAGGCAGATCCGGTTAAATTTGATGCTGCAGTGCAATCCATGTCCGAGAGTCAGAAGGACGTTGAACGACTCTTTAAGGAATACCGCCAAACGCCTCTTGCCGATGACGAGCGCGTGGCGGGTGATCAGTTCGAAAAAGACTGGCCCGCCTATGTTCAGGGGTCAAATAAAGTAATCGCGTTGGCGACGGCGGGCGACCTTGATGGTGCTACGCAGCTATTCCAGCAGCAGGTTTCGCCGACTTTCAAGGGCGCTATTGATGACCTTCAAGTCATTGTTGCATCCAACTATCGCCAAAGCGGTGAGACTGCAGACGCGGCAGAGGCCGCCACTACGAGTGCTTACTGGATATTGGGCGTAGGGGTAATGGTAGCTTTTTTGGCTGCCATCGCTTTGGGAATGATCATCACACGCTCGATTACGCGACCGCTTTCTATCGCTATACGCAGCGCTGAGGAAGTGGCGGAGGGTGACCTTTCTAAACATATTGAAATCAGTGGGCGAGATGACGTCAGTGTGCTGCTGAGAGCGCTGGATAAAATGCAGCAAAACCTCCAGACCACTGTAAAAGAGATTGGCAGCGCTGCTGACCAACTGGCCTCTGCATCTGAAGAGCTGAACGCCGTCACGGAGGAAAGCTCGCGCGGCCTGACACGGCAGAATGATGAGATTCAGCAAGCGGCAACGGCAGTGAACGAAATGACTGCGGCCGTGGATGAAGTTGCGCGAAATGCGGCAGGCGCCGCTGAAGCCTCTGAGCAAACCAGCCTTAGTGCTGTGCAAGGGCGTGATCAAGTGCGCAGAGCCGTTAACTCTGTGGGGGCGATGGCGGATGAGATTTCAAACTCAACCGGCAAGGTTGAGGTGCTTGCAACCCGTGTCAGCGAGATCACAAAAGTACTTGAGGTGATCAGGGCCATTGCGGAGCAGACCAATCTCCTGGCCCTGAACGCCGCCATCGAAGCAGCCAGGGCGGGTGAGCAGGGTCGCGGGTTCGCTGTTGTAGCAGATGAAGTGCGCGCACTTGCCCATCGGACCCAGGCGTCGACGGCGGACATCGAGTCGATGATGCAACAGGTTCGTTCTGGAGCTGAAGAAGCCGTCCTCGCGATGAATAAGAGTAAAGAGCTGGCAGTCGATACGCGGGCGCAGTCCATTGAGGCTGGCCAGGCCCTTGACCGAATCACCGAGGGTGTTTCAATCATCAATGAAAAGAACCTAGTGATCGCAAGTGCCGCTGAAGAGCAGGCTCAGGTTGCTCGTGAGGTTGATCGTAATCTGGTCAATATTCAGGATCTTTCCACGCAAACAGCGGCGGGCGCACATCAAACCAATGCTTCGAGCGCCGAACTTTCGCGACTGGCGGCGTCGTTTGGCGTACTGATCAGTCGATTCAAAGTTTGAGCACTAAGGTTGCTGGGCGTACTTGGTATCAGCGGTGATGGTGATCCACAGCGTTGGACTGGACGCATATTGCGGCTGTTGACGGTAGGTAGGTAGGTAGGTAGGTAGAACGC
>Ga0302167_10000946_pt1 | contig 13073 bp, 16 predicted proteins | sample I_Fen_N1_1_FD_193496 | JGI IMG/M metagenome (GOLD analysis project Ga0302167, IMG submission 193496) | Peat permafrost microbial communities from Stordalen Mire near Abisko, Sweden - I_Fen_N1_1 | ecosystem: Environmental > Terrestrial > Soil > Wetlands > Permafrost | place: Sweden: Abisko...
AACACCTGGTACGAAGGCCTGACCGAATTGCCGGAAGGTTTCGAACTTGGTCGCGCCTACTGGGATCGCATCATGGAAGTGAAGGTTGCGGTCAACAAAGAGATGGAAATCCAGCGCGCGGCGAAAGCCGTCGGTGGCAACCTGCAGGCTGAAGTGACGCTGTTCGCCGAAGACGCGCTGAGCGCCGACCTGGCCAAACTGAGCAACGAACTGCGTTTCGTGCTGATCACCTCCACCGCCAGCGTCGCACCTTTCGTGCAGGCGCCGGCCGATGCCGTGGTCACCGAAGTCAGCGGCCTGAAGTTGAAGATCGTCAAGTCGGCCTTCGCCAAGTGCGCCCGTTGCTGGCACTGCCGTGAAGACGTCGGCGTGAATCCGGAGCATCCGGAAATCTGCGGTCGTTGCGTCGACAACATCAGCGGCGCTGGCGAGGTTCGTCACTATGCCTAATGCCGTTGGCCGTTTCGGACGGCTGAGCTGGCTCTGGTTGAGTTTGCTGGTCCTGGTCATCGACCAGGCCAGCAAGTTCTACTTCGAAGGCAAGCTTGCGATGTACCAGCAAATCGTGGTGATCCCCGATTACTTCAGCTGGACCCTGGCCTACAACACTGGCGCGGCGTTCAGCTTCCTGGCGGACAGTTCCGGTTGGCAGCGCTGGCTGTTTGCACTGATCGCGGTGCTGGTCAGTGCGGTGCTGGTGGTCTGGCTCAAGCGCCTGGGGCGCAACGAAACCTGGCTGGCCATCGCCCTGGCGTTGGTGCTCGGTGGTGCGTTGGGCAATCTGTATGACCGCATTGCCTTGGGGCATGTGATCGATTTCATCCTGGTGCATTGGCAGAACCGCTGGTATTTCCCGGCGTTCAACTTTGCCGACAGTGCAATTACCGTCGGTGCCGTGATGTTGGCACTGGATATGTTCAAAAGTAAAAAGACCGGAGAAGCCGTTCATGACTGAACAGGTATTGGCTGAGCAACGCATTGGCCAGAACACGGAAGTCACCTTGCATTTCGCATTGCGCCTGGAGAATGGCGACACGGTGGACAGCACCTTCGACAAAGCCCCGGCGACCTTCAAGGTCGGCGACGGCAACCTGTTGCCAGGTTTCGAAGCGGCGTTGTTCGGTTTCAAGGCTGGCGACAAGCGTACTCTGAGCATCGAGCCGGAAAACGCCTTCGGCCAGCCCAACCCGCAAAATGTGCAGATCATTCCGCGCTCTCAGTTCCAGGACATGGAGCTGTCGCCTGGTCTGTTGGTGATCTTCAATGATGCGGCCAATACTGAATTGCCAGGTGTGGTGAAAGAGTTCGATGATGCTCAAGTGACCATCGACTTCAACCACCCGCTGGCAGGCAAGACGCTGACCTTTGACGTGGAAATCATTTCCGTCACAGCGCTGTAACTGACCAAACCGGCCCGTTGTAGGCGCGAGCCCGCTCGCGAAGGACTCAAAGACACCGCTTTCATTCAGAATGATCGCATTGTCGTTGACGCCCATCGCGAGCGGGCTCGCTCCTACAGGGCAAGACACGAGGCACAGCATGCAAATCAAACTCGCCAACCCCCGTGGCTTCTGCGCCGGTGTGGACCGCGCGATCGAAATCGTCAACCGCGCCCTGGAAGTGTTCGGTCCTCCGATCTACGTGCGCCACGAAGTGGTCCATAACAAATTCGTCGTCGAAGACCTGCGCGCGCGCGGGGCGATTTTCGTCGAGGAACTGGATCAGGTGCCGGACGATGTGATCGTGATCTTCAGTGCCCACGGTGTTTCCCAGGCTGTTCGCACTGAAGCTGCCGGGCGGGGCCTGAAAGTGTTCGACGCCACCTGCCCACTGGTGACCAAGGTGCACATCGAAGTGGCGCGCTACAGCCGCGACGGCCGCGAATGCATTCTCATCGGCCACGCCGGTCACCCGGAAGTCGAAGGCACCATGGGCCAATACGACGCGAGCAATGGTGGTGCGATCTATCTGGTCGAGGACGAAAAAGACGTCGCCGAACTGCAAGTGCACAACCCCGAGAAACTGGCGTTCGTCACCCAGACCACCCTGTCCATGGACGACACCAGCCGTGTCATCGACGCCCTGCGTACGCGTTTCCCGGCCATCGGTGGTCCGCGCAAGGACGACATCTGCTACGCCACGCAAAACCGTCAGGATGCGGTCAAGCAACTGGCCGACGAATGCGATGTCGTGTTGGTGGTTGGCAGTCCGAACAGCTCCAACTCCAATCGCCTGCGTGAGCTCGCCGAGCGCATGGCGACCCCGGCCTACCTGATCGACGGTGCTGAAGACCTGCAAAAAAGCTGGTTCGACGGCGTCGAGCGCATCGGCATCACGGCAGGCGCTTCTGCACCGGAAGTCCTGGTGCGCGGCGTGATCCAGCAGTTGCAAGCCTGGGGCGCTACTGGTGCTGATGAACTGGCCGGCCGCGAGGAGAACATCACATTCTCCATGCCTAAAGAGTTGCGCGTTCGTTCCCTGCTCTGATTCCTTCCCCTCCTGCGCATAATGCCTGTTCAGCTTTTTCGCTGCGCAGGCTGACGCGGCCGGTGGACGCCAGCACCACCTGGTGCCGGCTCACTGGTTCGCGGCTGGCGCAAACGTGTAATGTCCCCGATTGAAGGCCTTTTTTCGCCGGTTCGCCCAAATGACTGAAGCGTACTGACGTCCTGACATGTTGATTGCCGAACACCGGCACTCGGTTTCCGCTGCGGTGCTCCATCAGTAGCGGATTGCTGATGTCCTCATGCCCCTTGCCGCTGACATCCAGGACGATTCGCCAGCCCTGGCTCCAGTCATCGTTTATGCCATGAATGACGACGGACTGGTTTCGTGTGATCGCGGCGACTCTTGCGCTACGCATTCCGCTGGCAAGTGACTTCGCTGTCTCCTCGCGATAGGTCGATTCTGACAGTGCCGCAAACGCCGGACTGACCAAGTGCAGAACAATCCCGACAATTGTCAGTCCCATGAGCAGTTCGATCAGGCTGAAACCGCGTTGATGCATGACATTTCCCTCCCTGAAGTTTTCTCGGCCGAGCAATCCATGCGCGGGCGATGGCAATGCAACCGGGATTTGGCGGTCGCATGTTCTGGCGAGCAACAGCAGGTATAGCCAACGGCAGCAAAGGGCACCGATGCAACATCGTTCAAATGGTTTCACGTTGCTGGAGTTGCTGGTGGCGATTGCGGTCTTTCTGGTCCTGATCACCCTGGCTGTACCGGCGTTTACGCGTTCGGCGCAAATCACCAGGGCCGATACCGAAATCGGTGATCTGCAACATGCTCTTAACTTCGCACGACTGGAGGCGATCAATCGCGGAGTGACGACCCGCGTGCGCCCGACGGCGGGTGGCAGCGCATGGACCGGGGAGTTGTCGGTGTATGACGGAACCAGTACGCCGGCGAATGTATTGCGGGTTGTGCCGGCGATGAGCAGTGGCGCGACGCTGACGCTAACCTCGGGTGTGTCGGCCATCGATTTCAACAATCTGGGAGGGTTGTCGTCACCGTCCACGGCGGTGGTGATCAGTTATGTATTGGGTGCGCAAAGCAGGACGTTGAACCTGTGTTTGAACGGACGAATTCTATTGGGTGGAAGTTGCGGATGAGGCAATGGCGCAAAGGTGCACAGGAGGGCATGACACTGATCGAAGTCCTGGTTGCATTGTTGATTCTGAGCGTGGGTCTGTTGGGGGCGGCGGCATTGCAGCTGAATGCACTCAAGTACACGGACAGTGCGCGCATGACCAGCCAGGCCAGTTTTATCGCCTACGACATGATGGACCGCATTCGCGCCAACGCGGCCGCCGACTACACCGTTACGCCACCGACCTCGGGCAATCCGAACGTTGCCCGGGACCAGGATCTCTACGATTTCACCAGTAACATCATTGGTTTTGGCGGCCCCAGTGCGACCGGCAGCATCAGCCTCAATCAGCGCGTGTACACCATCACCATTTCCTGGGACGACTCACGGGCCGCCAACAGCGCCGAATCCCGTCGCAGCTTCGTCCTGAGCAGCCGGGCCACTGTCGACCCGGTGGGCACGCCATGAACGGTTCCAGTCGAGGGTTTGGCCTGATCGAATTGCTCATCGCCCTGGCGTTGAGCCTGGTTGTGGTGTTGGGCGTGGTGCAGGTGTTCATCGCCGCCAAAAACACTTACGTCAGTCAGAACGCCGCCGCAGCCATGCAGGAAGATGCGCGTTTCGTGCTGAGCAAAATGATTCAGGAAATCCGTATGGTCGGCATGTTCGGCTGTCTGGAGACCATCACCGCGGAGGGGGTGGCGCGTGATTTCAATGCCAGTCGGATAACGCCGATCAGTTGGGACAATGCCCGCCAAAGCCTGACGCTGGTTACGGCGGATGTCGGCAGTAACGGTGGGACGCCGACATGGACCGTGGTCTCCGATTGTCGGACCGGTGCGACGGCTTACAGTGAGTCGCGTACGCCTGGTCCCGGCCAACTGGCATTTCCGATCCGGCGGATAGCCTATGGCTTGAGAAAGGATCAGCTGACGATTGCCGTCGGCAATGGCGCACCGCTCCGGCAGCCGCTGGTGGATAACGTCAAAGCCTTTGACGTGAGCTTCGGCATTGCCAGCTCTGCCACGGATATCGCCGCGTCCAGCTATAGCAGCAATCCGTCTGACCCGGCACGCATTCGCAGCGTGCGGCTGAGCCTGACGCTCTTCGACCCTCACCATCGGGTGAGCGATCAAACCTTCAACGTGGTTGCCGCTCTGCGCAATCGCCTGCCATGAAGGGAGGGGCGATGAGTTATTCATCCGTGATTTCGTATCACCAGCGCGGCATGGCATTGCTCGTCAGCCTGGTATTCCTGTTGTTGCTGACGCTGATAGGTATCTCTTCAATGCAGAACGCCACCTTGCAGGAAAAAATGGCCGGCAGCGTGAGCCTGCGCAATCAGTCGTTTCAAGGCGCCGAGGCTGCATTGCGGGTGGGCGAAAGCGCGGTGCAACGGGGCGGTTTTGCGCTGCCGGATTGCAGCGGGCACCTTCAATGCGCTCCACCGGCCGAGTCGCTGACCATTACGTCTGCGGGTTTCAACGCTACCTCCGGAGTGATGTGGGTGGCGTCGGGCAAGGGCTTTTATGGCGTGCAAAACATCGGCGTCAGCCGCGACGCCGTGAATGTGCCGATCAATACACAGGCAACCTTGTACCGGATAACGGCGGTAGGCATCGCGGGCCATTCTCGCAGTGTGGTGGAGAGCATTTATGCCAAGTACTGAGCGGCCTGCCAGGTTCTGGCCGTTGCTGTGCGGTGTGATCGTCGCGCTGAACCTGTCGGTGCCGGCCCAGGCCATCACGCCGCCGGATTCACCGGCGCTGGACCGGCGAGCCTGTCTGGCCAATGGCAACTGGTACGGTTTTTATCGCAACAATCATGGGCTGATACCCATCTGCCTCAAGCTGCCCGAAGCGATCAGCGCTAAGATGCTCGACAGCAACGACGATGGCGTGGTCGACGGCAACGATTTGCTTTCGAACGGCGTGACCTTCATCGGAGAGAACTCGCCCCGGGACGCCGATGACAATGGCGCGGAGGCGCACGAATCCATTGGCGACGATACCCCGGGGCTGGAAAAATCCGGCGGCAGCCGTCGCATCATGTGGCGACAAATTCAGTAAGTGAGAGTTGAGGCATGCACAGATCCAACCGCGGTTTTACCCTGATCGAAATCATGATCGTGATTGCAATCATCGGGATTGTCATGACCATTGCTGTCCCGAGCTTCACCGAATACCTGAACAAGGGCCGCCGTACCGAAGTGGCCAGTCTGCTTTCCGAGCAGGCGCAAATCCTTGAGCGCTTCTATTCGCAAAAAAATGTCTACACCGATGCCACCGGTCTGAGCGCCGGCAACGATTACTACACCATTACCCCGACTCTGACCGATCAGACGTTCCTGCTGACCGCCGTGCGCAAGCCGGGCACGAGCATGGCTGCGGACAAGTGCGGAGATTTCACTATGACCAATACCGGTGTCCGTGGCATGGTCAACGCCACGGCCGGCCTGACCGCCAAGGATTGCTGGGGTCGCTGAGTTTACTTTTCGGACGCCCCTTTGCGTCCACTGTCTATTTATCGGTTGGATCAGAACATGACCAGGCAACAGCAAGTGGTGATTGTCGGCGGCGGGGTAATCGGGCTGCTGACGGCATTCAATCTCGCGTCCGAAGTGCAGAGCGTTGTGCTGCTGGATCGCTCGAACGTGGGCCGGGAATCCTCCTGGGCAGGCGGCGGGATTGTTTCGCCGCTTTATCCATGGCGTTACAGCCCGGCGGTCACCGCATTGGCCCATTGGTCCCAGGATTTTTATCCACAGCTGGGTGAGCGCCTGTTTGCGGCCACCGGGGTTGACCCCGAGGTGCACATCACCGGTCTGTACTGGCTGGATCTGGATGACGAGGCCGAGGCGCTGGCATGGGCTGCACGAGAGAACCGTCCATTGCGGGCTGTGGATATCTCGGCGGCACACGATGCGGTGCCGGTGCTGGGCGGCGGTTTTTCCCGGGCGATCTACATGGCTGATGTGGCCAACGTGCGCAATCCACGGCTGGTGAAGTCGCTCAAGGCTGCGTTGTCGGCGCTGCCGAACGTGACGATCCACGAGCAGTGTGAAGTCAGCGGGTTTCTCCGTGAAGGCGATAAAGTCGTTGGCGTGCACACCTCGACAGGGAGTGTCCATGCAGATCAGGTGGTCCTGACGGCGGGCGCCTGGAGCGGCGACTTGCTCAAGGGGCTGGGGCTGGAGTTGCCGGTCGAGCCGGTAAAAGGCCAGATGATTCTCTACAAGTGCGCCGCTGACTTTCTGCCGAGCATGGTGCTGGCCAAGGGGCGTTACGCGATTCCGCGGCGCGACGGACACATTCTGATTGGCAGTACCCTGGAGCATGAAGGCTATGACAAGACGCCGACCGAGTCGGCCCTGGAGAGCCTCAAGGCATCGGCGGTGGAGTTGATTCCGGCGCTGGCGGATGCAGAAGTGGTGGGGCATTGGGCCGGATTGCGCCCAGGTTCGCCGGAAGGCATTCCTTATATTGGTCGGGTGCCTGGATTTAATGGGTTGTGGCTCAACTGCGGGCACTATCGTAACGGTCTGGTACTGGCGCCGGCGTCGTGTCAGTTGTTCGCTGATGTGATGTTGGGGCGAGAGCCTATTATCGATCCTGCACCCTATGCGCCGACCGGTCGGATCTGAGACAAGATCAAGAGCCGTTCAATCCAGGCCGAATTTCTTCAGCCTGTAGCGCATCGACCGGAACGACAAATTCAACCGCTGAGCCGCTGCCGTGCGGTTCCAGCGGGTTTCTTCCAGGGCCTGGAGAATGAGCTGGCGCTCGACGTTTTCCAGGTACGCTTCCAGGTTGTCGATCTGTGTCAGGTCGAGTAATCCCCCCACGATAGCGCAGTTGCCCTCGGCCAGACGCAGGTCGCTGGCCTCGATTTGTTTGTTTTCGCACAGGGTATGAGCCCGTTCGAGCATGTTCTCCAGTTCCCGCACATTGCCTGGAAAGCGGTAGCTTTTCAGGGCGTCGAGGGCGTGCGGGTGGAGTTTTGCCGCCGGTTGCCCGGTGTCGGCGGCCAGGCGCATGAGCACGTGGCTGGCCAGCGGTTCTATGTCGTCGCGGCGCTCGCGCAGCGGCGGAACCCGCAGCTCGATCACATTCAAGCGGTAGTACAAGTCCTGGCGAAAGCGCTCACTGGCGACTTCGGCATCGAGGTCTTTGTGGGTGGCGCAAAGGATGCGCACATCGACGACCTCTTCCTGTTGCCCGCCGACGCTGCGTACGGCTTTCTCCTGAATCGCACGTAGCAGTTTGACCTGCATCGGCAGCGGCAGATCAGCCACTTCGTCAAGGAACAGGGTGCCGCCGTGCGCGGCCTGGAACAGTCCGGGTTTGTCTTCGATGGCACCGCTGAAGCTCCCTTTGCGATGGCCGAAAAACTCGCTTTCCATCAACTCCGATGGAATCGCTCCGCAGTTGACCGGCACGAAGGGGTGATTGGCCCGTGGTCCTCGCTCATGGATCAGGCGCGCAACCAGTTCCTTGCCGCTGCCGGACTCGCCGCTGATGTAGACCGGTGCCTGGCTGCGCGCCAGTTTGTCGATCTGTTTGCGCAGGTTGCGCATGGGCAATGAATCACCCAGCAGACGACGATCGATAGCGTTGCCGGGAACAGCAAGCAGCAGGGCGCTGGCGACCAGTTCCCGCAGGCGGCCAAGGTCCACCGGTTTGCTCAGGAAGTCGAAGGCGCCGGCCTTCAGTGCATTGATCGCCGTTTCGACATTGCCGTAGGCGGTGATCATGGCCACCGGAACTTGCGGGTAACGTTGCTGGATGTGCTGCACCAGCTCAAGGCCGTTGCCGTCCGGCAGGCGCATGTCGGTGAGGCACAGATCGAACGTTTCGCGCTTGAGCAGGCCCAGGGCCTCGCCCACATCGCGGGCACTGTAGGTGTCGAGTTTCATCCTTCCCAGGGTAATTTCCAGGAGTTCGCGGATGTCCGGTTCATCGTCGACGATCAGGACTTTTTGCCGTGATTTCTTGTTCAACCTTGTTTCCGTCCGTGAGCAAAGGTAATGCGAAAGCAGCCGCCATCCTGGCGTGGCTTGAAGTCCAGGCGAGCCTGATTGCTTTCGCATAGCTCACGGGACAGGTAGAGGCCCAGGCCAGTGCCGTGCTGACTGGTGGTGAAGAAGGGTTCGAACAGTTGCGCTTGATGGTCCGGGGGTACACCGGGACCGTCGTCGATTATTTCCAGGATCGGCAACTGGCTGTTTGGATCGATAAACAGTTCCAGCCAGACCTGCGCCTGCTCGCGGCGCAAGCCACTGTGGCGCCATGCGTTGCCTATCAGGTTGTCGAGAATCTGCCGCAATTGGTCGGGATCCATCAGGGTCTTGAAGTCTGCACCAGTGGTGTGCAAGTGAATCTGCTGGCGTGCGGTTGCCGCCTCGCGGGTTTCGCCCACGAATTGTTCCAGCCACGGTTTCAAGTCGAGTCGTTGCGGCACGGTTTGCTGGCGGCGGGACAGTTGCAGGACGTTTTCGATTACCCGATTCATTCGCTCAGAGTGGTCTTGAATGATCTGCGTCAGACGTCGATCCGCGCCGTTCAGTTCCTCCGATTCTCGTAATAGCTGCGCGGCATGACTGATGGCGCCCAGCGGATTGCGGATTTCATGGGCGATGCCGGCGGTCAGGCGACCCAGGGCCACCAGTTTCAATTGCTGCGCCTGTTGCGCGATCTGGGCGAGGTCCTCGAGAAAGACCAGGGTCTGGTGGTTCGGGCTGATGCCCAAGGCGATGAAGCTGGGTCGCAGTTCCAGGCCGCTGCCGGTGATCTTCAAGCTGTGGGGACGCAGCGTCGGATTCTTGCGCCAAAGGTCCAGGCGCTCGATCAGGGCAGGGCAGTGCTCGTCAATCACGAGGCCTTCGAGATGCTCGCAATCGAGCAGGGCCAGGGCGCTGTGGTTGGCGAGCTGCACTCGTCTGCACTCGTCGAGCACCAGTATGCCGGTGCGCATCCGTTGCAGGATCAGCGCATTGAGGGTTTCCAGGCCGATGACTTCACTGGCCTTTTGCTCGGCCAGGGTTTCGCTGACCTCCAGGCGTCGGGTCAGGCCTTGCACCAATAACGCTGCGGCAAAACACAGGGTGCCAAGGGCTCCTGCCTGCAAGTAATCGTTGGGACTGGAAGGGTGGCTGAAGCTCAGCAGGAAACTCAAGCCGACGATGCCGAGCGCGCCGACAGCGGCAATCAACAGCCCGATGCGCCTTCGCAACAAGGTGTTGCCGATGGCTACCGATACGATCAACAGGTTGCCAACGGCGCTGGCCACGCCACCTGCGGCATAAAACAGGCCGCACAACAGCAGCACGTCAGCCAGCGCCAGGCTGAACAATTGCGCCGGCCGGCGTGTGTCCTCGAAGAACACAACCAGCAGAATGTTCAGTATCAGGTACAACCAGCTGCCACCACGCAGCAACGCGTCATTGCCGGACGTCAGCAACTGATTGTCCATGTCGCTGGAAATCAAAAGCACCAGGATGATGCCGACGCTCAAACGGTAGAGGTGATAAAGGCGCAGCAGTCGCTGGGCCTGTTTGCCGCCGGGACTTTGAGTCTCAGCGACCACTGGACCCTGGGCCTTGCTCGAGGTGAGCCTGGCTGCAATACCACTGTTGTTGAAGACTCAGCGCCCGGTCGCGGGGCAGGTGCACGCCGCAATGGGCGCATCGGACCATCGGTGCCGCTTCCAGCTCGGCGGGGGACTTGGGCACGGAAGCCTGGCCCTTGTATTTACGCCAGAACCACACCGCAGCGGCAATAACGGCGATCCAGAATATTAAACGAAGCATGGTGAGCTGCTTTTTGGTTGATGAAGCGCCAGTTTAGCCGGGGACATCGCAGCCGCACAGCGCAATGCTCCTTATAAAAAATGGCGCAATAAAAAAGGGAGACTCGAGAGTCTCCCTTTTGGGCCCGTGCGGGGTGTCAGTCGAACACACCGAACGTCATGTAGCTGAACCACGAGCGGTCGCTGTTGTTGCCTTCCGCTTCGTGATTTTCTTCTTCGATCACATCGCCGTTGGTGTCTTTTGGCTTGAGTTCGTTCGGAATCGCATCCTTGGCGTCCTGGAACTGCTTCTGCACGTCCTGGTTGGCGCGGGTTTCTCCCGGTGGCAGCGGAGGACGGGATTCGATCATGCCCAGGGTGGCCTTGCTCAGCCACGAACGGTTATCGGCTTCGGCCACCGACGGTACGAACTGACCGTCGACCAGGCTTGGGTGGTTCGGGTAGTTGAGCTTCAAGGTTTCGAGGCTGGTGGCGGCCAGCTCATCCAGGTGCAGGCGCTGGTAGGCTTCGGTCATCACCGCCAGGCCGTCGCCGACCGATGGGGTTTCCTGGAAGTTTTCCACCACGTAACGGCCACGGTTCGCGGCAGCCACATAGGCCTGACGGGTCAGGTAGTAGTCGGCAACGTGAATTTCGTACGCCGCCAGCAGGTTGCGCAGGTAGATCATGCGCTGCTTGGCATCCGGCGCGTAACGGCTGTTCGGGAAGCGGCTGGTCAGCTGGGCGAACTCGTTGTAGGAGTCGCGGGCGGCGCCGGGGTCACGCTTGGTCATGTCCAGTGGCAGGAAGCGCGCCAGCAGTCCGACGTCCTGGTCGAACGACGTCAGGCCCTTGAGGTAGTAGGCGTAGTCGACGTTCGGATGCTGTGGATGCAGACGAATGAAGCGCTCGGCCGCGGCTTTTGCAGCCTCGGGCTCGGCGTTCTTGTAGTTGGCGTAGATGAGCTCGAGTTGGGCCTGATCGGCATAACGACCGAACGGATAACGCGATTCCAGAGCCTTCAGCTTGGCGGTGGCGCTGTTGTAGCTGTTGTTGTCCAGATCGGTCTGAGCCTGTTGGTACAACTCGACTTCACTCAGGTTTTCGTCTACGACTTCCTTCGATGAGCAAGCAGCGGTCAATGCGAGGATGGCGATCAGCAGCAGGTGTTTCACTTGCATGGCGGCTTGCGTCCCTATGACGGCCGCTGTCTTGGGCGTGGCCGTCCTGTTATGATGAGCGCCCCGTTGAATAGCCTCGGGGCAAAAGACGCCGTATTTAACCACAAGCGCGCAGCCGAAACCAAAGGCTGTGCCGACGCCTAGTCTGAGCATGTCCGATAAAATTGAACTTCGCGCAGAGGTGCCGTCCGAATTGGGCGGCCAACGCCTCGATCAAGTCGCCGCACAATTATTCGCTGAGCACTCGCGCTCGCGCCTTTCCGCCTGGATCAAAGACGGCCGCCTGACTGTGGATGGGGCGGTTATCCGCCCGCGAGACATCGTTCACGGTGGCGCCATTCTTGAACTCACTGCCGAGCAGGAAGCTCAGGGCGAATGGGTCGCTCAAGACATTGCCCTGGACATCGTCTATGAAGACGACGACATCCTGGTGATCAACAAGCCTGCGGGCCTGGTGGTGCATCCGGCTGCCGGTCACGCTGATGGCACCTTGCTCAACGCCTTGCTCCACCACGTGCCGGACATCGTCAACGTGCCGCGCGCCGGTATCGTGCACCGCCTGGACAAGGACACCACCGGTCTGATGGTGGTGGCCAAGACCATTCAGGCGCAGACGCAGTTGGTGACACAATTGCAGAGCCGCAGTGTCAGCCGGATCTACGAATGCATCGTGATCGGCGTGGTGACGGCTGGCGGCAAGATCAATGCGCCGATCGGTCGTCATGGTCAGCAGCGCCAGCGCATGGCGGTGATGGAGGGGGGCAAGCAAGCCGTCAGCCATTACCGTGTGCTCGAGCGTTTCCGTTCCCACACGCACGTGCGGGTGAAGCTCGAAACCGGTCGTACGCACCAGATTCGCGTGCATATGGCGCACATCAACTTCCCGTTGGTCGGAGATCCTGCCTACGGCGGTCGCTTCCGTATTCCGCCGGCAGCGAACCCGACGATGGTCGAATCGCTGAAAAACTTCCCGCGCCAGGCGCTGCACGCGCGTTTCCTGGAGCTGGATCATCCGACCACCGGTCAACGGATGAGCTGGGAGTCGCCGTTGCCGGAAGATTTCGTCTGGTTGCTGACCCTGCTCAAGCAAGATCGCGAGGCGTTCATCGGATGAGTGACTGGCTGATTCCTGACTGGCCCGCGCCGGCCGGGGTCAAAGCCTGTGTGACCACCCGTGCGGGCGGCGTCAGTCTGGCGCCGTTCGACAGCCTCAATCTGGGCGATCACGTCGACGACAGCCCTGAAGCTGTCGCCGAAAATCGCCGTCGCCTCACCGATCATTTCTCCATTCAACCGGCCTGGCTGCAGCAGGTCCACGGCATCGTCGTGGCCCATGCCGACCCAGGCCGAGTGGTCACTGCCGACGCCAGTTGGACGGCGACGCCGGGCATCGCTTGCGCGGCCATGACCGCCGACTGCCTGCCGGCGTTGTTTTGCGACCGTGCCGGCACTCGCGTCGCGGCGGCCCATGCCGGTTGGCGCGGGTTGGCGGCTGGCGTGCTGGAAGCCACTCTGGA
>Ga0302167_10000948_pt1 | contig 13051 bp, 10 predicted proteins | sample I_Fen_N1_1_FD_193496 | JGI IMG/M metagenome (GOLD analysis project Ga0302167, IMG submission 193496) | Peat permafrost microbial communities from Stordalen Mire near Abisko, Sweden - I_Fen_N1_1 | ecosystem: Environmental > Terrestrial > Soil > Wetlands > Permafrost | place: Sweden: Abisko...
CAAATTGTTGCCACTTAATAATCGGCATGTATTGAGGATGTTGCGGATGCCTAGCAGTCATATCCTTCCCTGGGCTGGCCAAATGCTATATCAGTATCACATAAATCGTGCGTGGTTTTTCCTCCTTGCTCTACCTGCGTGTTGGTATGGGTAACATCTTCTGTACCGGGGAGGGCATTCAGCTAGTCGTTTTGTATTCAAGTCATTGAGGGCGCAGCCCTTGGAAAATCCCAGCGCTCTGAAACGCGCGTTGTAGTTTTCAGGTAATGCGAATAGCAAAATACACTGGTCTCAAACGCCAATTGTGCGAATGAAAGCCGAAACGGGGTTGAGGGTACATATCGGCGATCCCAGGCAGCGTAGCCATAATGTCCGTTGCTTCTTTCCAGTTGAACGGGCTTGCCTTACCTCATCACGCTGGGTTTTGGGATCAGTGCCCAAAGCGAGCAGCTCACGTGCCTCTGCGGCTTTCTTCCGGGCGTTGGCTAGCGAGAGGTCAGGGTATGGACCAAGCGCCATGTTGATACGGCTTCTGGTCGACGGCTCGCGGTAATTGAAATTCCACATCATCGAGCCGCTGGCGCGTACTCGAAGCTGCAAGCCATCGCCGTCGCTGAGGACGAAGTCTTTACCAGTTGCCTTGACTGCCTTGAGCTGGCGATCGGAGAGGCGGGTTGCGTTAGTAGGCATGGGGGCTACCTCCCGCACCGTTTTGGTATCCTGAAAATAGCATTTGGTAGTCCGGGATACCACCTGGGATACCAAAGCGCCTGGAACTCAGAAACCCTGCAAAGCCCCCCATAAGCGCTGAAACCCCTGTATTTACTGGATTTCAGGCACAAAAAAAGACGTCCGTGGACGTCTTTAGATGTAAAGTTGGTGGGCCGGGGTAATTTGAAACAAGTCGGTATTTATCTGTTTTTTCTGGTTATTATTTGATCGGATAACTTGCTTGGAATACCAGTTGGAACGCTGCTTGGTCTGGATTCCGATGGACGGTGCTCTTTAAGCTCTACGCCATTAATGAGTCGGCATCGAATCTACCAAGCAAATGGCCGTGTAAACATTAGCTATGGCTGGTGACCAACTGCTGATGATCATGGCCACTGCGCGTACGATGCTCCACTCGTAGGTACAGAGGCTCCTAGCAAACGATTCCGTCAGTGACTGCTGTGTTGGCTAAGTCGGCTATTGAAGAATTGCGCAGTCTCTTTGTCGGTGCAGTACAGGTAGCAACCCTTCATCCCGCGAGTCATCAAGGTTCGATACGTATTTTTGATGATCAGGTCAGTTTCTTTTTTCGCCAGAGCAGGTTGCTCCTTCATCATTTTTTTCCAGCCGCGAATCGATTTATCGTGTTTGTCGCGCTCATTCGGGGATGTCACAACGTTGCCATCACGTACGACCAGGTCTGGCCCGATAATGACTCCGATATAGTCGACTTCCAGACCTTGGCAGGTATGAATGCAGCCAACCTGCTCGATGGAGTTCTCAGCGATGATCCACAGGCTGCCATCCTGATCCAGGTTCCATTGTCGCGTGTAGTCACCGATGACGATATCGGCAGCGTTGGGGTCTTTCTTGCTCAACCAAGGCCAACAGTAGCCCGCGACTACGCGAGCCTTGTTTCCATAGTTTTTTCCGTCGATGGCATCATGCAGCGCCTGAGGCGAGTCGAACACCTTGAACTCGTACTCAGAGGTGTCGAGCGTCGGATTTGCTGTCGAGCGAATGCCAAGCACGTCATCCAGCCATGCCATGTAACCGTCAGAACCACTGCAGCGAAACTGTGAAGACAGCACATATTCCTCGACCACAGCCCCCTTGGCTTTGGCAAAAGCGCGTATCGCCTGCTTGCTGCCTATGTCGCTCAGGGTCACACGTTGGTCTTCATCGATGAAGAAAATTGAGCATTTCGCTGATTCAATCAGCTCCTTGATCTGGTTTTCGCCAAGGTTCCCATAAAGCCCGCTTTTCTCATTCAGCCGGTGAGCTTCGTCCACGATAAGCGCATCGAATGTGTTGGGCTCAGTGTCGATGAACGCCCCAGAGCCTGAAAAGAAATTCGAGAAATGGCTGCGTTTGATGGTGCCAACCAGTTTGCTTTCGTAGACCTTGCGTGGGGCGGCATTCTTCGAGACATATTTGCTTAACAGCCTCAATTCTGTGAGCCTCACCAGCAAATTGATAGCCAGAACAGTTTTCCCGGTGCCCGGCCCCCCCTCAATGATCAGCACCTTTGGTGCCTGGTCCGAGGCTTCGCTTGATGCCGCAAGCGCCGATTCAAAAATTGCTTTTTGATCGTCAATCAACACGAACTCTGGCTTGCCTGTCATCAGACCTTCGAGGGCTTCGGCTAGCGCTTTGGACGGGCGGATTTTCCCATCGGACAGTTCGTAGAGAACCTCTTTGTTGTCGCCGTGAGCAATATGCTTTTTCAGGAAGCTTCTGAGTTTAGTGAGCTCGTCCGGCCCTTTCAGGAACAGTGGGGCTTTGCTGATGTGGGGCTCGTAGTGAGCTGAGTCGATGATGCCGTCGCTGACGTAGTTATGAAGGTAGGCACACGGACGGATCTCGATGCTTTTGTCATACACCGCCTCGTTGAAACCCTCCAGCAGCGCGGCGTATGACCATACCTGATAGGACGGGTGAATGGTCTCAACGAGGCCGCCACCCAATGCCGTTTTGACGATGGCATCCTTGGTAGTGGCGTTGGCCTTGCTCCATTGCTTCAATTCGATCAAGACGGCTTTTTTTGCCTGATTTTCGTCGCGACCGGTGAGCAGAAAATCGATTCGCTTTGACGACTGCGGAATGTGCAGCTCAATGGCCAGACCCGCGTCGCTCGGCAGGCCTTCGTCCCGAAGGACCTTGGCCATGTACGTTAGCGATCCTTGCCACGACCTGATTTCCGACCTGCCAACGGTCTTGCCGGTGGCTTCCTTGTAATGCCTGAGGATCACGTCCTCGATGTCATCGTTATCGTTGTCTTTTAGAAATTGCTGTTTGGTCGCAGCGTAAACGATCACGGGTTGTCCTTAGATTCGGGTTGGTCAGAGTCGGTCGTACTTTTTGCTGCTGCTTTTGGCTTTATCCACGGGGTATTTCTGGCCGTTCGAGGCGAGTTTCCGTGTCACCGCTTCGTTGAGGTCAATGCCGAGCACGCTGCTCAGGCGAACCAGGTACATCAGTACGTCCGCCAATTCGTCCTTGACGGCTTGGCCCATTTCCGGACTTTTTGCGGCGAAGAGCGAATCGGCATCGCTCAGCCATTGGAAAATCTCGCATAGCTCTCCTACCTCGCCGGTGAGGGCCAAGATGAGATTTTTGGGGGAGTGGAACTGCTGCCAGTCGCGATCGTCTGCGAAGCGCTGTAGGGATGCAGCAAGCTTCGTTACGTCAAGCAGTGGCGCGGGCGAGGTGTCTGGGTCACTCACAGGGCTATCTCTTGGGGAGCAATGGGGGCAGAAGGGCTGTAGGAAATCGGGCTTTGGATTGTAAGACTTTTCGCTGGTTGTGCAGTTTTTGTTTTTTCCCCAGACGTGTCTGCCGGCCGAACTGCTGACCAGCATTCTCTATGTCATTTGAGGGGGCCCCCTCTACGATGACCCACCGCCTAAAAGGATGGCTTTCCGCCGCTGTCGGCAATGTCACCTTCTGGGTGGGGCGCGGTGGCTATAAAGTGGTGTAACCCGTGTCTCAGGTGTAACAAATAAGTAGCCTTATGATTTTTATAGGTTTTTATAGAGGCAAGTAAACGCTACGTTGCACCGATTTTTTTCGTACACTGTTTAACAGTGTAACTGGCCGTTGCAGAAGCGAGCCGGCATCCTCGAAGCCGCTCGTACGCAGGTGGCCGTGGCGCGTCGCTAACCAAAGCGAAGAGCCTGTTGACCTGTGAAGCTCTATTAATCGGATATAAAAATTCGAAAGTATAATTAAATGTCGTTGTGTTCACCAATCTGCTAACTAGGGATGAAATATGGGGTGGGGTAATGTTCTCTAGAAACAAGAAACAAGCATTAATTCTTCTGAATGCATCGAATATCAAGGACTACCCCAAGCAAGACTTGTTTATGGAGTTCGTGCGGACGACTCAAAAGCTGAGTATAAAACGCTTTGATGCAGTCATAGGAGGACTGCTTAAAGATCCAAGAATTCAGGCTGAGTTACCTTTTTACAATAGCGATTTAGAATCAATGGCGAGCGCTACTTATTTTGCTCTTACGGGTATTGAGCGTACACTAAGCTACTACCTGCAGGTAATTAAAGCGCAATCAAAAAAGATAAATTCGTTTGTTGAAGAAAAAGAAACGTTCGAACGGCTTCTCTTCGAGGGAAATTACACTTCGTGTCAAGCATTTCTGGCAGAACACAAAAGCAAATTCGGAGAATCAATATGGTGGATCAAAGCCAACCTATTACTGTTGTTCTTCAAGCAGAACAGTTTGGACACCCAGGAGTTTTGTGATGATATCCTTGATAGAACTGGAAACTGCCTTTTAACTTACTATCTCAATAGTATCATACAGTGCACTCACGCATCATCGCCTATTCGAGAGCTTGATAGAAAAATATCAAAGGCGCTGGAAGAATTTGAGAAGGCTGAGATTCCGGCTATTTCGTGGTTCGTTACAAAACTATGTTTTCCCGAAATTATCACACAAAAATCTGAAAATCTCGAGAATCTTTCGCTACTTCAAAAATTTCCTGTAGTAGACATTTACGAATTCACAACGTCTGCTGTTTTGTTTAATTATAACTTAGACATAAACGTCAAAGAGAATAAGATACCATGCCAGAAATTCATTTATGAGCTTAGCGAAATCGTTAATGATCCAAGGCTGGATGGGTATCGAAAGCGATCAAGCACTCACTCCACCGCACAGAAATATATTGAAGTCGAACTGTTGCGCAAATATGAGGCAGGGCATTACCAAGAGCTGATTGAGGACTTCCTGCGCAACGTCGATATAATCCGCCACCCAATATCTTTCGCGAACATGCTCTCCAAAGCATGTATACGAACAGGCGATGACTTCAACTCTGGCAAGCAAATTCTTGACGACACCGTTCGGAATCTGATCGATATTCACTCGCTTTCGTCAAAAGCATCACAAGCTAGACTTGATATACAAGAGCGGATTGTGCGCTTGCATCGAACTGAGCTGGGGATACAGCTCCAGGCTGTTTTAGTCCTGGCTATTCCTCAGTTTTTTGCAGAGAGCGTTCTAGTGAACGTGTTGCGAGTCGCTGATTTAACTCACCTCACGACCCAACCTCTTATTGGCAGCATCATTCAAAACGGCAGGCAGATATACGGCGATCAGTTTGAGTTTGTTGACCCACATGGGGTACCAGCAGAGCGCCTCGCTCGGTGCACTCCCTTGAGCAGCAATGATGAAACTTTCTATAACTGTAATGAAAGCTCATTTGAAATCCACAAAGACTACATCGAATACAAGTCGCGAATCCTTATATCTAATAATGATCTCGATCAACTCATCGAATTTTCTGCTAAGTGCCTAACCCACCATCCAGAATCGTACGTCTGCTTCCCAATGGACATATTGATTCGTCACATAAGCAACTCCTTTGCTCACTCACTTGAAGCGATTATCGTTTGTCACTTTTACGTTCGCTACATATCATCTGAAAAACGTACACTGCTGAACGAAATCTTTGAGGAGTACCTCTACTCGCAAAGCAAATCAAAGCCTAGCGAACTATTCACTGAATTTGAAGCAGATGAAAATCAAGAACTAGAACTTCTTTTTTTTAACGAAGTATGCTCCTTTGAATCTTTGGATTTTCTGGACTCATTCCAAAGCAGCGATGAATTGAGATTTGAAAGGGCTACAATTCTTGAGCATCTGTACAACCGGAAATTGATATCTAGAGAAAACTATTCTAGAGAACTGGAGCAAATTGTACGTCTAGTAGTCATGGACTCAGCAACCAGCAATTTCTCAAGAAGCAAGGTTTACGTCGATCACGAGTCCATCAAGAGAAAAATTCGAGAGGAAGCGTCAACCTATTACGATCTATTCAAAATCACCAAAAATAACGATGGATTCGACGATGGTATCTTCACACTAAGCGAACGCCTTACAGAAAGCGGCACAGTTGCATCGGGTGTAATTACGGGGCAGCACAGCTCGCTACTAGTAAAAATAATTGAAATAACCCACAAAGCGTTTCTTTTTGACGAGGCTTTCGGACTTGACGCCAATCTCTCATCCGAAATACGACATGGGATTTTTTCAAACTTTATGCTTTCTGAAGTGGATAGTAAATATCTAATCTCGGAAAAAAACGATGATGGCACATATAAACCAATTCGCCACTGGCATGACTTTTACTCAAGTTGGTTAATTCCCTCTCTTCTGAAAGAGATCGATGGAGAACTGGCATGGTTCTCAGAGCAGTACAATCAGCTGATTGACACCGCTGAACGGTGGATGAAGATAGGTGATAGAGAAGGCGAGCATTGCTTCAATTTTTCAATTGATATAGGAGACTATTCGAAGATAAAAGAAGTTGCTTCACACAGTCAGACAGTTGACGAAGTTCTCGATGCTATAGTAACTCTACTTTGGTCAAAAACCGAAGCCGGGTTGGTAGATCTCAAAGATCGAATTAACCACAAGCTAAAGCATGATATAGAGACGCTGTTCACGGAGTTGACTGAAAGACTCAACGCGGTCAGAGGAAACGCCTACCTCAATGAAATAATGAATAATATAGAGACCGCTAACAACAATACAAAGGAAATCATTGCGGAAATAACTGAATGGTTCGCACGAAGCGAAATCAAGTCATTTGACGATCAGAGTCTAAGTAGACTTTTGGATATCGCCATTTCCTGCTTTGAGCGAATTAAAGGAAGGAACGTAAAGATTTCAAGAAGCTTGCCATCTGAAGTGGCAAACATCAGCATCCCTGGACGCTATGTGAATTCAATGATTTTAGCGTTTGTTAATCTATTGACGAATGCCACCAGGCACAGCGGCCTTCAACTAAGCGTAACTATAAGTATTGCTGGTATGACGTTGCCGCTAGGGTACAAAATAACGATTTCAAACTCGCTATCAGCTAGCCGAAAAGAGCAACTAAATGCACGCTTCTTCCAAGTCATTAATGACAGATTAAGCTCTCCTGACTCGGTTGAGCTAATGCGTTCGGAGGGAGGGACAGGGGTCGCGAAGGCATATCATCACCTTAAAACGGCCCACCCAGCCTTTGACTTGAAGGTTCTTATGGAAAACAACCAGTTCTGCACGGAGGTGACATATGCCCATGTCGATTTTGCTAGTTGAAGACAATTATCACAAGCGTCAAAAAATAATTGACTATGTCATCTCAAATTTTGCAGATGCTTCCATCAAAGAGGCGCACTCGTTTAGCTCCGGCTCAAAAGCCGCGACCGAAGACGACTACGATTTGGTGATACTAGACATTAGCCTTCCGACCTACGACAAAGTTGGCAATGAGGCGGGTGGGCGCAAGCGTATGTTTGGTGGCCGCGAAATTGCACGGAAGCTAACTAGGAGGCGCCCCGGATCCAATGTCGTCTTCCTTACTCAGTACGATGCCTTCAGCGAGGGCGGACTGTCCTTATCTTTCGACGAGCTGGGAAGGATTCTCAAAACTGAATGCGGTGACTCGTATCTCGGCTTAATACATTACGACAGCGCTAAAAGCTCATGGAAAGAACTGCTATCAACTGTGTTTAAAAAGATTTCAGGGCATAACCAATGAAAGTTCTGCTTGTCGATGACAATGAACCACGGGTTGAAATTCTCAAAGCTTGGATGCTGGAGCTAGGCGTCGCCAAAGAAAACATCTTAACAGCAGACAACACCACGAGCGCCAGATCCTTAATCACAAGAAATTACTTTGATGTACTATTATTAGACGTTGTTCTTCCCAAACGGCATAAGGAACAAGCTCGCTGGCTGCACGGAATTGAGCTTTTGGACTATGTCGCTTCGTCTGCACGAGCAAAAAAACCAGAGAAAATAATAGGTATTACGGCTCATACTAACGACATTAGTGCATTTAGAGATAAATTCGAAAATCACTGTCTAAGCGTTATCGAAATCAAGGACAATACGGGCGACTGGCGCTCTAGATTGTCGTCTGCTTTTAACTATACAAGAAGTTCAAAAATTGCAAGGGCGCATGCTCAAAATGACTTGGCCGCGATTACCGTGCATGGAATTCGGACGTTTGGGCAATGGCAAGAGAGGCTAAAGCGAATTGTTCATGCAGAGGCAGACTTTATAAAATTCCATACTTATAAGTACGGATATTTCGCCGTGTTTTTTTTCGCAATTCCGTACTTTCAAAACAAAGAAGTATCTAAGCTTCAGCGTGCGCTACTTAGGCTTTTCGAAACCCAGCCCAATAAACGATTTATCGTATTCGGTCATAGCTTTGGTACGTTCTTGATAGCCAAGGCCTTAGCTCGAATTTCAGCAAGCGGAACTGTTTTGAATATTAAGGCTATCGTACTAAGCGGCAGCGTACTGAAATCTGATTATGACTGGGGCTTTCTTGATAATCACCCAGACCTTACACTGATCAACGAATGCGGAAACGGAGATGGTATTCTTTGCTTGAGCGAAGCTTTCATTCCTATGACTGGGATGGCTGGCCGAACGGGTTTCTATGGCTTGAACTCCGACTCATTTATTAATCGTTATTATTGTGGCGGTCATAGCTTGTATTTTAATGGCGATGATTTTATGAGGCAAAATTGGCTTCCATTATTTTCTGATGCGCCTACCATTTCAAATTCACACCAAAGGCCTGACCCAAATCTTCTCAGTTTTGTTTTTGAGCAGACTGCCAATTACATCGGTAGGTTTGGTTTAATAGCGGCAATTGCTATCGGAGCGCTCGCAATGACGTTTCGATAGCATTCTTTAGGAATAGCCACGGCTCCAGGTCCGAGCCGTGGCTGAATACGAAGCAGCTACTCAATACTTTCGAACGGTTTTGTATTCGCGAGTAGCGTTCATTCTCGTCTTATTATGCTTCGCTTTCACCCTTTAGAATCTTCCTTATTCTGAGCGATCCGAACAATCAAAACTTTGCGCTTCCCTTCGAGATCGGTCTTATCAGACGCCCGGGTATTCATGGGCTCCTGCACTCAGCCATCAGTTCGGAGCTATTGGCTCTCCTGTCGAACCATTCAATGTCCCGATCTGTGACCGAGATTTTGTGCTCGATGCTATCGACCTTCGGCCTTGCTTCTTCGAGAGGCATTGCAAGGCTATTACCGGCCGGCGTAGCGGCGCGAATTTTGGGCGGGTAATGGGCGTGCATTGGGTGGTGCTCCTTGAGTTGAGTAGCCATCACCGCTTGCGGCCAAGCAAGGAATGGTGACGGCGGAAGCCCCATCGCTTTTCTAGACGACGAGCTAGCAACCGCACGGTCAGTAAGTAGTAATACCGAGTCGCCTCGCATCGCCTAGCTAGTCGGTGTTCAAGAAACCAAGCCACATGTTTCCTCTGCCAAGCCCAAGGCGTCTCTCGCTGCCAGCGCTCCGCGATTTCAGCCTGAATGATTTTCGCCTGCCGCAAATGGCGCTGTCGCGTCGCATGCGATCCGGTTAGCACGCCAGCCAAGAACAGCTCCATGTCGAATTGCTTGCTCATGCCCGCCCACCAATATAGGCCGCGACCACATCGATCCGACCGTGCCCAAGCTCATAACTGATTTGCCTCCGGGCCTCGCGATCAAGGCACTGATCTACCTGGCAAAATTCCCCGCCGTTGATAGGTGCGCGGTGCTGGGTGATCTGCTCATAGCGTTCACACGCGAATGCCGCTCGAAGCTCATGAATGCCTTTGAGGTTGTATGCATGCAGGATGTCGCGCGAAGGGCGGACGATTTCCTGCAGAACATTCAGATAGCTTTCGTTTGGCGCAATCAGGTTGCGACTACCCACAGGCGACACCTTCAATGCAAACCAAAGCGCATCGCGAACATGGTCGTCCACCGCAATCCAGCGTGGCGCCGAGGCGCCGGCGCGGCCGCCTTTAGTGCCATCCTGAATGTTTACCCTGCCTAGGTCGTTAGCCTCACTACTTAGCCGAGGCAGATCAGCCAAGATGGCCTCACGCAAGCGCATGCCGGTGGCTCGCGTCAGCAGAACGATCGCGGCGGCGCGTAGCTGATGTTGGCGGCAAAGTGCATCGACGATCTGCATAACCTGCTTGCGATCCTGGCCCTGTGGCACAGACTGGCGAACCCCGGTGCGCTGCATACCCAACGCCTTGCTCGGACTTGGCAACTTCACGTACTGATCACCGCGAAGCGCCGCCATGGTCCTGTTAACGCTGGAGAGCCGATTTTGTGCGGTACTGATCGCTAGATCACCGCGCCGAACCACTTCGCGCAGATACGCCGCATAGTCGGCCAACACCTTCCGATCAATCTGGCGCGCATCATTGATGCCAGGCCCCTGTTCGGAGCGGCACCATTTCGCGAATGCCAGCCACCGGTCACAGTGCGCCTTGACCGTACCGTAGTGGCCTCCGCCAAACATGGCTTTCAATGCCTGCGGTCCTGCGTAGCTCAATTGCCTGCCGTAACCGAAATTGCGGCCATCGCGTCTACCTACCAATGCCATGTTGATCACCTCATCACCTCATCACCGGTTCTCCGATCCTCGCCCCACGTCATCCCGCCAAGAATGCTGAGTGTTATCAGGGATCAAGGCCCCTGCGACCTGTGGGGAATGTCCACTACGCGGGACTGGCGGCTCCTTACGACCGGGAGCAAGGGCATCTCATGATCTGACCTCCTGAGCACCGTTACCGGTGGGCGGGTGGAGGCAGCATTGGCTGACGAAACCAGCGCCTGAAGATCGTGAGCCGGGTAAACGCAGCAATGCGATGACCGGGGCGTGCCTGACTGTTAGTCAGGTGCAGTCCATTCCCTGGTCTGCGGCACCATCATCTGCATCGCTGTTGTTGGTGACATCGGCGTTTGTCACGCCGATTGTCACGAGGGGAATTGCCGCAAAGCCATGTGCGATCAGGGCTGCAGCAGTGATAAGAGCGCCCGTCTCTTTCCAGAAGAAAGAGACGGGCGCAGGTTGGCGCAAGACTCGGCCAAGCGGATAGGTTGCTGCAGGGCAGCGAAGTAGGATGTGTCGTCTGGCGCACGAGGGCCATGATCTGAAGTAGGCATCCATCACCGAGGAGGTGACCGGGCGAGCTGCCGGACGCGAATCGCCATTAGGGGAGAACCACCGCGAGAACGGCGTGACCTTGAAGGTTCGGATCACCTGGGGTGCTGTCAACGACAGCCTTTGCACTGTCTTTTCTACGCCCGTAATCCGAGAGGGTCAAGCGATGAGCCTCGCATGGAGTTGCAATTGAAAATGGTACTGGGCGTTTACGGAACACCGTGGTTTCCAGTGGCGGATTTGGTGCTTTTGATTTTTAAGGTGAGGTCCATCCAAACAGGGCGGCTTTGCAGCCCTGTTTGGATGGACCCGCGCTTACAAGCGGATAAACGAGGCTGCTTGCGCCGAATCTTGAGCGCGCAGTTGTTGTCGCTGCCGTTATGGCATCTGTATAGCGCTAGCGGATCGGCACCACGTTCTTGTCTCTGACTTGGCCGTACGCTGAGGCGAGCAGGCTGCCGGTGGCGGCTTTCTGGATGTACTCACTCCACCAGGCCATCATCGGGCGCCGGCGCTCGATGTAGTCGGCTCGGTTGTAGGCGCTACGTACCTCATCCTTATCGACGTGCGCCAGTGCGACCTCAATGAGTTCCGGGTCCCACCCATGTTCATTCAAGATAGTACTGGCCATCGAGCGCATGCCGTGGCTGACCAAACGATCCTGGAAGCCCATGCGTTTCAACGCCATGTTGGCGGTCTGGCTATTGGCGTGGGTGCGCGGATTTCTGTCAGCCGGAAAGACATATTCGCGATGGCCGCTGTGAGTCTTCAGTGACTCCAGCAGTGCGACAGCGTGATCACTCAACGGGATGCTGTGTGGTCGGCGCTTCTTCATCCGCTCCGCGGGGATAGTCCAGACACGCCTTTCAAAGTCGATGTCTGCCCAGCGAGTGGTCGCCGCCTCGGCGGGGCGAGTCATCGTGTGCAGCTGCCATTCGATCAGGCAGCGGGTCGTGCGTTTGATACTGGCGTTCGCGATCTCCAGCATGAGCTCGGGGAGCTCTTCAGGTGGGAGCGCGGCCATGTTCTCTTTCTTGGGCTTCTTGAATACTGCCCTGATGCCGCTGAGCGGGTTGGCGAAGATTAGGCCGGAATTAACGCCGTAGGTCATGATCTCGTTTAGCCGCTGGCTAAGACGCTTGACCGTCTCCAGGCTGCCTTTCGCTTCGATTGGACGCAGCAATCCGATCACCATCGGCGCGGTGATTTTCACCAGTGGTGTCGTTTTCAAGTCGGGGAACACATGCAGCGTGAGCGACCGCCAGATGTCCTCGGCGTAAGCCGGGGTGACCGAGTCTTTCTTGAGCTCGAACCAGGCGGTGGCCACGTTCTCGAAGGTGTGTTCGGTTTCCGCGCGCTTGGCTTCATTCAACGTATTGCGTTGCACCTTCGGATCAATGCCCTGTGCGAGCAGCTCGCGCGCATCGACTGCCATCTTTCGTGCGTTCGCCAGTGACAGTTCGGGGTAGGTCCCAAAGCCGATGTTGATGCGCTTTTTGGTCACCGGTTCGCGGTAGTTGAAATTCCACAGCAACGAGCCGTTGCTGCGTACGCGGAGCTGCAAACCGTCACCGTCAGTGAGGACGTAATCCTTGGACGCGGGTTTGACTCCCTTGAGCTGTCGATCGGAGAGGCGGAGATTTTGAGCAGGCATGAGATTGTCCTCAGGCACTGATTCGGTATTCCAAAGATTAGCACCGGATGGACTGGAATACCGTCTGGAATACCCAAACGGCTGGAACTCAAAAACTCTCAGAAGCCCGCAAAAGCGATGGAGGCCGCGGATTTACTGGGTTGCAGGCACAAAAAAAGACGTCCGTGGACGTCTTTTTTTGATCATTTGGTGGA
>Ga0302167_10000953_pt1 | contig 13006 bp, 11 predicted proteins | sample I_Fen_N1_1_FD_193496 | JGI IMG/M metagenome (GOLD analysis project Ga0302167, IMG submission 193496) | Peat permafrost microbial communities from Stordalen Mire near Abisko, Sweden - I_Fen_N1_1 | ecosystem: Environmental > Terrestrial > Soil > Wetlands > Permafrost | place: Sweden: Abisko...
GCAGGTGGTGAGATCACCAAAGCTGCTCGCAACTGGATCGGCAACAAGCTGGATCAGTCCAAGCGAAGCCAGATTCTTTTTATGGATAGAGAGGACATCGTCAACCTATTCGTGGTGTCTCCCTTGATCGTTCCGCAAGTGCCGAGAAAGCCCCCCTTTCAGTTCGACGACTCGATCCCATTCTGAGCGCGTCAAGTCTCTTTGGCGGCGTCAGGAGAAGTCCTGCAATTGGACTCGAGCTTACGGAACAACATGTATACGAAAACTTTGCTTGAGGTTTTTTTTGAGAACCTTAACTTCGCAAAAGTACAGGGAAGAATAGATGCTAAAGCCTATCCAAAAAGAGCCAAGCGTTAACGAAAGCGAAAGGCTTCTTTCATCAATCGCTACAAACACGTTTTTCAGTTTATGGTGCTATCCGAGCCTTTTCAGGTCGGTAGGCAAGGGAAAAGAACTCGCCGATCTCACCATCTATTTTGATAACACTCTAATTCTTTTCTCGGATAAAGGGCATGTTAAATTCCAGGCGCACAGTGAGATCGACCTTGCATGGAGTCGCTGGTACAGGGGGGCTGTAAAGGAGTCCGCCAAGCAACTCCATGGCGCTGAAAGCTTTGTAAGAAACCACCCTGAAAAGATTTTTCTAAACAGCAAGCTGGAAGATCCATTTCCATTCGATCTGACCAATCGGCACTTGAAGATTCACCTAATCGCGGTCACCCGAGGAATCGGTGAGCATGCAAAACGATTCTTCGATTCTATAAAACCGGGCAGCAGTGGCACGCTGGGATACTACTATCAGGTTCCTGAGAAAACGCTCCTTGAAAAACCTTTTTTCGTAGGGGATGTAGACCAAGGAAAAACGTTTGTTCACGTGCTTGATGAAAGCGGCATAAACCTTTTGCTAGAAGAATTGGCTACTCCAGCGGATTTTATCCGCTATCTGGAAGTGAAAGAAAAGGCGATCCGAGAGCAAAAATTATTGCTCAGTGCTGGTGAAGAAGAGACGTTAGGATTCTATTTACAAGAGGACGGTGATCACGGCTTTGGAGATATCCAAAACTTACCTGAAAATAAAGGGAATTTCTTTGCCATTCCTGAGGGCGAATGGAAACATTACAGACAGACCGTGGTCTATGCGCTTCGGCACCAGCATAAGGTTAAAGCCAGGCTATGGAATGAAATTACAGCTCGTTTTGCTGACTGCATTATGGAGGCGCGTGTTGGTGAGGCCAGCGATCTTCCATTTCTGACTCATTCTAACGCCGTTCAAGTCCTTGCTTCCGAGAACCTTCACTCAAGCAGCTTTTTAGCCTCCGCCTTATTCGACAAGTTTGATAGCGTGCCAAAGGGGATTCGCTCCTCTCGCGCAGTACAGTCTTTGAGCAACCCTGGTCGGATGTATATTTTCGTGTTTTTTCCATGGGACGATGAGTATGCGTCTTATGAGGAGTATCGGCGGGAGCGAACAGCATGCATGCGGCTTTATGCCCATGTGGCACGCTATAAATTCCAGGGGGCTAAAGAAATATTGATTTTAGGCGCTGACACTAAAGGCATGCCAGGAGGGTCAGAAACTATATTCGCGATTGATGCGTCAGTTCCTCTTTCAAGCGAAGAGCGGATGGCTGCTCAGAAAATAATGAAGACATACAAAGTTCTGGATAATGTTTCGGAGAAGAGAGTTACACCTCCGGGCCAGCCCAAAAATATTGGTCGAAATAATCCATGCCCGTGCGGCTCGACCAAAAAATACAAAAAATGCTGTTTGTTAACAGGAATGAAATGAGCATAGCTCGCTATCGCTGGCTTCACATAGATAGGAAGGAATGAGCCTCCAGGCACTGAGGCCTCGTAACTTCCTAGCTCTAAGCCTTAGCTTTCTGGCTACACTCAGCGACGACGTAACCTGTTGTTTGACCAACCGCGAGAATGCCAAGGACTGAATCCGATGCCCATGACCCCTGAAGCTCTTTATATCCAGCTAGGCCAAATCATCACCGAGATGCCAGACCTGCGAAACCATGGCTGGAACAACCCGGTGGGACAGCAGTGGCTAGGCCGTGCCGCTGTCTTGGTGGAAGCAGCTGGCGACATGGCCGATGCGATAACTTTCAAGGCAACGGCCCAAGGGCTGTCTAGCAATGCCTACGTACCAGGGCATGATTCTGCCGTGCAACGGATGACGGCTATTCTGTATCAGACGCTTGCCCGCGCTGAGATGCTGGCTCCTGCTGCATCAAGAAACGGTTTTATACCCACAGGCGAGCCATACACGGCGCTGAGCGCAGTAGCTCGGGCTTTTGGAGACGCAAGTCAGTCCATTTTCATTATCGACCCATATGCGGACGCGAATCTTTTGGATGAGTACGTGCTTCAGGCGCGAGAGGGAGTATCGATACGAATCCTAGCTGACGCTCAGGGAGTGAAACCGGGGCTAACGCCGGCGATGCAGAGATGGATTGCACAGTTTTCGGCCACCCGACCACTTGAAATCCACCTGGCACCTGCACGCACGCTGCATGATCGGCTGATCATTGTAGATGGCACCACCGCGTGGAGCATCGGGCAATCATTCAATGCCCTTGCAACTAGATCCCCCACCGCCTTAGTTAAGTTTGATGGGGATACAACTGCGCTGAAGATCGCGGCTTACGAGCAGCTATGGTCTGCCTCACCAGCACTAACTTAGGCTACCGAGCAGATAGCCCTCAACAGGCCCCTCTTTGTAAATCCTATTAAGGGCGCTACGAGTTGTAAGCGCCGTATAACGCGCCAGAATCGGCGCATTAGACCTCAAAAGTAGGGTTAATGTGCGAATAGGGGAGCATTAGCCAAGGCGAACGTTCAGCACCCCCCACGCCGGCTTAAACGGTCTGGTGCGCCAGTCATCCTTCTTCGCGAGGAAGGGGATCGGTAAATAAGTACGAGTCACGAGTATGGTCGCTACCAGTCCCAATCTCAGATCGTCAGCGGCCACTTAACTCCAGTGCGCACGAGTGGCTGTATTCGACCCGATACGATAGAAGATCTCGACCAGCAGAAAACGGCCAAAAAAGTCGCATCAATCCTTGGCTAGATATGCCTGAAACGTTTCTCTAGCCTTCATATCATCCGTCATGACCTTGATCATCTTGAAATACTCCTCCCTACCCTTAATTGCTTCGGGAGTAGATTCAATTTCGAGATTTGCCATATTGGCAGCAGGATCTATGGCGTAGTGGCTTGCCCGCATATAGTTTTTGACCCTGCAGTCGACGAGATCTACTGCGACCTTGGCTGGAAGAGTCTCTTGATTGCGCTTTGCGAAATTCTTCACGACTACCTGGGAAGACAGCCGGAGGTCACCCCTGTCACTGTCGAGCAGATCAAATCCAAGTTTGGGAAGCTACATTTCTACTACAAAGGTGGCGACGGCTACTGTAGGGGAGCGGTAGCGATTGATCTCTGCCATGGCTACAGCCCCCTCAATACGGATGGTAAAGCGGGCTCTGAAGAACTGCGCCGATATAGCTCCTTCAACCCAGTAAGCGACTCCACCTTGATGTCACGCTGATGGGTATCGACGTACACAATACCACCCTCGACCTCCAAGACGCAGATCGGCACCTCTGCTTGGTTGAAGCCCATGGACAATGAAGTCAACTTTTCCATTTTCCAGCTTGAACCCTTGTTCATCCAGCCTGGGGTTACGACTTGGACTTCCTGAACAACCATGCTCTCGCCTTGGGAGACCAACAGCTCAACCAGACGAGGCTCGTCGTTCAACATCTCCTCGTAGGCCACATACCGACCTTCGTACCGACGCTTCAGGCTTACGTGATACCAGTGGGTAGCCAGGGATCGCGACACTGCGTGGAAGTGAGCCAGGCCATCCCCAAACATTCCTACGGGGCCGGATTGGTCTTGCATGCTAATACGGAACATCATGCATCTCGTGTGAGGCAGGCCCGTCTGGTGGCACCTGCGATTAACATAAACCGAATATTGTCTTTAGAGACGCGGTCATCTCGCGCCCCCTGCCCTTGAGCACGTACACCGTGTTGCGCGTCTCAAACAGGCAAACGCCATCAAACGACTTGCACAAGGTCGAGCGCACCCAACCTCCTGGAGGGAACCGCCCGTGTCCGTCAAAGATGACGCAGTGGGCATACATGAACATTGGTTCCAGGCCAGACGCTCTTACTTTCGCGAGCGACTCGGGGGATTCGTCAACGTGGAAGATGAGCCAATCCTCGACGGTGCAATACGCCTTGCGAGGGAAGCGCTCAGCCACTAATGCCTCTATCTCGGCGTGAGACAGCGACGTGCCTGCGGAGGAAATCCGACCTTCCTGGAGCAACTCGTGCTCAGGATAATTACCCATAAATTGATGATCCTCATGGCGATAGCAAAAATTCAGGGAGCGCCGCACGTGTGGATTGCTCGATGACAAAACCATAAATCCCATCGCAATGACTATATACATTTGAATGGGATCGATCAAACCCGGCATACCGTCTTCTTTTTGGGGAGGACTGCCGGGATGTCTTTGCGCAAGGCATACGCAGCAACACTGCAGTGGCTGAGGGTGCGGCGCGGGTTATCGCAAGCTGAGCTTCAAGACCAGGCTGATCAGGCTCACATCAGCCGACTTGAAGCGTCAAGGACATCAGCCAGCGTCGACCTCAGCGCCGACTTGGCCCAAGCGCTGGGCATAACACCGTTATCATTCCTAACACTCGTTACCGCTGCTCATGGAGGCAAGACGGCGCGCTCTGCCTTGGATGAAACGTTCAAGGAGTTACAGCTTCTGGGTGTCCTCGACGAGGAACTGCCTCAAGAACCGCAAAAGCTCATCCCTCCTCAATCAGCGGCTGCCGCAGAGAAACTGAGGTCGGTACAGGAATTGAAAGAGGCAGGGTTTTCGCAGGTGGAGGCCAGTAGGCAGCTGGATTTGCCAAGGAGTACGGTTGGCCGGCTATGGTGTACCGGAGAGTGAATATCCCAAAATTTCTTTGCAAGCTCATGATGGTGTTTCGGTGGGCCAGCAACGCTAAATTGCGGAAAATATGGAGAGCTTTGCATGGGTAACATTACAAAGAATCAGCATTATGTTCCTCAGCTACTAATTAGAAATTTTGTTACCCAAGAAAAAGTATGGACGTATGATGACTCTCGCGACATTTTACGTTCTACCAAACCTGAAGGCGTTTTGTCGGAAAACTTTTTCTACGATAAAGACAACAAGGTCGAAAATTTTCTTCGCACCGTCGAGACTCTAGCTGCCCCTAAAATTATTCAGATATTGGCCAATCCAACCGAGAAGGTTTCTCGTCCAGATATCGATCTTCTTCGCTTTGCTTTGGTACAGTCAGGTAGAACGCCCGGAGCATACGAAACAGCAAAAGAGAATTTAAAAAGCTTCACGGATTCATACATGAAGCAGCAGCTTGAAATTCTTGGTCACGATCCTAAGGAGTACGAAGGGCTTTCGATAGCGTTGAAGGATGAGAAAGATTTGTTACGGCTTTCGGCAGTTGGAAGTGCTTTGAATTGGCCGCTTATTCGAGATTTGGAACCCCACATATTCATCAACTCAACTCCTCTGGATTTTGTTCTTTCGGACAATCCGTCTTGCTTTTATAATTGGTACTTGAAAGATGAAGTCGGGATGTACTCTACAGGTCTGACGAAATATGGTGTGCATATATTTTTACCCATTTCTAATCGCTTGATGCTTACCTTTTATGATAGCCGCACTTACAAGGTTGGTAATGGGCGGGATGGCTTCACCAAGTTAAGTATTCTAGAAGATGTAAGGCTGTTGAACTCATTGCAGTTTCGAAATAGAAAGTCATCAATGATTTTCACCAGCTCATCTCAAGCCCAATATATTAAAGATAGTTGTCAAAGGCTGGAGCCTGATTCGTTGTTTCAAAACAATTGGGATACCACAAAGCCCGTAGCTGTTGGAGGAGGTAAACTCTCGTCTCAACATTTTGTGTGGCGCACTCAGCTCAGACTGAGTCGGTGGCTATCAGTGGTCAAGGTTAAAAGGAAAGCTAATAGATTCGGAGGTCGAGAACAGGATCGAGACCCAAAATTGGTCGCGGGTTTTAAATTGGTCATGAAAAATCTAGAGACAGTACGGGCGCATCATAATGGTGGCTCACTGTTGCCGCTGACCGAAAACTGACCCAGTAAAGGTTGTTCTGCCGACTGAAAACTGACCCAGGTGTTCAACTGCTTCTGCTGACTTTCCGAGCAGGAGAACACAGGGTGATCATGACTACGAAAATAGTTTGTTATGGCGGTAGGTCTGCTTACGAATCAAAGGAGCTAGGTCGAGTTCAGGCATACACGCTTAGCCGTTAGTCGCAGGACGGATTGGCGTTGCGTCGTGCTGAGGCTCGCTATGACTCGTTGTTAGTTTAGCATTCAACATTTTGTCGATAACCTCCTGAGAGGGATACATGTCATAGGGTTCAATCGGCATGTTGTTTTTTGCCCTTGTAGTCAATGATCCATCGGTGTTCCAACGATCAACCAGCTTGATTAGGTTGCAAAAAATAGCCTCCCCATCGAGGCGTTGATGGGATTTGATAGCGTAATAGCCGCGTTTCTCAAGGCCAGTGACGATCTCCTTGTAACACTCTTTTACGAGGCGCTCCTCAAAGTCCCCGCTAATAACGCCTACACTTATGAACTCATAGAAATTCAAGACGTAGTTGAAATCCCTTACTGCTTGTACATAGTGCTCTGGGATCTCAGCGTGGACGAATTTCTTGTCACCAGGGTTGTTCGCGTAGTCAACTAGCGTTGGGTGAACTGAACGTCTGTGTGGGAAATTTTTAGTAGCGTTATCGTTTCTTTTGAAAAAGAGCTCGCTATATCGATGACTCATGATGGTGTTGACTGTGTGCGCTTTTCTGGCAGCGGCAGAGCTTATTGTGGCTTGCACCCACCAACCTGCACCAAGCAGCGAAGAACTTGCGAAAAGGGCAAGTGAGGTCTGATAATCCTTCGTGACTCCTTGGTATCTAAGAACTAGGTAGGTGCTTATCGAAACCAAGAAAAAACTATAGGCGATATACTTAATCCCCACTTTGGTCTCTTGATATTTCTCAGAGATTATTCGGTATAAGGTTAGTATGATAAGCGAAGAGATTGCGCTGAAAATAAAGAAATAAACCCATTCATCAAGCTCTTGTTTTTCAAGAAAGCCTATTGCTTCGCCAGACTTCCTGAAGATTGCGATAACGATCAAAAGTAAAATAGAGGCAATCAGTATGCCTTGCGTGAATGTAGGCTTTTTATTCATAGGATCTCCTTTTCAGACATTAAAAAAGGCCCCGTTAGGAGCCTTTTTTTCCAAGAAAATTACTCTTGGCAGCCACTATTAGTGATTATCATGTTTTCTCCTGTCAGTAATCAGTCAGAATGCCTCTTCAATCTATAATAGAGTCGCGACGAAAGCTAGCCCGACGCGAGAAAACGTCCTAAGAATGCTACTCCAATGACGTAGCATAGAGCGCCGATAGGAGGCGTGCTAGAGGGCAAGCCTTCAGTTTCAGCTCGCGATAATCGTAAGCGCAGCGTCCAAAGAGCCGAGACACAGCTCAGCGGTGGCTCGGTTCACACCAGGCATACGCCATAACCACCGCCCGGCTGTACCAGGAAGAATCTGAAATGACCTGCGATGAACTCCGCGAGATTGAGAGAGCTAGGCGAAGAACTCTTTGGACGCTGCCTACCTCCACCCTGGCGATCCAAATGCGTCCGAGCTACTTACCATCCTCGAGGGTCTCGTAGACCAAGAGCGAAGCAGCTCGTCCTCCACGGATAAACCACTCGGTCTCAAAGAGGTTCGTGACTCTGTCTCGGTGCAGCATCACCACTCCGGAATCGATATCATATTGGAGCGGACTATTACGCAGCCATGGAGGGAGCGTTTCCTTCAAGCGAGCATTGGTTCGACCCGAGTTGTTGATGGGCCATATGCGAGCGATTGGAAGTAAGCGTCCAGCCAAGTCACCTACCGAACTCCAGCATTAAGGGCGATGGTGTCCGCGTATTTTTAAGCGGACGCGATCACCCTTATCGCCAGGATTTCCATGCGCCAACGAAGCTCTGACAGCCTGACGCATATCCGCCGTCAACCGGAGAATCAATGCAAGGAACCAGCGGGTAAGGGGGCTGGCCACACACGTGGATGGCCTCTGCTTACGAAAGCTCTTTGGTTTTGACGTAGGGCAAAGGTCGTTCCAAATCCTCCAAACTCATACCTCGCCGTGAAGCGTTATGAGCCCAGCGCACAAACTGCTCCAGCAGCCTGTTGTTTTCGCGAGTAAGGCGCTGTACGCGCTCTTCCAGTTCTTTGTTCCGAGTATCCATGAGCGCTATTTCGGGAGGCTTGGTTGAGCCCTCATCTGAACCCCGGCACCGCTCTTTCGCATGACCCCAAGCATCTTTGATTCGATCATGTCGCAACATTGCTGCCTTGGTGTAGCGATGGCCTATATCAACAGCTAGAGCTTCTAGATACAGATCCCATGTCAGCTTTCCCGCCCATCCGTCCAGCATCAACACCGACTGATTGATCATCAGATCGGTCATCTTAGGTGCGCCCATCAGAAGAACCCCATCGACATAAGAGCGTCTTCAGCTTCATCTGCAGGGTCAGCCTCTGGCGGCTGATCTGCATCTGTAGCGATCATTCTGACGGCATGAGCCAAGCCCGTTTTGGACTGAGTGTTCTCGGGTGGGGGCAGAGTGATCATGGTTCCATCAGGGATGCTAGGATCGTTCATCTTCTCCAATACTAGAGCCCAGCGCTCCATCCGGGGCTGATTCTGCTTCAGCCAGCGTGCTGCGCCCGGCTCGCCGTTCTGAAGTGCGGCTGTGGCGGCTGCAACGGCCTTCGCATGAATGTTGTATTGGAACTCGGCTTCCTTGTAATGGCGTTTGTCGCCTTTAACGAATACATGCTCTGAACAGTTTGAGCAGTCTTTATCCAAAGGGCATGGAGTCAGGGCGTAATCATGCTTGCATAGACCGAAGCGAGTTACGCTGATTGCTCCTAGCTCGACTCTCATGGCTTCAAGCTCAGTCAATCCGTGGCTAGCAATGAGTCCTTGTACCTTTTCGCTTAGCGCCTCACCGGAGGCTATGCCGCCGACGTTGTCTCCAAGTTTCAGATACGCTTCGATGAAAGCCTCTTGAGGCACGTGGTCATACCATTTGTTTTGCTTGACGCTCTTTCGCCCCGACCAGAATGCGATTAGAGACTCACTCAAATGCTTGCTTTGAGCCAGAGTGTTCAAAAGGTGCCGGAATCCGTGGGTTGTGATAGCCATCGGGCTACCGTCCCGCTGAATTTTTCCGTGACGAGAGAAAATTGTAACTCCACCAGGGTTAGCCCCTAGTTGGTTATTGATTTGGTTAGTGCTCAAGACAGATGGAACATTGTGAAGCGTCTCTGCGATAGGGTTGATAATGTTTTCGGGCAGTACGAACAATGCCTGGTGCCATTTCAACCCTGTTGAGCCGTCCAAAATTGGGAATATCTCTGGTAGTTTTGCCAAAACAAAATTTTCAAATGAAAAGAAATCGAACAGGCTTGCCCGAGAACGTTCGTTAGCCTCAAACCGGGAAGGGTCGTTCGTTTTTCCGTCGACTCTCACAAGTCCTAACCGTGGAGCATGTCCGGAGCGAATTTCAGTAGGTTTTCCCAGTATCTTGGAAGCTTCATAAAGTGTGATCGGCTGCCCCCTTAAGTGCTCCATGTCTGCAGGTAGGTACAACTTCCCCGGATTCTCTGCGTACCAAAGGGCTGCTCTCCTAGCTGACGCACCAAGATCCAGTAAGAATTTGACTGTTTCAGTGGCAAGGTTCTCAAATCGCTCGGACGCTGCGAATTTAGTCAGCGGCATCCCACCCTTCGCCGGATCCCACGCAATACCCATCAAAAGGCCGTTTTCGCTTTGTACATGTCGAATACAGTTCACAGGAAGAGTCAGAATCTCAGACCCTCGGCTAGGCGCAAACATTGCTAATGTAACGAACGAGGTCACAACTCGGTCTGGGATATGCTCGCTTGTATGATGAATTTCAGCCAGGTCTAGAATTGTCTGTACGCTAGGAAGTCGGCTAACGACTTTGTCGTTATTCTTCGGGGCCACGCGGTCAGACCGTGTCGGCTGTTTGTAAGCTATTGGCGAGACCCAATCGAGGGGTACAGATGTCAATTTTGCTGGGGTAATAATTTGAGTCGTCAGCCGCTCTAAGCAGCGGCCTACACTCCATGCATCGGCGAAGCGTGCCTGTAATAGACTTGCTGCGTCATCCAGAATGTTTGCATCCACCTCAGTCACACATGCGGACTTACCTGAATCTAAAAGGGCTTGCTCAATCGCCTGCATGGCATATAGGTAACGTCTAAACTCTTGAAGCTGAAAGCGTCGCATAATTTCACTGAATGCCGACTTTGCAAATTCAAGAAATGGCATCGATAACGGTATTTCGACGGTTGATTTACTTCCGGAGGGGTCGCGCAATGACTTGAAATGCACGATCTTTTTTGTTTTGCCTTGGTTTTTGCCGATATTGAAGCTTGTTATGTTCCAGCTATTATCTTCCCAGCAGACGTTAATGAATGGCGTATTCACTTTTGCATGAAGAATAAACTGCTCAAGATTTGCACCCGCTGCCAGCCCTGCCTTTCCTAAGAAATGTACAATCTCGCCCATGTTAGACTGCCGCCTCATGCATCCTGCTATCTCGTACTGCCATGATCTGTTGAATCGCAGCCATTGCATTATGATTTATCTGCTGAATTCGAGGCTCTGTCTCGATTTTCTGATCTTCAATCAGCGTCACCATCAAGGTTTCCCAGGGAGCGTTGATCAAGGGCTCAAAGTACGGGCAAGACAGGCAGGCGATGGGGGCGTGCTGATGGCATTCAGCACGGGTGCCGCAAGCACCCAATGCTTCCCCGGTGAGCCGGAGGTAATCAGAGATAACGCATTCGTCATCTCCGGCACGACTGGCCTCATCCAGGTGATCAATTAGACGCCCTTGGAAAGCACTGGCGAAATAATCCATTTCCTTTCCTAGAGCTTGCCGTATTGGCTTCTGAAGCTGCGGCATCGATGCTCTATAAAACTTGATGCAAGAGGTGCTTCGGTGCGTCATCAGTCTTGCTACCTCAGCATCGGATGCACCTTGAGCTAGTGCACGTGTTGCCATGGTGTAACGGAAGCGGTATGGACTGAGGTGAATAGGGCTTTCCAATCGTTCCGAATAGGTAGGGAGTGCCGCCAAGGTGTTAGTTACCAGTAAACTCAGATCTGTAGGTGTGCCTCGGAATAGCGAATCACTCTTGGCGCTGTCCGCATGAGTGTACATATCCAAGTAGGTGATCAAACACTCGGCTAGAACTGTTGGTGCCTTCCTGATCCAGTATTCATGCGTGATGGCTCCCTGGCCTTTCGCCAATGGAATCCGAAGAGTTACCTCCATGCCGGCTCTGTCGTGAATGATTACATCATTTCGTGTCATTCGGCAGACTTGGACAGGGCGCACACCGGTTCCAATAAAGAACCAGCATAATGTAAACGCATATAGGGAGACATGCTTGCTAGCGTACCCCTGATTTAAGGCAAGGTGGATGCTGTGTAGCTCCTGATTTGTCAGGGCGCCTTTCTCCGGATCATTTGTAATGAGGGTGTAATAAGATCCGCCGCCTTTCTGTTCCCATTTGTGATCATTCTCTAGGAAGTCTTTCACATCTTCCGATAGACCAGGAAGAGAGTGTTCTTTTACTCTGCGCAGTATGGGAATTATAAAAGCCCTGTACGAAGGCTTGATTTCTAAGATGGCCTCGATTTCTTTTAAACTGATGCTTTCGCAAAGTTTGTTATCGTCGTGTGCGAGCCAGGCTCTCAGGGCTTTACTGATGGTGGAATTGTAGCTAAGGCTGTGTGTGGAAAGGGTGATGGAAAGGCAAGTGAAAAGACTGACATGGAAGGCGTTGTGCTCATTCAGTATGTCAAAATACAATGGGCATGACTGTCCATCCCTGTCGTGTATTGCAAACTTGTTCCCTATTGAAATAGTAACAAGGCGACCATCAAGCAGCACAATCTCTTTTTTGAATCGTTTTGCTTCTACGCTAGCGATAGTAGCGCCTAATGAATTTTTTGTAACGGTCGCCATTTTACGCCTTCCCTGCAATATCATTTGCTAATTCTTCCGCAATTCTATCTGCTTTCTCTCGAATTGATCTTGCTGCATACCTAGAAGACATTTCTGAATTCTCTGACCATCCGTTGTTCATATTCCGGATTTTCTTTTCTTCTTCGGGTGGCATACGCTTTTCGGGCGGCAAAGCATCAATTTTCCTGCTTAAGCGGTCATTCCATGTCCTGCGCATGGTGTGTGGGGCAAAGAAGTCTGGTATTACTGCCGAGCCTTGTCGTGCAACTTGGAAAATCAGGTTAATAGCCGACTTTGAGATCTGGTCGCCGGATCGAGTGACGAACAGGTATCCATGGGCGCGCTTCTTTGCAGGAATTTTGCTCCAGTAATCCTTTACAAACTCACGATAAAGATCTGCTGTTTTCTGAGCGATTACTAATTTGCGGGCCTTCGTTTTTGAAACTCGAACGTTTACCCGCTTGCGAGCATAGTCAACGTCTTCAACTCGGATGTGTCTTAACTCGTTGCGCCGTTTGCCGTTATCCGAGAACAATCTGTACATCAAAAAATTCCGGGCTTGGATAAAACCCTCTTTGAATGGGTTGTCTGCCGACCCTGGTGTGAATACCCCCTCCACGTGGATCATCACATCCTCAGGAAGTCCCTCTACCGGGTCTCCCTGCGATGGATTGCCCGTCCTTGGAGCTAGAGAGCACAATCTCTGAATTGCCGTCTCACGGGCATGCGTCAGGCTCTCCTGATCGTCCGTCAGTACCTGATTGCTAAGGCGTTGATGATGGTGTTTTAGAAATCTGGCAATCGTCTG
>Ga0302167_10000955_pt1 | contig 13003 bp, 7 predicted proteins | sample I_Fen_N1_1_FD_193496 | JGI IMG/M metagenome (GOLD analysis project Ga0302167, IMG submission 193496) | Peat permafrost microbial communities from Stordalen Mire near Abisko, Sweden - I_Fen_N1_1 | ecosystem: Environmental > Terrestrial > Soil > Wetlands > Permafrost | place: Sweden: Abisko...
TCCAGGGATGCTTCACCCATCTCTTTGGAATTTACCGACAACATTGCCAAAAAGGTGACCAAAGAATTTAAGGTGGTAGTAAGCGGGTTTGCCAAAGGAGTGGATAAACAGGCACTGGATTCGGCCATCGGGTATACCGGACAGAGTATTATTGTATTGCCACAGGGAATCATGACCTTTAGTAGCGGCTTTAAAACCTATTACAAACAGATAGTCGATGGCGATATACTGGTAGTGAGTGCGTTTCATCCCCGTGCACCCTGGAAAGCAGAGTTGGCTATGGCCCGTAACCCGATTATCTACGCTTTGGCCGATGAAATCTATGTCGCCGAATCCTCCGAAAAAGGAGGTACCTGGTCGGGGGTGATTGATGGCTTACGTAAAAAACGCAAAATATATGTACGCAAGCCCGATTCTTCGGAAGAAACAGCCAACGAACTGCTGATTGAAAAAGGAGCCATCCCTGTTGATATTCAGGGTAACCGCATTTTAGATGAATCGGCTGTACTTGCGAAAGAACTGGACGCGGAGTATGAGATAAAGGTTCTGGAATTGCTTAAAACAGGTGAATATACCACCAAAGACATCCTGAAACGACTTGATATGAACTGGAGTGAACCCCGGCTCAGGGAATTCCTGAAAGTACAAAAGGGGATTGAGACCATCAATAAGAAACCGTTGCGGTATACGGGGAAACAACAGACGCTCTTTGACTGATGTTAGAGAATCTATTCTCACTTAAACGGTATTAATGTGTACTTCTATCTGAGATCAGATAAATTCAAAACAATATGATTACTTTTGTATTAAATATGAACAAGCTCAATAACATACATCCGGGCGAAATATTGAATGAGGAGTTTTTAATTCCATTGAAGATTTCAGCCTACAAGCTATCAAAAGATCTGGAAATACCTCAAACTCGAATTTCACAAATCATCAAAGGGAAACGTAGGATTACAGCAGATACTGCTTTAAGATTAAGTTCTTATTTTGGGATTTCTGCAAAGTTCTGGTTAGGATTACAGGATGATTTTGATTTAGAAGAAAAAAAACTAAAAAACTAAACAAGCTCAAACAACAGATATTTATTTAAAAATAATATCCGATAAAATAAATAAAGAAACTCTCACATGATAAAAATAAAAGCAGGTGTAATAGGTGGAGCAGGATATACTGCCGGAGAATTAATACGGATACTGATTCATCATCCGAATGTAGAAATTGTTTTTGTAAACAGCACCAGCAATGCCGGGAATCCGGTAACCGATGTCCATAGCGGATTGATTGGTGAAACTGATTTGATATTTACCTCCGGATTACCATTCAACGAAGTGGATGTTCTGTTTCTTTGTTCGGCACATGGCGACAGCAAAAAGTTTATGGATTTGAATGAACTGCCGGCTTCATTGAAAATCATTGATCTTTCCACCGATTACCGTGCTAAAAGTCCCACCCACGACTTTGTATACGGGCTACCCGAACTGAATCATGAAGAAATAACCCATGCCACCCGCGTTGCCAATCCGGGTTGCTTTGCTACCGCGATTCAACTGGCCTTGTTTCCACTGGCAGCTGCAGGCTTACTAACCGACGAGATTCATATCAATGCCATTACCGGTTCAACGGGAGCCGGCGTAAAACCAACGGACACCTCCCATTTCAGTTGGAGGAGTAATAATATCTCCATCTACAAGGCTTTTGGTCATCAGCATTTGGAAGAAATCGGTCAATCGCTTCGTCAGCTCCAACCCGGTTTCAACAAAGCATTGAACTTTATCCCGGTCAGGGGAAATTTTGCACGGGGAATCTATGCAACCACCTATACTCATTGCACACTTTCGCTGGAGGAAGCAAAAAAGCTATATGTTGATTTTTATAAAGACAGTGCATTCACCTTTGTAACCGATAAAAATCCTGATTTGAAACAGGTAGTGAATACCAATAAAGGGTTGGTATATCTCGAAAAACACGGTGACAAGTTACTGATCGTATCCATGATTGATAATTTATTAAAAGGAGCTTCCGGTCAGGCAGTACAAAACATGAATCTGATGGTTGGATTGGATGAAAAGACCGGGTTAGGACTTAAAGCAACCGGATTTTAATTAAAAATTATCAAGATGTGTATAAATGACAGTAAGCAAACTGTTAACAGCCATAAAAAACAAGCGATTTATGCACAGAAACAGCCGATAAGATTAAATGTATGTTATATAACATACATTTAACATAATTAATTACGAAAACAGTTGCATTGAATTCAAAAACGCCGTATCTTTGCATCGTGATTTTTTCATAGTATTAGATTTAAGGTTAACAAAGATTGGTAGTCAGGCGTGACTACCATTCGCGTTTTATAGAGGTTCCATCACCGGGAATTTATTTCGTTCGGGATTTGAATTTCTATTCAAAGAAGACATGGAATTCTAAAATACAACGTACGGGTTCAGGATTTATTCCGATCCCGTTTTTTTATGCAGCAACCTATAGTTTGCTAATGCCGGTATTCTATAAACAAAACTGACGATGACAAATAAATTCCAGCACTTCAAGTGTTAACAGCCATAAAAAACAAGTGATTTATGCTCAAAAACAGCCGATAAGATTAAATATATGTTATATAACATACATTTAACATAACTATTTACGAAAATGCTTGCATCGAATTTAAAAACGCCGTATCTTTGCATCGTGATTTTTTCATAGTATTAGATTTAAGGTTAACAAAGATTGGTAGTCAGGCGTGACTACCATTCGCGTTTTATAGAGGTTCCATCCCCAGGAATTTATTTCGTTCGGGATTTGAATTTCTATTCAAAGAAGACATGGGATTCTAAAATACAGTGTACGGGTTCAGGATTTATTCCGATCCCGTTTTTTTTATGCAGCAAACTACAGTTGCTAAAGCCGGTATTCAATAAACAAAACTGACCAAGACAAATAAAATCTGCATCTCAAGTGTTAACAGGCATAAAAAACAAGCGATTTATGCTCTAAAACATACGATAAAATTAAATATATGTTATATAACACATTATTAACACAATTATTTACGAAAACAGTTGCATTGGATTTAAAAACGCCGTATCTTTGCATCGTGATTTTTTCATAGTATTAGATTTAAGGTTAACAAAGATTGGTAGTCAGGCGTGACTACCATTCGCGTTTTATAGAGGTTCCATCCCGCAGAATTTATTTCGTTCGGGATTTGTATCTCTAATCAAAGAATACATGAAATTCTAAAATACATCGTACGGGTTCAGGATTTATTCCGATCCTGTTTTTTATGCCACTACCTGTAGTTTGCTAAAGCCGGTATTCTATAAACAAAACTGACGATGACAAATAAAACCTAGCATTTCAAGTGTTAACAGCCATAAAAAGCAAGCGATTTAAGCTCAAAAACAGACGATAAGATTAAATATATGTTATATAACATACATTTAACATAACTATTTACGAAAATACTTGCATTGAATTTAAAAACGCCGTATCTTTGCATCGTGATTTTTTCATAGTATTAGATTTAAGGTTAACAAAGATTGGTAGTCAGGCGTGACTACCATTCGCGTTTTATAGAGGTTCGTACATGAAATATCAATCAATCACAATTTCAATTTTTCATTCCAACTGAAAATAAGACATTACAACATACGAAGCGGGTACCTGATTCATTCAGACACCCGCATTTTTTTTGCTTTAAACTTTCTTTTGACTACTTTTGACATAAAATAAATACCGATATGAAAAATAAAAATGTTCAGACTGAAATTGACGCCTGTTATTTATACCGCAAATTAGCAGAGCATGAATCAGATGAAACTGTTGCCAATGTATTTCGCCAAATGAGCGAAATAGAGCAGGGTCATGCCGAAGCCTTTGCACGGATTGTTAACATTCCCACCGAAGGTCTGATCCGTCCATCCTGGAGAGCAAAAACCATGAACCTGATCGGAATAATATTCGGATACGATCAGGTTTTGAATTCTTTAATGGATACTGAAAAAAGCCTTTCGAATGCCATTATCTCGACTAAAGAAAAAAATAAACTGGCCATCACCGGCAATGAAACCAACCATGTAAAAATACTTTGGTCAATACTGGAGAACGAACAAAAAATAAACGGTCCTCAACTTGCAAAATTCGAATCACGCCATCGTACCGGAGGAGGTAACGCGATACGCGCAGCCGTATTAGGAGGCAACGATGGGTTGGTATCGGTTTTTAGTCTGGTCATGGGGATTGCAGGAGCAACAGGAGGCAATCATGCCGTGCTGCTGGCAGGGATCGCCGGTTTACTGGCAGGTGCATTATCCATGGCACTGGGAGAATGGATTTCGGTTAAAAGTTCGCAGGAGCTGTATGAAAATCAAATGTCTATCGAGATGGATGAAATTGAAAACAATCCCGAAGGTGAAATAAAAGAACTGGTCCTGATTTATATGGCAAAAGGCATACCCGAAGCACATGCCAGAGAAATGGCAGAAGAAATTATGAAAGATAAATTCCATGCGCATGAGGTATTAGTGAAAGAAGAACTCGGCATTAATCCGGAAGAATTGAAAGGCTCTGCAGTTGAAGCCGCAGTATATTCATTTTTAATGTTCACCGTAGGAGGAATCATACCTGTAATACCGTTTATATTCCTAACAGGATTCCATGCTATCCTGCTGAGTATTGCGCTAAGCACAATCGGATTATTTCTGATTGGAGGAGCCATCACCCTGTTTACTGGAAAAAACCTCTGGTATTCCGGCTTCCGCCAGGTGATTTTCGGATTGATTGCAGCAGCTATTACTTTCGGAATCGGCAGAATAATTGGCGTTGCAATTGCATAACCTGAATTTAAAGAAAGCAATGAACTACTAGTCTATTTGTATTAACATCAAAAAGAGTACCATATCGAACAATTAATACTATGAATTGTTAATTGTTTTACAATATCGATGCTCTATTTAATTCTTTAATATTAAACTTAAAACTAGTAGTAAAATGAAAAAGGAACTATTATTTGCATTTGTAGGTGTATTAATTTTAGTAGGATGTAGCCATACAAAACCCATTAAAACAATTGAAAATTTAAAAGCCGGTATAAAAGGAGAAGCTACTGCAAGTGCCAAATATGCTGCATTTGCCGAAAAGGCCAAAGCAGAAGGCCATGATACCATTGCGAAACTATTTGATGCTGCATCGATATCTGAAGGGATACATGCCGCCAATCATCGTAAAGTATTGGCAAACCTAGGGGAGAAGATGGAAGATTTCAAGCCGGAATTTGAAGTAAAGACAACAAAAAAAAATCTTCAGTCGGTATTAGATGGTGAAACGTATGAAACAAAAACCATGTATCCTCAGTTTTTAAAAGATGCCAGAACCGAGAAAGTAAAGAAAGCTACAAAATCATTTACCTGGGCATTTGATACCGAACTAAAGCATTTGGAATTCTACAAAAAGGCATTGTCAGCATTAGATTCTAAAACAGAAAAGACTCTTCCTTTCGTGTATGCAGTTTGTCCTGTATGCGGGAACACCTATGAATATGCAACAGTTGATGATCAATGCACATTCTGTGGGACTTCCAAGGATAGATTTATAAATATTTAATCAAATGAAGGGGTTCACGCCCCTTTGTTTATTTTCAACAGTTAATTCCCTGCTATATTCTTTTGAAAGACTTCCATTCCCTTTTGATGTATCTCTTTATTTCAGGAATGATCTAATCCATTTAACAGAAGAGTCTTATCTTATTAACAGAATCTTCAAACGTTCACCTTACCTCAAGATATTTCGAACCGGAAGTATATAAAACCTTTCATCTTGTCAAATAGAATCATGAAAATTATGATCAATTCATATTTTATATTCAAAACCTAATTTTTGTTTTTTGCTCTATTATGTAACTCCTTTATAAATACTTGAATTTCTATATTTTAAAATGTTACTTCATTGGGGCTTTTTGTGTTCGAATTGAAGGAATACTACTTAACTCTTTACAAAGTATTTCTAATCAGGAACAGAGAATAGTATTATTCAGTACTTCAAAGTCATTTATCTTGATGTTCGTGGGGAATTAGTAGAAAACCGGACACCACACGCCTAAACCTTATTTCCCTAATTTTACAAACAACCAACGATATAATAGATATAAAAAAAAGAATCCATGAAACTAATCATGAATTCTTCTAAGTTGCCGAATTCGACGGAAACGAGCTAGTATAAAAAGAAAAGAATCCATGAAACTAATCATGAATTCTTCTAAGTTGCGGAGGCTCGACTCGAACGAACGACCTTTGGGTTATGAGCCCAACGAGCTACCACTGCTCCACTCCGCGATATATTTTTAAATTAAGTATAACTTAATCTGTATAATCAGTTGGAAAAAATATCGTCTAGAAAAAAATCCATTAGCCCGTTGAGCTATACTGACTCATTCCGCGATATTTTGTAGGTGCAAAAGTACTCTTTTATTTTGAATAATCAAACTTATGGCTGTTTTTTTTGTCTTTTAGTCAGTAACACGCGGTATAATTTTGATTTTAAGTCTATTCGATCTCTAAATTTTTTATCGAATTCCACAAAGTTCAATACAAAAAGCCAGATTCTGTAGAATTCTGTCATTTTGAAACAGAAAGAAAGATTGTTTTACAACATTTTTGGGTGCATTCTATGTTCTGGTTCCTTTTTTTATATGTTTGTAATAAAAAAAATGCTATATTTGCACCTCGTTAAAAAAATCAAAATAATTAATGTCTTATTTTAAATAATTTTTTCCATGCAAAACAAAGGACTTGTCAGACTTTTTGCAATAGCACTAACTTTAGTGTGTATCTTTTATCTATCATTTAGTGTTGTAACCAATTCTTACAACAAAAAGGCAAAAGAATATGCCCTCGGAGATAAAATGAAAGAGTTCAATTATTTGGATTCTATTGCTAGCGAAAAAGTGTGGTTAGGCTACACGCTAAAAGAATGTCGCGAAAAAGAAATTAACCTGGGTCTTGACTTAAAAGGGGGTATGAATGTAACGCTTGAAGTATCGGTATCCGATATTATCCGTTCTTTATCCGATTTTAACACCAACCCAAACTTCAATCGGGCATTAGCTCTTGCCACAGAACGTCAGAAGACGAACAGTCAGGTATCTTACATTGATTTGTTTGTTCAGGCATACACTGAACTCGATCCTCAGGCTAAACTGGCTACCATTTTCAGTACTTTCGAGTTGAAAGACAAAATTTTATTGACTACCTCGAATGCCGAAGTCATTAAAGTGTTGAGAACCGAAGTAGAGGGTGCCATCGCCAATTCATTTAATGTATTGCGTCAACGTATCGACCGTTTTGGAGTAGTTCAACCGAACATTCAAAAACTGGGAAATGGACGTATCCTGATTGAACTGCCGGGTATTAAAGAACCTGAACGTGTCCGTAAATTGCTGCAGGGTTCAGCAAATCTTGAATTCTGGGAAACATACGATTTAAATGAGATTATCAATAACATCGGTGAAGCGAATAAAGTATTGGCGACATTGCAAAGAACAGGCAGTGCTACCACGACTGCAGTCAAAGATTCAACAGTAGCTACTACTGAAGTCAAAAAGGCTAAGTCAATCTCGAACGTCGACAGTTTAAAAGCTGCATTATCAAAGAAGAGTGCAACGACTACCGACTCAACGAAAGTAAGCGATAAGAGCCGCAAAGAAAATCCTTTGTTTGCAGTACTTCAAATAAATGCACAGGGCGGTCAGGTTTCACGTGGTCCGGTTGTTGGTTTATCACAAAGCAGGGATACTGCGCAGGTGAATGCTTATTTAGCCACTAAACAGGTGAAAGAATTATTACCCCGTGATCTTGGTTTTAGATGGGGTGTAAAAGCGATTGACAAAAAAGGTGAAATCTTCCAGTTATATGCCATCAAAATTACAAACCGCGACGGACGTGCTCCTCTTGCCGGTGATGTAATCACAGATGCCCGTGCCGACTTTAGTCAAACTTCGGCTTATGCCAACGTAAGTATGTCAATGAATGCTGAAGGTTCTAAAACCTGGGCACGTATGACGAAAGACAATATTGGAAAATCAATTGCCATTGTATTGGATGGATATGTTTATTCAGCCCCTACTGTAAATGCAGAAATTGCAGGTGGTAGTTCTCAGATCACCGGTAACTTCACGGTAGAAGAAGCAAAGGATTTAGCCAACACCTTGAAGTCGGGTAAAATGCCTGCTCCTGCACGTATTGTACAGGAAGATATCGTAGGTCCATCCCTGGGTCAGGCTGCTATTAATAATGGTATGTGGTCGTTTATCATTGCATTCTTACTGGTTCTTGTATATATGGTTCTTTATTACGGACTGATACCCGGACTTATTGCTGATATCGCGTTGTTTGCCAACGTATTCTTCCTGATCGGTATTCTGGCTTCCTTTGGCTCAGTGCTTACATTGCCTGGAATAGCGGGTATTGTACTTACCATGGGTATGGCGGTTGATGCCAACGTACTGATCTACGAACGTATCCGCGAAGAAATGCGGCATGGTAAAAACATGCGGGCTTCGATCACCGAAGGTTTCAAACATGCTTTGAATGCAATTATTGACTCCAATGTAACTACACTGATCACAGGTATCGTTCTTGTAATCTTCGGTCAGGGTCCTATTAAAGGATTTGGAGTAACATTAAGCTTCGGTATATTAACGACATTTATCACTGCTGTATTCCTGACACGGTATATGGTCGAATCATATGCTTCCCGTGAAACTGCCAAAGAATTACCATTCCATACTAAAATATCGGAACACTTCCTGCAAAACACGCATATCGATTTTATGAAAATCCGTAAAACGATGTACATCCTTTCAGGGATTATGTTCTTAATAAGCTTTATATCTTTCGGAACCCGTGGATTTAGTTTAGGTATTGATTTTACCGGTGGTCGTAATTATGTGGTTAACTTTGAAAAACCCGTAAAAACTGAAGATGTCAAGAAATTATTGAAAGATGCATTTGAAGGTGATTCACCTCAGGTTATTACTATTGGTAGTGACAATCAGGTTCGTATTTCAACTAAATATAAGATTCAGGAAAACGGTACAAATGTCGATAATGAAATCGAATCGAAATTGTATACCAGTCTGAAACCAATGCTGAACAATGGTACAACCGAAGCTCAGTTTATAAAGGAAAATATCAAGAGTTCTTCGAAAGTAGGGCCTACCATTGCTGATGACATTAAAAGGGCAGCTATCTGGGCTGTATTGTTTGCAATCATTGGTATTGGACTTTACATCATGATCCGTTTCCGCGAATGGGGATATACCCTGGGTGCCGTTGTTTCACTGGCACATGATGTGGTTATTACCATGGGACTGTTTTCATTGTTTTACGGATTCCTTCCTTTCTCCATGGAGATTGACCAGTCGTTTATAGCGGCGATCCTGACAGTGCTTGGATACTCCATCAATGATACGGTAATCAACTACGACAGGATCCGTGAAAATGTGGGTCTGTTCCCGAAACGCGACAGGGTAACTATTATCAATGACTCCGTAAATCAAATGTTAGGACGTACCTTCAGTACAACATTTACGGTAATCATTACATTGCTTGCCATGTTTATTTTCGGTGGTGATTCTATCCGTGGATTTATCTTTGCCATGTTGTTTGGTATCTTTATCGGAACTTATTCTTCTGTATTTATTGCCTCTCCGATCACTGTAGAGATGGATAAATTGGTAAAAAGAAAAAAGAAGAAAGAAGAAGCTTTAATTATCAAGAAATAATTCATAGAAATACGTTTTATAAAAGCCCGAAAAGCCTTACTGAAATTTCAGTAAGGCTTTTCTTTTTTGATCCCTATCTACCGGGATAGCCCGTCGTTGATCAGATAAGCATTAAATTATTTTGTTATGTCGCAGAACTTTCCGTAATTTGTAAACGGAACCCTTAAATGAATAAACTTAACACCCGAATAACAGTTATGAATGTATTTGCAAAAAAAAATTTACTTTCATTCCTTATCTTACTTTCGATCGCCCTTCCTACCTTTTGCCAGGAATTCACACCGGTTGTCAACCAATTCACAAAGAACGATTATCACGCTTCCAATCAAAACTGGGCAGTTGGTCAGGGGAAAGACGGCATCATGTATTTTGGCAATAACCGCGGGCTACTCGAATTTGATGGCACGTTATGGCAAATTCATCATGTTGCAGGCAATAAAACGGTACGATCACTTTATATTGGCAAAGGGGGCCGTATCTACACCGGATCGTTTGAAGAATTCGGGTACTTCGAAAAAAACGGTACCGGACAATTGTTGTACAAATCGCTCTCTGCAACCCTCAGGCAATACAAAATGCAGAATGATGAGATCTGGAATATCCTCGACCTGAACGGTACCCTTATTTTTCAATCGTTTACCTCCTATTTCACATACAAAGACGGTATTGTAAAAGGGTTCCGTTGTCCGTATACTTTCCTTTTTTTTAATATCTACAAGCAGAAAATATATACCCATACCGACCAGTACGGTTTCAGCTCCCTGAATCTGGCCACAAACACTTTTATACCTGTAAAAAACAACCTGCTGAAAAGCCCGGTAATATCCGTATTACCCTACGACCGGTTGCGGGCATTGCTGGTTACCCGCTCGGGAGGGCTGTTTCTGTTCGACGGGATAAGTGTCACCCGCTTTGTCACCGAAGCGGATAATGAAATCATGAAGGGGGAAATCAACCGGGCCGTCATATCACCCAACGGCACCATTGTCCTGGGCACCATTCTGAACGGAGCTACAGCCATCAGCCACACCGGTCAAAAATTATGGACCCTGAACACTTCCAATGTACTGCAAAACAATACGGTGCTCGGGATGTTTTGCGATCGCGACAACAACCTGTGGCTGTCACTGGATAAAGGCATTTCCCTGGTGCAATTGAATTCCTCCATCCGCTACATTCACTCTTTCAGCCCATCCATTGGAGCTATTTATTCGCTGTCGTATCAGGAGCCCAACCTGTTTATCGGGACTAACCAGGGGCTCTATAAAGCCGAAATAAGCCCGGACAAAAAAAGTATCCGTAACCTTCAGCTAGAACCTAAGATCAAAGGACAGGTATGGAGCGTTAGCCGGTTTGATAACCAGCTGATATGCGGGAATAACGAAGAGACCTATGATGTTTCAAAGATCGGAACCAGTATCCTTTCGTCTGTAAAAGGAGGGATCTGTATCAAACAGGGGATCATTCACGGAAAAGAAGTACTGGTACAGGGCACCTATACACAACTCTGCATCTATGAAAAGGTGAACGGCATATGGAAATTCAGCCATGTCATTGATAATTTCGTTAATCCGATCCGGTATATCGAAATCGATTATACAGGGACTATCTGGGCCAGCCATTTACATCAGGGACTCTATGCCATTCAGCTGACACCCGATTTACGGAAAATAGAACACATTACCACCTTTAATTCCCTGGATAAGAAACACCGGTACCCAATCAATGTGTTCTCCATCAACAACAGGGTGGTTTTTACCGACAACACTGCTTTTTATACCTATGATGACATCCAAAAGAAAATTATTCCTTATAACGAATTAAATAAGAGCCTGGGGTATTTTGCTCATGCTTACCGGGTGTGTCATTTCAAATCGGACTTATACTGGTTTATCCTGGATGGAGAAGCTGCCCTGGTTCAAGTGAAAGCCGGCGCGATCCGGTTGTTGGATGTGGTTCAGTATGCCTTGTTCCTGAATCAAACGGTCGATGAATACCAGAATATCGTTCCGGTATCCGACCATGAATGTGTGTTTACACTCGAAAACGGACTGGCACTCTACCATACCGACAACTTACGTTCCCAAAAGATCCATACATCATTGCAGTTTAAATCCATTCAAACCACGGATGCCGAATCTAGAGTAACCGTTTTCCTTCCGCTATCCACCGAATCGGGATCGTCAACACCATTCCGACTCAACAATGTCATTTTCACCGTCTTTTTCCCACAATACAACAACCTGAACAACATCTGTTACCGATACAAACTAGATGGGCTGGACAAGGTTTGGAGTGCTAATACGGTTTCGTCGCAAAAAGTCTACAATTATTTACCTCCGGGCGAGTATACCCTTAACGTGGAAGTCATGACCAAAAGCGGCATCAAGCTTTCGGAAACCGGCTATACCTTTGAAGTGCGACCTCCCTTCTATCTGAGTATGATTGCAAAATTCCTTTACCTGCTGCTTATTCTTTTTCTGGGGATTGTTATTTACCGATACTACCTTCGCCTGATCCGCATCAAAAAGGAAAAGGTCCTGACAGAACAGGAAGAAATCCGCCGGAAAGAAATAGGTAAACGCGAACAACAGATTATCACCCTCGAAAATGAAAAGCTGGAATCGGAACTTACCGTAAAAAGTAAAGAACTAGCCGTCTCCACCATGACCCTTATCAAGAAAAATGAAATTCTGGTCACCATCAAAGAAGAAGTCATCAACCAGAAGGATGCTCTAGGCTCTCAATATCCAAACAAGTACTACGACAAGCTGATCCGGTTGCTCGATGAAAACCTTTCCTCGGAAGACGACTGGGCGATATTCCAGACCAACTTCGACCGCATTCATGAGAATTTCTTCCGCAACCTGCACACCCGTTTTGCCGAACTTACCTCAAACGATCTGCGGTTTTGTGCCTACCTGCGGCTGAACCTATCCAGCAAAGACATCGCCCATCTGATGAATATCTCCCTCAAAGGGGTGGAAGTCGGCCGATCACGTGTTCGTAAAAAGATAGGCATCCCCTCCACTAAAAGCCTGACTGAATTTATGATTGAGTTTAAATAAATGAAAAAGTGGGTCTGCATATTGGAATATTCTATTTTTATAAAAAAGGGAAAATAAACTTTATATCAAGGGGCAATGGATTTCTGATTAAATTTCCCTGGGATATCAACCTTATAAAAGAAGAATTTAATCAAACAAGGTTTTTCTGCTT
>Ga0302167_10000958_pt1 | contig 12981 bp, 13 predicted proteins | sample I_Fen_N1_1_FD_193496 | JGI IMG/M metagenome (GOLD analysis project Ga0302167, IMG submission 193496) | Peat permafrost microbial communities from Stordalen Mire near Abisko, Sweden - I_Fen_N1_1 | ecosystem: Environmental > Terrestrial > Soil > Wetlands > Permafrost | place: Sweden: Abisko...
CCCAAGATTTTTCTGCAATTTGCTGGGTAATATCTTCGACGTAATAACTTCCGTTAGATGCGTCTTCAAATACATTAATGATACTTTCGTAAGCTAAAACGATCTGTTGTTTGAAAGAAATTTCTTCCGAATTTTCCGTGCTTTTTTCAACAGCGTAATTCGTACTGTAGACAGCATCTGCACCTCCGATCATCGCAGACGCAAGCTCCAATGTAGAACGGATAAGGTTGTTTTCGCTGTCCGCAATTGCTTTATTTCTTAATGAAGTTTCAGCAAATATGTAAGGAATTTCATCTAATCCGTATTCTTTAGAAAGTTGATTGAAAACCAGTTTAAAAGCTCTTAATTTCGCTGTTTCGAAGAAATAATTTCCTCCTACAGCTATTTTGAAGATTAATTTATTTAAAATTTCCTGTCCGTAAACTTCTATAAGCTCTTTTGCTTTTGCTAAAGCAATACCTAACTGTTGATAGATTGCAGCTCCGGCGTTTTGATGAAGAGAAATATCAACACAAATATTTCTTTTGAAATCTTTAGCTAATAATTCTTTGGCCAACTGATCATCAATAATTCCATTTTTTTCATTAAATACATCAATCAACGAAAAGTATTGATCATTATCTGCCGGACTAATATGTTCCGCTAAATCTTTATTATTAATGAAAATTGTTTTCTCCTCAAGATTTTCAACATTATGATCCAATAGAAACGCGAAAACGTCATCTTCTAAACTTTCGTGATACTTTGCTACCAAATGTGTACTTTCCTCAACTTTTGGAAGGTTTACTAAAGGCTGTTGAACCGAACTGTAAAAGGGTTTCACATCAATTCCTTCTAAATTTTCTTTTTTCAGAATGGTGTAAATATCTTCTGTTTTAAGCTGCTTCTTTACTAAATTTTCCCAGTTTGGAAAAGTATCTGTATTTGACATGTGGAATATGGATATTTTTTGTGAACGGTCAATTGTGAATTTTGCTTTGCAAGTGAATCTTTACAATTGATAAGCAAAGCAAATTGACTATTCATAATTCACTTTTTTAATTATTTTTTAGCAACATTTGTGCTGTCTACAACCAGAATAAAAATCTCTTCATTCGGTTTTTTCATAAAATAATTTTCTCTTGCGTATTTTTCTTTTTCCGATTTATTGTTCATTAGTTTCTTATAAAACGTATCATTTTTTTCGTATTCTGCTTTATAATATGCTAACTGTTCTTCGTATTTATTGATCTCGCCGTTGAGTTCATTGATAACAAGAAACGAAGTTTTATCAAAGAAGACCATCCAAACCAAGAATAGGCAGATTGTAAGTACATATTTATTTAAAACATAATTTTTAATAAATATGAATGTCTCCGACTTTGGTTTAATTTCTTTGATAAGTTTATTCTCTTCCATTTTTAGTGTTTTCTTAACGAGTTTTTGATGACAGTAGTCAGAAAATCAATCGCTACGGAATTTTGCTTCATGTTCGGGATAATAAGATCGGCTTCATTTTTTGAAGGCTCAATAAATTCCTGATGCATCGGCTTTAAAGTCGTCTGATAACGGTGTAAAACCTCGCTCAGATCTCTTCCTCTTTCCTGTGTATCTCTCCTGATCCTCCTGATTAATCTTTCATCAGAATCTGCATGAACAAATACTTTCAGGTCAAATTCCTTCAACAATTCTTTATTCGTAAGTACCAAAATTCCTTCTACGACCAATACATTTTTAGGTTCTACAGTTACGTGATCTCCGGTTCTGGAATGCGTCACAAAGCTGTAAATCGGCTGTTCTATAGGCTCGTGATTCTTCAAAGCTTTTACGTGTTTCAGCATCAATTCAAAATCTATCGACTTTGGATGGTCATAATTTAAGGCTTCTCTCTCTGTAAGCGTTAAATTATGGTTATCATGATAATAATTATCCTGAGAAAGGATGTTCATTCCTTCGATATCAAGCTGTTGAAGTATCTTATCAACAACTGTAGTTTTGCCGGATCCTGTACCTCCCGCAATTCCTATTACAAGCATTCTTTTTGTTTCTATATAGTTTTTACAAATATACTATTTTAGTTGAATGCAAGTAAAATAATGGGTGCGGATTTATCCAATAAAAAAATCCGATGCGCAAACACCGGATTTTAATTCAACTTTTTAAGTCTTATTTTTTGATAAATTTAGTAGATAAATCTATTCCTTTTATATTTAAAATATAGTCTCCTGTCTGAAGATGAGAAACATTGATGGTATTTTTACCATTATTAATGGTAGTTTCCAATACTTTTCTTCCTTCCATATTATAAACTTCTACTTTTTCCTCTTTGTTTACTTTCATTGAAATATTCAATATATCAGTAACCGGATTAGGATAAATAGCGATGATTTCTTTTTTAGCAACATCATCAACACTTAACTGGCAATTGTAAGCCGGTAAAACATATCCTGCAGCAGTAAATTCCTGCGTCATTATAGCAATATCTCCACAAGTATATCCGAAAGTCCCTAACATATCAATAGCAGCCTGTCTTACAGCGATAGCCGCATTTTGTTGATTTGTACTTGAATCTGTCATGGATAATCCTTCTAAAAAGGCTCTGTCGGTTTTTGCTTTCCCGATTTTATCATATATTCTCATCAATGCAGAAGCCCAGATTTGCCCTCTTGTATGAATCGCTCCTGATCCAGGATACAAAACAGTGTAATTTGTGATTCTTCCTGCCCAATATTCATTGTGACCATCCCAGCTGAACATCCAATTATAGGCTGGTGCTGATGAAGGCCATTGATTTAAACTTCTGCTGTACGACTGCGCCCAGTAATCTCCGCAACCTTCGCTTAATCCCTGAACCTGAGATAAGCTTCCGTTGGTTAGCCAATCGTGAATTCCGTGTCCTAATTCATGCAAAACAACGTCTGCATCTTCAGCATCATCCACACCTCCTTCTCCGAAAACCAATCTTCCGTTACTGTAATAAGAATTATCATCACCGTCCAATCCATGCGGATCGTACCATAATATTCCGGCATTAGTTAATGGTATACAAGCAATATTTAATGTTTGATTAATGTAACGTAAGCTATTATCAACGTGCCAATAAGCATTTACAGCTTCAAATCCCTGATCATTTCTATTAAATAAGAATTGATTGGTTGCCTGAGTAAAAAGTCCTGTAGAAGGTGTTTCTAAGTCTTTGATCTCTGCGTAAGATCCTTTTAATTTATAAACTCCGCCTGTGAAATCCAATTCCGGAATTGTAACCAAAGTTCTTGCTGCATCTAGACTCGCATTGGTAGCATCATTATTATCAACATACTGACCTGCATAGGCAACCTGCATTTTAGAAAGCGGATCCGGGTTGAAAATATATCCTGAACCAGAAACCAAAACTTTTTTAGCACCTACTTCTTTTTTTGGATTTTTTTTTGCGGGTTTTGGAGCTTCATTTTTACCATGATGATAGTTTGCAATATCTTTCACGCTTAATACGTTTCCGTTTTGTGCGTCTATGATTGTTTCCCAGCTTCCAGGATTGTCGTGAGAGTTGGTAAGAATTCTATAAACTAATTTAGTTTCTCCGTTATCCGTAAGATAAACTAATAATTTATTTTCTTCAAAAGTAATTTCTCCTTTAGTTTTTGATGCTACATGAGCTTTTTGAAGAGCTTCTGAGCCTGCAATAGACGGATTTGTATTGATATCTTTAATATCTCTTTTAAAGCTGTCTGTAGAAGTATAAGTTATTTTTCCGTCTTTGTTAAAATGCAATACGATTTCTGATTGAAAAACCGGAACTTCTTTAATCATCTGCTGAAAACGTAATGTTTCCCCAGTACTTCCTTTCTTAACGAAATTTAATTTAAGCTGACTGAAATTCTGAATTCCCAAGCTTCTGGAATTTTCAGTGAGCCACCTTTTAGCCGGAGCTTCTAACGACGATTCCTGCGCCGCCAATGCTGAGCAGGAAAGTACACAGCCCAGAATTAAAGAGTTAATTTTAAATTTCATGTGATGTTTTTTTAATGTTATTTAGCTAAAATAAAAAAGATTATCGAAATATCACTGTTTTTTGACAATTATTATTAAAAAAACATTAAAATATCACAAAATATGAAACCTACAATAAAAAAGCTCTAACAAATTGTTAGAGCTTTCATTTATACGATTTCGCTAGTTAATTCCCTTGAAATAAGTTTTTCATGCATGGGCTTCACAATATCCATAGATCCTGTTTTTACCGTGCATTTGCCTTTATAATGTACCAACATTGTACATTGCTCGGCCTGTTCTAACGTATGTTTACAAATCTCTATAAGAGAATCAATTACATAATCAAAGGTATGAATGTCATCGTTATGTAAGATTAATTTATAAACATCATCCGTTTCTTCCAATACCAGAACTTCTTCTTCATATTGGCGTTTCGGATCTTCGTAATCTTTTATACTGTTATAAAAAATCATTTTTAATTATTTTTAAACTTCCCCTAATTTTTCAGCCAGATCACTCAGGCTATTTGGTTCATCATAAACCAATTCTACAAGCTCAACGCTCTTATTATTCATTTTCAAAATCTTGAAATGATAATTTAATAAGTCAAACTCCTGGTTTTCTTCCGGAATATCTTCCAATTCATGAAGAATAAGACCTGCTAATGAGTTGTATTCGCTTTCTTCAGAAAGAGGTAATTTTTTAGGTAAATGTTCATTGATCTCGTCTAATGGCTGTGTAGCCTGAACCCAATAGGTATTTTCACCAATTTTATCTACCAATTTTTCTTCATCATCCTCTTCATCCTGAATTTCACCTACAAGTTCCTCCAAAATATCTTCTAAAGTGATGATCCCTTCAGTACCACCAAATTCATCAATTACAATAGCTAAATGCTGTTTTTTCTGTTGGAAAGTCTTCAATAAATCTGAAATTTTCTTACTCCCGACAACAAAGAATGCATCACGCATTAATTCTTTAAGATCATCATGGTTTAGTTCGCCTTTTCTCTTAACAAACTCTCTGATGATTTCTTTTGTGTATAAAATACCAATCACATTATCAATAGAATTAACATAAACAGGGATTCTTGAATACCCGCTATCCATAATTTTATTGATTATTTCACTAATATCTTCTTCAAAATCAATTGAAGTAATATTCTGACGAGGAACCATGATCTGTTTTGCGGAGTGATCTGTAAAATCAAACGCATTTTTGATGATCTCATAGTTTTCTTCTTCAATTTCACCGCTGTCAGCACTTTGTTTTACCAAAAGCTGAAGTTCTTCTGTTGAGTGGATTTCCTGTTCAGATGCCGGGTGAATTTTCACCAATCTTAAGAAAGTATTCGACATTAAATTCATCAACCAAATAAATGGTTTGAAGACCGTATAAAAAACTCTCAACGGAACTGCTGTTGCCATTGTAGTTGCTTCCGATTTCCTGATCGCAATTGATTTAGGAATCAATTCTCCAAAAACAATATGCATCACTGTAATTAAAACAAAACTGGTAACCACTGAAATTGTGGTAATTGTTGTTTGCGCCATTTCCACATTCAAGGAATGAAAAATATTGTCAACAACATGGTGGAGAGCACTTTCTCCAACCCAACCTAAAGCTAGTGATGCCAATGTGATACCAAGCTGTGTAGCAGATAGATACTCATCAAGATGTTTAATGATGTGCTCTGCCTGTTTTGCCATGGAGTTACCTTCGGCTGCCTTTAATTGGATTTGTGAGTAACGAACTTTAACAATTGAAAATTCTGCGGCTACGAAAAAGCCATTTAATAATACAAGAAATACGGCTAGTAAAAGCCTGACTATGTCCGAGTCCATTTAGAAATTATATATTTAATTGATACAAAGATATACAAAATAAAAATAACAAAAAAAGCACCGAGAATATCGATGCTTTAATATTTTGTTAAATTAATTCTTTACGAATTTTTCAAGGCTTCTGCTCCTGAAACGATCTCTAAGATTTCGTTTGTAATAGCTGCCTGTCTTGCTTTGTTGTAGAAAATTACCAAATCATTCTTAAGCTCCTGCGCATTGTCAGTTGCTTTATGCATTGCTGTCATTCTCGCACCGTGCTCAGACGCTACAGAATCCAAAACAGCTTTGAAAACCTGAGTTTTAATAGATTTTGGAATTAAATTATCTAAAATTTCAGCTCTATTTGGCTCAAAAATATAATCTGTTTCCACTTGAGGCTCTGTAGGATCAACTTCAGCCATTAAGATAGGCAGAACTTGTTCTGTAGTAACTTCCTGTGTCGCAGCATTGATGAATTTATTGTAGATTACATAAACTTCGTCAAATTTCCCTTCCTTGAAACTGCTCATTGCTGCTTCAGTAAGGTTAGAAACTGCTTCAAAGTTCAGATTATCAAAAACGGCGCTTTCATTTGAGTAAACAGAACGAGTCTTTCTTACAGCATCGTAAGCTTTTTTACCAATTGTAAGAACTTCAATTTCGTATTGAGCATTCTTCTGAAACTGAATATTAAGTTCCTTTACAACATTAGAGTTGAAAGCACCCGCCAAACCTCTGTTTGAAGTTACAGCGATGAAAAGTACTCTTTTAACCTCTCTTTTTTGAGCATAAATAGAAACCTGGTCAGGATCTGAACTAGAATTTACATTCTGGATGATCTCCTGTAGCTTTTCAGAATAAGGTCTTAACATTACGATTGCATCCTGTGCTTTTTTAAGTTTCGCAGCGGAAACCATTTTCATAGCACGCGTGATTTGCATCGTAGATGAAATTGAACTGATTCTTCCTCGTATTTCTTTTAAGTTTGCCATATTGGGTTAGTTGTTGGTTGTCGGTTGTTGGTTGCTAGTTTTAGAAAATTCTGTCAACTATCAACCAACAATCATCAACTAATTTTTAGTTATATTTTGCAGCTAAATCACTAGCAGCCTGCTTAAGAACACCTGTAATTGAATCATCAATTTTCCCAGCTTTAAGAGCAGCCATAGTTTCAGGGTGCTTAGATCTTAAGAAAGCGATGTATTCGATTTGGAATTCTTTTACCTTTTTGATAGGAACGTTTCTCATTAAGTTCTCTGTACCTGCATAGATCATAGCAACTTGGCTATCTACAGGAAGTGGAGAATTTACCGGCTGCTTAAGAAGCTCTACGTTTCTTTCTCCTTTAGAGATAACCGCTAAAGTTGAAGCATCAAGGTCTGAACCGAATTTCGCGAACGCTTCTAGTTCTTTATATTGAGCCTGGTCTAATTTAAGTGTACCAGAAACTTTTTTCATTGATTTGATCTGAGCATTACCTCCTACTCTTGATACAGAGATACCAACGTTGATCGCTGGACGAACCCCTGAGTTGAACAAGTCAGACTCCAAGAAGATCTGTCCGTCAGTAATAGAGATTACGTTAGTTGGAATGTACGCAGAAACGTCACCAGCCTGAGTTTCGATAATTGGAAGTGCAGTTAATGAACCACCACCTTTTACAAGAGGTCTTAAAGACTCAGGTAAATCGTTCATTTGGCTAGCAATTTTATCATCAGCGATTACTTTTGCAGCTCTTTCCAATAATCTTGAGTGAAGATAGAAAACGTCTCCAGGGTAAGCCTCACGTCCCGGTGGTCTTCTCAATAGTAGAGAAAGCTCACGGTAAGCTACCGCTTGTTTAGATAAATCATCATAGATGATCAATGCCGGTCTACCAGTGTCTCTGAAGAACTCACCAATAGATGCACCTGCCATTGCAGAATATACCTGCATTGGAACTGGATCTGATGCGTTTGCAGCAACGATTACAGTATATGCTAAAGCTCCTTTATCAGAAAGAGTTTTAACGATTTGTGCTACTGTAGAAGCTTTTTGCCCGATAGCAACATATATACAATATACAGGATTTCCTGCATCAAAAAATTCTCTTTGGTTGATGATCGTATCAATCGCAACAGTAGTTTTACCTGTTTGTCTGTCACCAATGATAAGCTCTCTCTGTCCTCTTCCTACAGGGATCATAGAGTCGATTGCAACGATACCTGTTTGTAAAGGCTCAGTTACCGGCTGTCTGAAAATAACTCCAGGAGCCTTTCTTTCCAATGGCATTTCATATAACTCACCAGAGATAGGACCTTTACCATCGATAGGATTACCAAGAGTATCAACTACTCTACCCAACATACCTTCTCCTACTTTAATAGAAGAGATTCTGTTTGTTCTTCTTACTGTATCTCCTTCTCTTACTAATTTACTTTCACCAAGTAGAGCAACACCAACGTTGTCTTCTTCAAGGTTAAGTACAATACCTTCTACATCACTAGAAAATTTCACCAACTCTCCGTATTGTACGTTTTCTAACCCGTATACACGAGCAATACCATCACCGATGGTTAAAACTGTACCTACTTCCTCAACGTTTGCATGAGTATCGAAGTTGGCCAATTGCTGTTTTAAGATCGCAGATACTTCTGCCGGATTTATTTCTGCCATTGTATGGTTGTTTTTTTCTTAATTTAATTGAAAATCTTTTTTAATGTGATTAAGCTTAGATTTCACAGAGGCATCTACCTGCTGATCTCCTACTCTTAATATGTATCCTCCCAAAAGATCAGGATTTACATTTAGTTTCAAATCAAAGTTTGAACCTGCTTTTACTAAGTTTGTAGATCCTAATATCTGATCAATATTTTCTTTCGAAAGTTGAGTTGCCGTAGTAAGAGTTACTCTCTGTACTCCATTAATATCTTCAACTTTATTGATATATTCTTGAGCAATATTTTTCAATTGATTTTCACGACCATGTCTGATAACCAATGTGATTAAATTTTGAGAAGAAACAGATAAACCTTTGAAAATCTCTTTTGCTACCTCTACTTTCTTTTTAGCATCAATGTAAGGTGTCATGAAAAATTTGTTCAGATCCGTAGACTGAGACATCAATTTCGCAACATCTTTCATTTCAGAAAATACAGTAGCTGTTTGGCCTGTTTCATTAGTGAACTCAAGCAAACCCTGCGCGTATCTTTTAGCTACTTTAGATGTAAGCATTCTTAGTTAAGATTAGATTTGTTTAAATAATTTTGAACCAACTCGTTTTGAGCTTCACTGTTGTCTAATTTTTGTTTCAAGATAGACTCAGCAATGTTTACAGATAAAGTACCAATTTGAGATTTGATGTCTGCCATTGCAGCATTTTTCTCAGCATTGATAGTCTGTTTAGCAGATTCGATCATTTTATCTCCTTCAGTTTTAGCAGCATCTTTAGCTTCACCTACGATTCTATCTTTAATTTCTCTAGCTTCTTTAAGGATAGCATCTCTTTCGATTTTAGCTTCACGAATGATTCTTTCGTTGTCTTCTTTTAATGTTTCCATTTCAGTTCTAGCCAATTTAGCTTGATTCAAAGCGTCAACAATAGAAGTTTCTCTATCATTAATAGATTTTAAAATAGGTTTCCAAGCGAATTTACCTAACAAAAATAATAGTGCTAGAAAAATAACAGACTGGATAATAAATAATCCTGATGAAAACTGATGAATTAATTCCATTATATTAATGTATAAAAAATTATTACTTTTTTCTTAAATAACCATTACCTGCAACCAACCGTTACGGGTAATGGTTTAATTTTAATTAGTTTACTGCGAATAGAGCAGCAAACGCAACACCTTCAACAAGTGCAGCAGCGATAAGCATAGCTGTTTGGATTTTTCCAGATTGCTCAGGTTGTCTAGCGATAGCTTCAAGAGCAGCAGCTCCGATTTTACCAAGACCAATACCTACACCTAGTACTACGATACCAGCACCTACAATTTTAGGGATTTCCATAATATATAATTTTTAAAAAATTTGTTTAACTATTATTCAATTTCTATTAGTGAGCTGCATGATGTTCATGCTCGTGCTCCTGAACTGCCATTCCGATAAACAAAGCTGATAACATTGTAAAGATGTAAGCTTGTAGGAATGCTACTAATACTTCCAATAAATAAATTACTAATGTTAAGAACGGGAATGCGATTCCTGCTGCAACATTTTTAAATACGTAGATCAATCCGATCAAACTCATTACTACGATGTGTCCTGCAGTCATGTTTGCAAAAAGACGAATCATCAATGCGAAAGGCTTAGTGATTGTTCCTAATAGTTCAATTGGTAACATGATCAATTTCATTGGTACAGGAACTCCCGGCATCCAGAAGATGTGTTTCCAATAATCTTTATTTGCAGAAAATGTAGTAATTAAATAAGTAAGGATAGCCAAGAAGAATGTCATTGTAATATTACCTGTAACATTGATTCCGAAAGGCATTAATCCTAATACGTTTAAGAAAAGTATAAAGAAGAATACTGTTAATAAATATCCCATGAATCTTTTATACTTGTGTCCGATGTTTGGAATAGCAACCTCGTCTCTAACAAAGATAATCAAAGGCTCAAAGAATCTAGCAGCTCCTGTAGGAACAACTGACTTTTTGTAAGATTTAGCCATTCCTCCAAATAGAACTAATAAAAAGATTGATACTACTATAAGGATAAGAACACTTTTTGTGATTGATAAATCTAAAGGTCTTTCATTTGTAGGGAAGCCATCTTCACCAAGTGTTAAATTACCTGTTGCATCAGTTTTGAAAATCTTTTCGTGGTGCAATTTATAATAAGAACCATCTACCTCAGTTGTTTCACCGTGGATAAAACCTTCTTTACTATTACTCATGAAAGAGTGAAAACCGTTATCATAAAAAATAACAGGAAGAGGAAAACCAATGTGATGACCTTCTTTGTCAACCATCAATGTAAAATCGTGAGCATCCAACAAGTGATGATCGATATACTCTTTGTTTTCTTTACTTACTTTGTCTTTTTCTGACAACTCTTGAGTTGGAGCAGCTACAGAAGTAGTAGAAGTCTCGCCATGTTGTGCAGACACTAGACTTAATACAAAAATACTGTAGAATAAAACTGCAAATTTCTTTAACATTGATAGGTTTTTTTCGTTGTGCAAAAATAGAATTTTTTTTCTAGTTTCAATAAATATTTTTACTGTTTTTTGTCATGATTAATAAGCGTGATCGCATAATACGTAAGCAGTGTTGTCAGGACAAAATAGGGCATTATAAAATGAAATTTGTACCCGGGAATCACTTCAAAATTCAATTTTTTCCTGATAAGGTACATTAATCCAAACTTTAAAAGGATTAATCCTATTACTGATAATCCTAAAAATTCCGGTGCTACTCTATTAATTAAAATGATAAGTGTGATCATCATCGTAAACATTACGCTTAGGAAAAGATAAAATTTAATAATAATGATTTCATCTAAATGATAAACAAATTTCCAAAGAGAAAAATGAATCAAGAATGTTAAAAAGAATAATACTACAACTAGAATATTAGGATTAGGTTTCATTATAAATTTATTTACTGTTTACAGTTTTGATGTAAACCGATATGTATTTCTATTTGGCGCAAAAATATGATTTTTAATTATAATATGACAGCGTTTACTCCCATGATTTTATCCTTATATATAATATTACGTGTTCTATACTTTGCATCTACCAAAAATTCCTTATTTTTGCAACCTATAATTTACAAATAAATATGTTTAATAGTTTACAGGATAAATTAGACAAGGCGCTTCAAAATATTTCCGGACGTGGAAAAATTACAGAAATCAATGTTGCGGAGACCGTAAAAGAGATTCGTAGAGCATTGGTAGATGCCGATGTTAATTATAAAGTAGCAAAAGACCTTACGAAAAGAGTTCAGGATAAAGCGTTGGGACAAAACGTTCTTACATCGCTTACTCCGGGACAATTGATGACGAAAATCGTTCATGACGAGTTGGTAGAGTTAATGGGAGGTTCTCAGGAAGGAATTAATCTTTCTGGAAAACCGTCTGTTATTCTTATTGCAGGTTTGCAAGGTTCCGGAAAGACAACTTTCTCCGGAAAATTAGCGAGTTATTTAAAAACGAAAAAAAATAAAAAACCTTTATTGGTAGCATGTGACGTTTATCGTCCGGCCGCAATTGAGCAGTTGAAAGTTTTAGGTGGACAAATTGGTGTTCCCGTTTTCACTGAAGAAGGTTCTACAAACCCATCTACGATCGCTGAAAATGCAATTGCTTTTGCAAAATCGAATGGTCATGATGTTGTAATTGTGGATACTGCAGGTCGTTTGGCAATTGATGAGCAGATGATGAACGAAATTAAATCTGTTCATTATTTCATCAAACCTAATGAAACGCTATTTGTAGTTGACTCAATGACTGGTCAGGATGCTGTAAATACAGCGAAAGCGTTCAACGATGCTTTAAATTTTGACGGAGTTGTTTTAACTAAATTAGATGGTGATACACGAGGTGGTGCTGCATTAACGATTCGTTCGGTTGTAGAAAAACCAATCAAATTTATCTCTACAGGTGAGAAAATGGAGGCTTTAGATGTTTTCTACCCAGAAAGGATGGCCGACAGAATCTTAGGAATGGGAGACGTTGTTTCCTTAGTAGAAAGAGCTCAGGAGCAGTTTGATGAGGAGGAAGCCAAAAAACTTCACAAAAAAATCGCTAAAAACGAGTTTGGTTTTGATGATTTCTTAAAGCAAATCAATCAGATCAAAAAAATGGGTAACATGAAAGACTTGATGGGAATGATTCCCGGAGTTGGAAAAGCCATTAAAGATGTTGAAATTAGCGATGATGCATTCAAACATATCGAAGCGATCATTTATTCTATGACTCCGGATGAAAGAAGAAGACCTTCAATCATCAATACTCAGAGAAAACAGAGAATTGCAAGAGGTGCTGGTAGAAAAATTGAAGATGTAAACCAATTGATGAAGCAATTTGATCAAATGGGTAAAATGATGAAGATGATGCAAGGCCCTCAAGGTAAGCAAATGATGCAGATGATGAGCAAGATGCCAAACATGCCGGGAATGGGCGGAATGGGAAAATAAGAAATAGTAAAAGCTCTATATAAAAGTAAAATCCGACTCAAAATTGAGTCGGATTT
>Ga0302167_10000965_pt1 | contig 12923 bp, 15 predicted proteins | sample I_Fen_N1_1_FD_193496 | JGI IMG/M metagenome (GOLD analysis project Ga0302167, IMG submission 193496) | Peat permafrost microbial communities from Stordalen Mire near Abisko, Sweden - I_Fen_N1_1 | ecosystem: Environmental > Terrestrial > Soil > Wetlands > Permafrost | place: Sweden: Abisko...
AACGGACTGGCTTCGATGTAGCGCATGGCAGACTTCATGTCCTTCCAACCCACATAGCTCATCAACGACTTCAAGTCCCAACCACTCTGATGCGCCCACGAGGCAAAGCCGCGGCGCAGCGAGTGACTGGTGTAGTGCTCGGCCGCAATGCCCGCACGCCCCAATGCCTGGCGCAGCAGAGGAATGACACTGTTTGGGTGCAGGCCCTCCTCGCTCAGATGCCCCCAGCGATCGATGCCGCGAAACACCGGGCCACGGACCAATGCCGCTTCACCGATCCAGTCGATGTAGGCCTGCACCGGACATAAACGCTGCAGCGCGGGTGTCTGGTACGTCTTGCCAAGGTTCTCGCGGTCACTCTTGCTGCGCGGCAGGTACAGGCTGATGCCCGAACCGGCACTGGCCTGCACGTGCTCGACCTGCAGGCGACACAACTCATCGCTACGGAAGCCACGCCAAAAGCCGAGCAAAATCAACGCGGTGTCGCGCCGGGCGCGGAGCAACCCCGGACGATCACCCTCAGCCCTGGCCGCTATCGCTTCTTGCTCCAGCCAGCCGATGACTTGCTCAAGGTGCTGCAGTTGCAGGGGCTCGGCCTGTTTCTCCTGGGCCGGATGCAGCGCACGAATCCCCTTGAACACCTTGCGCACCACAGGCGCCTTGGTCGGGTCGGCGAACCCCTGACTGTTGTGCCACTGGGCCAGCGCCGACAACCGCAACTTGAGGGTATTGATCGACAACACGCCGGCATGCGCCACCAGATAGCGCGCCACGCTGTCGCCCGTTGCCGGCAGGAAGCCGCCCCAACTGACTTCGAAGTGCTCGATGGCGGCGCGATAGCTACGGCGAGTGTTGTCGCGCGTCGCCGCTTGCAGGTAACGATCCAGTTCACTCATGGGGCCAACTCTCGAATGCGTACTGCTTTTACGGGTGAAAAACCGGTTTTCCGATGATCACACGGGGTAATACCAGTATATCCCGTGTCATTCGTCGCCTGTATTTATCTTTTAATATTCGATGGTACAATGCGTAATACGGCATTACGTACCACACATCAAAATCGTAGGAGTAATCATGGCCCGTGGCGGCGTTAACAAAGCAGTGGTTCAAGCCGCGCGTCTGGCGATCCTCGCCCGTGGCGAAAACCCGAGCATCGATGCAGTACGGATCGAGATGGGCAATACGGGCTCCAAGACCACGATCCATCGCTATCTGAAAGAACTGGGGGAAGGCACTCAACCTGATGACACGGAAGCGCCGGAGCCTATCGACGATGAGTTGCTGGCCCTGGTGTCACGACTGGCGCAACGCCTGAAGGAACAGGCACAAGAACCCATCGACCAGGCCCGCGAGCAGTTCGAACAGCAACGCAAGGACCTGGAAACCCGGCTGCACGAGGCCGAGCAGGCCAATACGCAATTGCAGCAGCACTACGAACTCCAAAGCCTGGCACTGGCCCAGGAATCCGAGGCCCTGCACAGCACCCGCTCCATGCTGCAGACCGAACAAACCCGCAATGCCGGACTGAACCAGGCACTGGCGGATTTCGAATTGCGCTTGCAAGACAAGGACGAGCAGATCCGCTCGCTGGAAGAGAAACACCTGCATGCCCGCGACGCGCTGGAGCATTACCGCAACGCCGTTAAAGAGCAGCGCGAGCAGGAACACAGCCGCCATGAAAGTCAGGTGCAGCAGTTGCAGATGGAATTGCGCCAGGCTCAGCAGAGCGCCCTGGTGCGCCAGGATGAAATCACCCAGTTGCACCGCGACAACGAGCGCCTGCTGACCGAAAACCGGGGAACCCTGCGCGAGCTGAGTTCGCTGCAAGAGCAGCTCAAGCAGAGCAACAGTCGCCAGGATCAGTTACTGGAACAAGCCAATCGCGTTGACGGCGAACGCACCCTCCTCCAGGAACGCCTGCGCGTCGCCCTGCTGGAAAGTCAGTCGCTGAAACAGAACGTCGATGAACAGCTGCAGATCAACAAGTCGCTGGAAATCGAATTGATCAAGGCACAGGCAGAACTGGAAGAAAGCGAGCGTCTGGCGGCGGCCGTTGCGACAGCGCCAGACACCGCCAAGGACGATTAGCCGGCAACCGGCGTGCGCATGGTGACGAACTCTTCGGCGGCCGTCGGGTGCACGCCGATGGTCTCGTCGAAGTGTTGCTTGGTGGCGCCAGCCTTCAAGGCAATCGCCAGGCCCTGGACGATCTCACCCGCCTCCGGACCGACCATGTGGCAGCCCAGCACCTTGTCGGTCTTGGCATCCACCACCAGTTTCATCAGCGTGCGCTCCTGGCATTCGGTCAGGGTCAGCTTCATCGGCCGGAAACGGCTTTCGAAGATCACCACATCGTGCCCCGCGTCGCGCGCTTCTTCTTCGGTCAAACCGACGGTGCCAATGTTCGGCAAGCTGAACACCGCCGTCGGGATCATTTTGTAATCCACCGGGCGATACTGCTCAGGCTTGAACAGGCGACGGGCCACCGCCATGCCCTCGGCCAGTGCCACGGGTGTCAGCTGGACGCGACCGATCACATCACCGAGCGCCAGAATCGACGGCTCAGCGGTCTGGTACAGCTCATCCACCTCCACGAAACCTTTCTTGTCGAGTTTCACCCCGGTGTTTTCCAGCCCCAGGTTATCCAGCATCGGACGCCGGCCGGTGGCGTAGAACACACAGTCAGCCTCCAGGTGCCGACCGTCCTTGAGCGTCACCTTCAGGCTGCCGTCGGCCTGTTTTTCGATGCGCTCGATGTCGGCATTGAATTGCAGGTCCATGCCGCGCTTGGTCAGCTCCTCCTGCAAATGCTTGCGCACCGAACCGTCGAAACCGCGCAGGAACAGTTCGCCGCGATACAGCAACGTGGTTTTCGCGCCCAGACCGTGGAAGATCCCCGCGAACTCGACGGCGATGTAGCCACCGCCGACCACCAGCACACGTTTGGGCAACTCGTTGAGGAAAAACGCCTGGTTGGAGCTGATCGCGTGCTCATGCCCCGGAACCTCCGGAATCTGCGGCCAGCCGCCGGTCGCGATCAGGATGTGCCTGGCACTGTGGCGCTCGCCATTGATCTCGACCGTGTGCGGGTCGACGATCCTGGCGTGACCTTCGTGCAGGGTCACGCCACTGTTGACCAGCAGGTTGTGGTATATGCCGTTCAGGCGATTGATCTCGCGGTCCTTGTTGGCGATCAGCGTCGCCCAATCGAACTGCGCTTCATCCAGGCTCCAGCCAAAACCCGAAGCCTGTTCGAAGTCTTCGGCGAAGTGCGCGCCGTAGACCAGCAGTTTTTTCGGCACGCAGCCGACGTTGACACAAGTACCACCCAGGTAGCGACTCTCGGCCACGGCCACTTTCGCGCCGAAACCGGCTGCAAATCGGGCAGCCCGCACACCACCAGAACCGGCACCAATCACATAAAGGTCAAAATCGTAGGCCATTTTCTATCTCCTCGGCAGGCCATCAGCATACCTGCCGCCATGGGTTGGGCAAGCACTGCTCTCGATATAGGGCCAGAAAATGAAAAAGCCACCCGTAGGTGGCTTTTTCAGTACAAGCAGCTCAGGCGCTATCAGTAAGCCTTGCCAGTCTTGTAGAAGTTCTCGAAGCAGAAGTTGGTCGCGTCAATGTAGCCTTCAGCGCCACCGCAGTCGAAGCGCTTGCCCTTGAACTTGTAGGCAATCACGCAACCGTCCTGCGCCTGCTTCATCAGGGCGTCAGTGATCTGGATCTCGCCACCTTTGCCTGGATCGGTTTGTTCGATCAGGCTGAAGATGTCCGGCGTCATGATGTAACGACCGATGATCGCCAGGTTCGACGGGGCATCTTCCGGTTTTGGCTTCTCGACCATATTACGCACGCGGTACAGATCGTCACCAATCAGGTCGCCTGCAATCACGCCGTATTTGCTGGTTTCTTGCGGGTCGACTTCCATGATTGCGACGATGGTGCAGCGATACTGCTTGTACAGCTTGACCATCTGCTTGAGTACGCCGTCACCTTCCAGGTTGACGCACAGGTCATCCGCCAACACCACGGCGAACGGTTCGTCGCCGATCAGCGGGCGACCGGTCAGGATTGCATGGCCCAGACCTTTCATTTCCGTCTGGCGCGTGTAGGAGAACGAGCACTCATCCAACAGGCGGCGGATACCGACCAGGTATTTTTCCTTGTCGGTGCCCTTGATCTGGTTTTCCAGCTCGTAGCTGATGTCGAAGTGGTCTTCCAGGGCGCGCTTGCCACGACCGGTAACGATGGAAATCTCGGTCAAACCGGCATCCAGAGCTTCTTCGACGCCGTACTGGATCAGTGGCTTGTTTACCACCGGCAGCATTTCTTTGGGCATGGCTTTAGTCGCTGGCAGGAAGCGAGTACCGTAACCGGCTGCTGGGAACAAGCATTTCTTGATCATAAAAGTCCTTGAAAGGGCTGTGTGTACGAGTTTCGGCGCAGTCTAATCAGGCAGCGAGCACCTTACAATGCCCCGCACTGGCTAACCGATGCCATCATAGAGAAATATTTCAGCGGATAGTTCCGCTGGGAGCTCCGCAGATTGCTCAGCAACCTGTTATTGATAGCAGACACTGCCAGACTTGCACGGTTTGTCATCTGAACGGGCAATCGGCCCACCATACGCCCATCCGCACCCGATGCGTGCATTTGGCGTTATCATGGCGCGATTGAACCAGCCAACGAGGCAGATAGATGTCGGCAGCAAAGAGCGTCAACGGTTTCCTGATCAACAAAGAAATGGACGGACAATGGTGGGTAGGCAGTGTCGCCGGTGAGAATATTGCCGGGCCCTTTCCAACCGAAGCCATGGCGATCGAAGTGGCGTCGGTGCTGGAGCTGGAGCACCCGGATCCCAAGCGACGCGGCAAGGACAAGAACTGAGCGGCACCCAAGGCCCTGCCATTGCGCAGGGCTTTTTCATGAAAACCGGCAACAAGTGGCCTATCGCTATAACCTTTTGCTGCCGGCGCTGTCACAGCTTTTGCCCACCTCTTTGACGACGACAACGACATGACTAAATTCTTGCCACTGATCGCGGTATTGGCCCTGAGTGGCTGTGCGACATCCCAAACCACGTACTTGAATAACGGCGAACAGGGTCTGGCCATCGATTGTTCCGGGGAAGCCAACTCCTGGGCCACCTGCTACGAAAAGGCCGACGCCTCCTGCGCCGGCACCGGTTACCGGATTGTGGGCACCGATGGCACGCCTGCCACCAAGGAAAGCGACAAAACCCTGGGCGTCGACGTCGGCAACTACAAGAATCGCAGCGTGGTGGTGGTCTGCAAGTAAGGCGTGCGGCCTTTACATATGGATTTCGGCGAACTTGATACCCAGGCCCCGTACCGTTTCGATCAGGTCGTCGAGGCGGCTGAAGGATTCCACTTCATCGTTGTCGTCCACCAGAAAAAAACTGCGCCCTCCGCTTTTCTTGAAAAAAACGATCCATTCGCCCGGGTCTGCCGGGTTCTGAATCACGTGGGTGCCAGAGACCTGCCCCTTTGAATGGCGCTCCCGTACTTGCTCTCGCTTCATGCTCGACTCCAGAAATGACAATGCCGCCAAAGTCTTGCTTTGACGGCATCGGTGCTGACCGTTGGTATTGTATCAGCCGGAAATGCACTCGGTGGCAGCGTCGCGCACATCCCGTGGGCGCAGGGGCACGTTGGAAATACGCTCATGCAGCTTGATACTGCTGCCGCCGGAGCGATGTTCGATATCGAACACGGCCGCCGGCCCGGACGAGAACTTCTGCGGCACGATGACTCGAACGTCCTCTTTATGCGTTTCTATCTGCAAGGCACCACGGCTGCTGGCGAGCTTTTCGCTCAGGCATTGCGCGTACTCATGGGGCTTCTTGCCTGAAATCACGTTCATGGTGGGCAGGGTCTCGCTGATCTCCGCGACACTTGCACACCCACTGATTGCCAGAAACAACGGCAGGACCCACGCACCCCACTTCATATAAAACCTCCAATAAAGACCCTCCGACAGCAAAGACGCTGTTTTTCTCCAAGGCACACTGCATTTAATGCCCAAGGATTGCCCGATATCGGTTTTTTATTGCCAAATCGGACCTCAACGACCCGATAATAACGCCTGCGGGCTGATAAACTGCGCCAATCGCCCATTGCTATCGTTTTGATTTTGTAGAAAAAGCCCTTCTGGAGGCGCCCATGAAATTTATACACCAGCGCGAGCACCTCAACGAAGACGACATCGTCGTCATCCAATGCTCCCAAATGTGCAACATCCGCTTGATGAACGACGCCAACTTCCGCAGCTTCAAGAATGGCGGCCGTCATACCTACCACGGTGGCGCGTTCGACACCTTTCCGGCCCGCATCACCGCGCCGAGCACCGGTTTCTGGAACATCACCATCGACACGGTCAACCGCCGGGCGATCAGCGTGACCCGTAAACCGACCCTGACTCATTCGATCAAAATCATCCGCCGCACCAGCTCGAAATTGAGCTGAGTGACGCCCCAGTCCGCACACAGACAGGTATGACCGTGGCCCAAACGACCAAATACGTCATCAAATACAAGCTTAACGGCGAACGTCGCTTCGAGTTCGCCCAGCTTGAAAACGGCACGGCAGAAGAAGCCAAAGCCGCGCTGGAAGCCATTCACGGCCAGAGCGAAGACGTCATCAGCGAGATCAGCGTCAGCAAAGCGCTGTAACACCCTGTGGAGCGGCAACATGGATGTCTGCTCCCGGTGTTGATCATTCGCGTCATGGCATCCCTCGCCTGCACAGCGAAAGAAAACGGCATACCCCAGGCATTATTTCCACAATGCATCATGGATCACCATGAACCCGACCACCCTTGATCTGTTCGCCGACGCGGAACCCGTGCAGCAACCCCGGCGCGAGCAGATCGGCGAACAGTCATACGTATTGAGAGGCTTTGCCCTGCCCTGGCTGGAACGTTTGCTGCCGGCACTCGAGGCTGTGCTGGCTGCGGCACCGTTTCGGCAGATGGTCACGCCGGGGGGATTTACCATGTCGGTCGCCCTGAGCAGTTGTGGCGCCTTGGGCTGGACCACTGACCGCAGCGGTTATCGCTACACGCACCACGATCCGCAGACAGGCCAGCCGTGGCCGGACATGCCGGAGATTTTCTTGCAGTTGGCCCAGGCCGCCGCGCAAGAGGCTGGTTTCAGCGAGTTTCTCCCCGACTCCTGCCTGATCAACCGATACCTCCCGGGGGCGAAAATGTCTTTGCATCAGGACAAAAACGAATGCACCTACGCCGCGCCGATCGTCTCGGTATCGCTCGGCTTGCCGGCAATGTTCCTGTTCGGTGGTTTTGAACGCGGCGATAAAAGCCAGCGTGTCCCGCTGCTGCACGGCGACATCGTGGTCTGGGGCGGCGTCGATCGCTTGCGCTATCACGGTGTCCTGCCCATCAAGGAAGGCCAGCATTCACTGCTGGGTGAACAGCGGATCAACTTCACCTTCCGCACGGCGGGATGAACCTGTCGAATTTGACCGCAAGCACCGGAGTGTGACGGCACGCCGACGTGGTTAATCTGCCGTAAACAGGCCAACGGACTTCCCGCCATGACAAGCCATACGACAAAAAACACCGCTGAACACGACCCCCGCTGGGCCGCCGTCGTCGCTCGCGACCCACACGCCGATGGGCAATTTGTCTATGCCGTGAAAACCACCGGCATCTACTGCAATCCCAGTAGCCTGGCGCGCTTGCCGAAACCGCAGAATGTCGAGTTCTTCGACACGGCCGAACAGGCACAAGCAGCAGGTTATCGTCCGAGCAAACGCGTGGCGAAGGATCAAAGCGCCGTGGCCGCGCAGCATGCCGCCACCGTGGCCGCCGCTTGCCGGCAGATCGAAAGCGCGGAAACGCTCCCGGCCTTGAACGAACTGGCCGAAACAGCGGGACTGAGCAGTTTTCACTTTCATCGTGTGTTCAAGGCTGTCACCGGCCTGACGCCCAGGGGTTACGCCGCTGCCCATCGTTCCCGCAGGGTTCGGGAGTGTTTGACGGATGGCGGTTCGGTAACCGACGCGCTGTACGACGCCGGCTTCAACTCCAACAGCCGTTTTTATGAAACGGCGGATCAAGTTCTGGGCATGAAACCTGCGGATTATCGCGCGGCCGGCCAGAACAACGACATTTGGTTTGCCGTCGGCCAATGTTCCCTGGGCGCGATTCTGGTGGCGCAGAGTGAACGCGGGGTTTGCGCCATTCTGCTGGGGGACGATCCGCAGCAGCTGGTCCGCGATCTGCAGGACAAGTTCCGGCGGGCCAATCTGATCGGTGCCGATCAAGACTTCGAGCAATTGATCGCCAGGGTTGTGGGTTTCATCGAGGCCCCGGCGCTGGGCCTGGACTTGCCTCTGGACGTGCGTGGCACGGCGTTTCAGGAGCGGGTCTGGCAAGCCCTGCGGGACATTCCCGTCGGCAGCACGGCCAGCTACGCCGATATCGCCCGGCAAATCGGCGCGCCAAAAGCCGTTCGCGCGGTGGCTCAAGCCTGTGGCGCGAACAGCCTGGCGGTAGCGATTCCCTGCCACCGCGTGGTGCGCAGCGATGGCAATCTGTCGGGGTATCGCTGGGGCGTGGAACGCAAACGGCAGTTGCTGGAACGGGAAGCGCAGTAACGGCAAACACGGCGGTAGATCCTGCAGGGCAACGCGTTCCCATACGAGATCTACCACAGGCTGGATGGCTGGTTTGTCAGCGATTGACGTCGACGACAACCCTGCCCCGCAGTTGGCCGGCGAGCAAGCGTGGCGCCGCTTCAATCGCTTCGCTCAACCCGATTTCGTGGCTGATCAGTGGCAACAGGTCAAAGTCCAGATCCCGGGCCAGACGATTCCACGCCTCGACCCGCTTGGCTTTGGGTTGCGTCACGCTGTTGATGCCCGCGAGGGTCACGCCACGCAAGATGAACGGCGCGACAGAGGCCGGGAAGTCCATGCCCTGGGCCAGACCGCAGGCAGCGACCGTACCGTTGGCCTTGGTGCTCGCGCAGGCATTGGCCAGGGTGTGACTGCCGACCGAATCGATGACCGCAGCCCAGCGCTCCTTCGCCAGGGGCTTGCCCGGCTCGGACAGCGTGGCGCGGTCGATGATTTCGCTGGCCCCCAGTTGCTTGAGGTAGTCGTGTTCCGAAGTACGGCCGGTGGACGCCACCACGCGATAACCCAGTTTGCTCAATAGCGCGATAGCGAAACTGCCTACGCCGCCATTAGCGCCCGTCACCAGGATTTCGCCTTGCTCGGGCGTCACGCCGTTATGCTCCAGCGCGAGGATGCACAGCATGGCCGTGTAGCCCGCCGTGCCGATGGCCATCGCCTGGGCGGCGGTAAACGCCTTGGGCAGCGGAATCAGCCAGTCGCCATTCAGGCGTGCCTTCTGCGCCAGGCCGCCCCAATGCCCCTCACCAACCCCCCAGCCATTGAGCAGGACGTTGTCACCCACCTTGTAGTCCGGATGCCCGCTGACTTCGACAGTGCCCGCCAGATCGATCCCTGGCACCATCGGGAATTTTCGCACCACCGGGCTACTACCGGTGATCGCCAGGCCGTCCTTGAAATTCAGCGTGCTGTAGGCGACACGTACAGTCACATCGCCCTCGGGCAATTGGTCGTCATGGATCTGCTGCAGTGTGGCCCGGTAACCGCTGTCGTCTTTCTCGATCAAAATACCTTGGAACATGACTGTCTCCTGGTGTGATTATTTGTTGTGGCTTGAATTAAATACCACATCGCAAAAAAATGCCGCATTCGACTTTAAGCCAATCGATAAAACCTCGGGGCCTTTCCATGACCTGCGGGGATGCTTTTTCCGGTGGTCAGGTCGGCTGGCCCCGCCCGCCGCGAACCGCTGCCGGGCCCATCGCTCACTTGGCGCCGCTGGCGGGCTGCTTCGCCGCTGATTCAGCGTCAAACAAGACTGGCCTCGGGACAGTCATTGCTGCTACAAAACCGCTTGAACCGCCCTGCCCGGTTTCAACGTCGGAGACCTCAAAAATGAGCCCATGGCCAGACACCCGTATTCTTGATCTGTTCGGGATCGAGCTGCCCGTTATTCAAGCCCCCATGGCCGGTGCCACCCAGTCATCCATGGTGATTGCGGCAAGCAATGCCGGCGGCCTGGGCTCGATGCCCGCCGCCATGCTGAGCATCGAGCAATTGCGCGCCGAGTTGACGACCATTCGTCAACACAGCTCACGCCCGTTCAACGTCAACTTCTTCTGTCACCAGCCGCCGGCTGCCGATGAGCAACGCGCGCGTGACTGGAAAAACCTGCTGGAACCCTATTACCGGGAGTTGGGCGTCGACTTTGATGCGCCGACGCCGGTGTCCAACCGCGCGCCCTTCGATGTCGCGGCCTGTGAGGTGATCGAAGCGTTTCGCCCCGAAGTGGTCAGTTTTCACTTTGGCCTGCCGGAAAAATCCTTGCTGGATCGGGTAAAAGCCACCGGGGCAAAGGTGGTGTCTTCGGCCACCACCGTCGAAGAGGCCATCTGGCTTGAACACCATGGCTGCGACGCGATCATCGCCATGGGTTACGAGGCAGGAGGACATCGCGGAATGTTTCTCAGTGATGAGCTGTGCAGCCAGGTCGGGATCTTTGCCCTGGTGCCGCAAGTCGTCGATGCGGTGCAAGTACCCGTGATTGCCGCTGGCGGCATTGCCGACGCGCGAGGTGTCGCGGCAGCCTTCATGTTGGGCGCTTCGGCGGTGCAAGTGGGTACAGCCTATCTGTTTACGTCGGAAGCCAAGGTCAGTGCGTCTCATCACCAGGCGTTGCGTACGGCCCGGGAGAGCGAGACCGCCGTCACCAACATTTTCACCGGGCGCCCGGCGCGCGGCATCCTCAATCGGGTCATGCGTGAACTGGGGCCGATGAGCGACAAGGCACCGGCCTTTCCCCTCGCTGGCGGCGCGTTGATGCCTTTGCGGGCGAAGGACGAAGCGGATTTCAGCAATCTCTGGGCCGGACAGGCATTCCCTTTGGGTGTGGAAATGACCACGGCAGCGTTGACCCGGCGACTTGCTGAAGAAGGGTTGGCGAAATTGCTTGGGCGCTGACGATTCCTCAAGTCAACACAAACCTGTGGTGAAGGGGGCTTGCCACAGTCCAATGCCCCCAAGTTCCGTTTGCAGGCATTTCGCTATATATTCTGATATATAGCGTTACCCCTCTATGTAATGCCTGCCACGGAGCCGTTTCATGTCCCTTAGCGCCTCACGTTTCGCCCCTGCTTGCCTGACCAGCCTTCTCGCGGTGTTCGCCTTTGGCACCGCCCAGGCGGGCGAAGTCCAGGTGGCGGTCGCTGCCAACTTCACCGCGCCGATCCAGGCCATCGCGGCGGGCTTCGAAAAAGACACCGGTCACACGCTGGTGACCGCCTTCGGCGCGACGGGTCAGTTCTACACCCAGATCAAGAATGGCGCGCCGTTCGAAGTGTTCCTCTCGGCGGACGACACCACCCCGAAAAAACTCGAAGACGAAGGCGACACGGTCAAGGGCTCGCGCTTTACCTACGCCGTCGGCACCCTGGCTTTGTGGTCGGCCAAGGAAGGCTACGTCGATGCCCTGGGCAAGGTCCTGAGCGACAATCAGTACCAGCATCTGTCCATTGCCAATCCAAAAGCCGCACCCTACGGCCTGGCCGCCACCCAGGTACTGGCCAGGGAAGGTCTGACCGACAAGGTCAAGGCCAAGATCGTTGAAGGCCAGAACATCACCCAGGCCTATCAGTTTGTCTCCACGGGCAATGCCGAATTGGGTTTTGTCGCGCTGTCGCAGATTTACAAGGACGGTAAAATCACCAGCGGTTCGGCCTGGATCGTTCCGGCCAACCTGCATGACCCGATCAAACAAGACGCGGTGATCCTCAATAAAGGCAAGGACAATCCGGCTGCCAAGGCACTGGTTGACTACCTTAAAGGGCCGAAAGCCGCCGCCATCATCAAGTCCTACGGTTACCAACTCTAAATGACGCTATCGAGTGCCGATTTTTCCGCCATCTGGCTGACCCTGAAACTGGCGTCCCTGACGACCGTCATCCTGCTGGTGATCGGCACTCCGATAGCGTTGTGGCTCTCGCGCACCCAATCCTGGCTGCGCGGCCCGGTCGGGGCGATCGTCGCCCTGCCCCTGGTGCTGCCGCCCACGGTGATCGGTTTTTATCTGTTGCTGGCGCTGGGCCCGAACGGCTTTGTCGGCCAACTCACCCAATCACTGGGGCTGGGCACCCTGACCTTCAGTTTCGCAGGGTTGGTCATCGGCTCGGTGCTGTACTCGATGCCGTTTGTGGTCCAGCCCCTGCAAAACGCTTTTTCCGCCATCGGCACCCGCCCGCTGGAGGTGGCCGCGACCCTGCGCGCCAATCCCTGGGACAGTTTTTTCAGCGTAACCCTGCCGCTGGCCCGCCCCGGCTTCATCACCGCCGCCATCCTCGGCTTCGCCCACACGGTCGGCGAATTCGGCGTGGTGCTGATGATCGGCGGCAACATTCCCGATAAAACCCGAGTGGTCTCGGTGCAGATCTACGACCACGTCGAAGCCATGGAATACGCCCAGGCCCATTGGCTGGCCGGGGCCATGCTGGTGTTCTCCTTTGCGGTGTTGCTGGCGCTGTACTCCAGCCGTAAAACCAAAGCCGGCTGGAGCTGACCGATGATTCAAACGCGCCTGAAATTGAGTTACCCGGGGTTCCACCTCGATGTCGACCTGCAACTGCCCGGCCGTGGTGTCACGGCACTGTACGGCCATTCCGGCTCCGGCAAGACCACCTGCCTGCGCTGCATCGCCGGTCTCGAAAAGGCCGATCAAGGCTTTATCCAGGTCAACGATGAAGTCTGGCAGGACAGCGAAAGGAAGATTTTCGTGGCGCCGCACAAGCGGGCCCTGGGTTACGT
>Ga0302167_10000972_pt1 | contig 12888 bp, 8 predicted proteins | sample I_Fen_N1_1_FD_193496 | JGI IMG/M metagenome (GOLD analysis project Ga0302167, IMG submission 193496) | Peat permafrost microbial communities from Stordalen Mire near Abisko, Sweden - I_Fen_N1_1 | ecosystem: Environmental > Terrestrial > Soil > Wetlands > Permafrost | place: Sweden: Abisko...
ACGGAGATTTTGAATCAGATCATGTCGATACCCGAAGCTGAAACGCTGACTAATCTGGTATTTATGGGTATGGGCGAGCCGTTTGACAATACGCTGGCTATGCTTCGGTCATTGGAAATACTTACTGCCGACTATGGCTACGGTTGGAGTCCGAGACGGATAACCGTGTCGTCTATAGGGTTGATTCCGGGGATGAAAGTATTTTTGGAACGCTCGAATTGTCATTTAGCCATCAGCCTGCACTCGCCGTTTTCGGAGGAACGTCTGCAATTGATGCCGATTGAGAAATCATTTCCTATAGCCAAGGTGCTTGACGAAATTCGCAAACACGATTTTAGTCATCAACGACGGATTTCGTTTGAGTATATTCTGTTCGATGGAGTGAATGACACTATGCGCCATGCGGTAGAGTTGGTGAAACTGCTCAGAGGAATAGATTGCCGGGTGAACTTGATTCGCTTTCATGCCATTCCGGGCATCGATTTAAAAAGTTCTACTCCCGAGAAAATGACATTCTTTCGCGATTATCTGACCAGTAACGGAGTTACCTCTACCATCCGCAGATCGCGGGGCGAAGATATTTTTGCTGCTTGCGGTATGCTTTCCACACTGGAAAAGGAGAAAAAAGAGGCACAGCAGTAAATCTTTGTTGAGTCCAATTCTTTCGGGTAACTATTTTTCAGGTACACGTATAAACTCGTAATTAAAAAATATGAGACAATATTTAAAAAGCATTTGCATTGTTCTGTTCTTTTTTTCAGAAGCACTCAGTATATCGTACGGACAAAAGAAACCGGAAGTACAGATTGCCGATTCGTTGACTCTAATTGCCAACAGTTACATACGCATAGGGCGTATCAACGTGTTGGATTTCTATGCCAATGCCAAAACGAGTACCATTCATGTAATTGTAAATGATAAGTTCGGCTATGTGCCTTTCAGACCCGATAATGTAAAGAGAATTTACAATGCAATCTCCAAAGTGGTAGGAAAGAAATACCCCGATTATGCCATTGTTTGCCAGATTGACAATAGAAAAATAGAAGATCTTATTCCCAATTTTTATAAGCCCGAATTGCTCGATTCGGCTCGCTTGTTTTCTGCTCCGGCGCTTTCGTCACCTTTAGTGCGGAACATTTCTCACCCGTTTAATATATCTGAAGGCTTACAAAACCGTCACATTGCCCTGTGGCAAAGTCATGGTAAGTATTTCGACCAGAAACAATCCCGATGGGTGTGGCAACGTGCCCGGGTTTTTCAGGTGGTGGAAGATTTATACACCCAATCGTACGTATTGCCCTACCTGGTTCCCATGCTCGAAAATGCCGGAGCCAACGTGTTGTTGCCGCGCGAGCGTGATACACAGACCAATGAAGTGATTGTTGACAACGATATTAGGGATGGACTTTCGCGCTACAGGGAGCAGAATGACCAAAAGCGTTGGAAGAAAGGTGATGGAACAGGTTTTGCTAACACCAAGGATGTTTATTCTCAGGGCGAAAATCCTTTCAGACTAGGAACTTTCAGGGAAGTGCCCGTGGTTCACAATGCTGATGATGTAAGCCGTGTGGAGTGGGTGCCTAATATTCCTCAGGAAGGGCGTTATGCCGTTTATGTTTCGTATAAAACACTATCCAGTAGTGCAGCTGATGCTCATTATACGGTTTATCACAAGGGAGGTAAAACCGAATTTGTGGTTAATCAGACCATGGATGGAGGAACGTGGTTATACCTGGGGCATTTTAATTTCGATAAGGGCAGAAGCAATGACGACCGTGTGGTGCTCACCAACCTGAGCTCGGAGGAAGGTAAAGTGGTAACAGCCGATGCTGTTAAATTTGGCGGGGGAATGGGCAATATAGCCCGAAGCCCTTTCGTGCCTGTGGTAACAGCTGTTACGGTGGATAGTCTTTCGACCGTGAAACCACCGGTGGTTTATGAGCCTGAAATAAGCCGCTATCCGCGGTTTGCGGAAGGTGCGCGTTACTGGTTGCAATGGGCAGGTATCCCCGACAGTATTTACAGCCGCACGGGTGGACAAAATGATTACTCGGACGATTTTCAGTCGCGGGGTTTCTGGGTGAATTACCTGGCGGGCGGTTCGAAGGTAGCTCCCGATAGAAAAGGCTTAAATGTGCCTATCGATCTGGCACTGGCATTTCACAGCGATGCCGGTGTGTCGCTCAAAGATTCTATTATAGGCACATTGGGTATTTACACCGTTCAGAACACGCAGGGAAAAACGACTTTCGAAAACGGAGTTTCGCGCTGGACATCGCGCGATTTGACCGACATTGTACAGACTCAGATAGTGAATGATATTCGCAGAAAATTTGCCCCGGAATGGGTGCGCAGGGATATGTGGAATAAGTCCTACAGCGAATCGCGTGTGCCCGAAGTGCCCACCATGCTGCTGGAGCTTTTGTCTCATCAGAATTTTGCCGATATGCGTTACGGACTCGATCCGCGCTTTCGGTTTACTGTCAGTCGGTCGGTGTACAAAGGTCTGCTCAGGTATCTTTCGCTGACTAATCATACCGATTACGTGGTGCAACCGCTTCCGGTGGAGCAGTTCAGCTGCCGCTTTGTGGAGCGTAATAAGTTGGAGGTGCACTGGGTGGCAGCCACCGACAGCCTTGAACCAACGGCCAAGCCCGACCAGTATGTGATTTACACCCGGGTGGACAATGGCGATTTCGATAATGGGGTGCTGGTTAACTCCGACAGGCTGAATATTACCATCCCCACCGGCAAAATATACAGCTTTAAGGTGACGGCAGTGAATAAAGGAGGCGAAAGTTTCCCTTCCGAGATATTATCGGCCTACCGCTCACCCAACGAAAAAGGCGAGGTGATGATAGTGAACGGGTTTGACAGAGTAAGCGGTCCAGAGAGTTTTCGGTCGGATACCTGTGCCGGATTCAGAAACGAGCGGGATGCCGGGGTGCCTTACCAGTCTGAAATATCGTATGTGGGGAGTCAGTACGATTTTAAACGCACCAGTCCGTGGGTTACGGACGATGCTCCCGGTTTCGGTGCCAGTCATGCCAACTACGAAGGTAAGGTGATAGCGGGTAACACGTTCGACTATCCGTATTTACACGGTAAAGCCATTAAAGCGGCAGGCTATTCATTCGTATCTTGTTCCGAGAAATCTTTGTTAACATCTGATATTGATTTGACACAATATAAAGTGGTAGATTTGATATTGGGTAAACAAAAGCAAACTTTCGTAGGAAATGCTAAAAAAGCACCCGATTTTAAAACTTTTCCATTAGCTTTGCAGCAATCATTACAGACGTTCTGTGGGCGAGGCGGAAACCTACTGGTGAGTGGGGCTTATATAGGATCAGACATGGGCGAGGCGGTACATCCTTTGCGTGAGGATATGTTGTTTATGGAAAATGTACTGAAATTCAAATTCCGCACTTCGCAGGCGAGTGTGTGCGGCAATGTGAGAATTGTCAATTCGCCCTACAAATCATTTAAGAAAGACGATTTGACTTATTTTGATGAACCCAATGCTACATCGTATTATGTGGAGTCGCCCGATGCTATCGATCCGCTTGGCGAAGGCAGTTTTACTATTTGCCGGTATGCCGAAAATAATTCGAGCGCAGCAGTAGCCTATTCGGGAACATACAAAACCTGTTGTTTCGGATTTCCACTGGAAACCATTCAGTTGGAGAGAGACCGGACAGAATTGATGGAGTCGGTATTGTCGTTTTTCGCAGGCACGCCCGGCACGGTAAAAAAATAAAAAAAGAGCATATAAGACTAATAAAGTTGTAAGTATCAAACTATCGAGACAATAGAATAATATGGAAGCAGAAAAAATAATTATTGGCATTACTCACGGTGATATCAATGGTATAGGGTATGAAGTTATGCTTAAAACTCTGGCCGATAACCGCATGCTCGAAACTTTTGTTCCTGTAATTTACGGGTCGTCAAAAGTGGCTGCGTACCACCGTAAAAATCTCGATATTCAGGGTCTGAACCTGAATGTGGTCAACTCTATCGAAGAGATTAACACGAAGCGCGTGAACATAGTAAACTGTGTGGACGACGAAATTAAAGTAGAACTCGGCACCTCTACTGAGGATGCCGGAAAAGCGGCTCTTATAGCGTTGGAGCGTGCCACCGAGGATTTGAAAAACGGTGCCCTGCAAGCGCTGGTAACTGCGCCTATCAACAAAAAAAATATACAATCCGGTACGTTTAAGTTTCCCGGACATACGGAATACCTGGAGCAAAAATTCGGATCAACAACGCCTGCCTTGATGATGCTGGTGAACGACGTGATGCGTGTGGCTGTGGTTACGGGTCATATTCCGGTAAACAGCATAGCCACCGAGCTGACCGAGAAACTGATAGTGGATAAACTGACGGTGCTCAATGCTTCGTTGAAGAAAGATTTCAATATCGATCGTCCGCGCATAGCTGTGCTGGGGCTCAACCCTCATGCAGGCGACGAAGGAGTGATTGGTAACGAAGAAAAAAACGTGATCATTCCGGCCATGAAAAAAGCCGAAGCACAGGGCATAGTATGTGCCGGTCCGTATCCTGCGGATGGTTTCTTCGGCGCTGGCAATTTCAGTAGGTTTGATGCCGTGCTGGCCATGTATCACGATCAGGGACTTATTGCTTTCAAAACCGTGTCGATGGATACGGGTGTGAACTATACAGCCGGTTTACCCGTTATACGCACTTCGCCCGACCACGGTACGGCTTACGATATCGCCGGAAAAAACCTGGCTTCCGAAGAGTCGTTTCGTCAGGCACTTTACCTGGCATACGATGTGTACCAAAACCGAAAATGGAATGAAGAAATAAGCACCAATCCACTGAAAACTGAACAACGTATAGAGCGTGGTGGCAGGGTGGAGTAAATACTGTTATCAGTGAACAGTCGCAAGTCACCAGTTATCAGTATTGGTAATAGGATATATAGAACAAAACAAAAAATCCGATGTCAGATGATGATATCGGATTTTTTGTTTCATGCAATAAGGGGTCTCGTGATTTTTAATCGCGAGACCAATCATATAGTTTCAGCTCAGAGAATCGGAGGATACAAAATAAATGCTATTTTTGTCAGTATAAATATTCCGGTTATGAAAATGAAATTTTTGGTATTGATTCTTCTTTTTCCGTTCGTTACGGCATTTGGTTTGGAGTCAAAAACGGTTCAGGAATCGAAAGCTTTGATTCGGCGGGTACTAGCGGGACATGCTAATGACGTTATTGTGAAAGAAATATCGTCCGAAAAGGGTTTGGATGTATTTGAAGTAGATGCGCAAAAAGGGAAGATAGTGCTGCGTGGAAATAATGGGGTTTCCATTGCTACAGCCTTCAACTGGTATCTGAAAGAAACTGCGCATGTGAGTTACGACTGGCTATCCATTAAGCCGCTTATCATTTCGGGCAATTTGCCTTTGCCTGCAGCAAAAATTCGCAAGACCTGTGCCGCCCACCAGCGGTTTTTCAATAACACTTGCACCTTTGGGTATACTTTTGCTTATTGGAAGTGGGAGCAATGGCAGCGGTTTATTGACTGGATGGCTATGAATGGCGTAAACCGACCATTGATGCTGGCAGGGCAGGAAGCAGTTTGGCTGGAAGTGTGGAAATCGTTTGGGATGACGGATATGGCGGTTCGCTCGTATTTTTCAGGTCCGGCACATTTATCCTGGCATCGAATGGCCAATATGGATAAATGGGGTGGACCGCTGCCCATTTCTTATATAGAGGGGCAAAAAAAACTTCAACAACAAATTCTGCAACGTTCGCGGGCATTGGGTATGAAACCAATACTCTCAGCATTTGCAGGTCATGTGCCCGGGCAGTTGAAAACGTTACGCCCATCAGCCAAGATAACCCGGATAGAACCCGGCTGGGGTGGTATGTCAGCCGAATATACGACCTATTTTCTGGATCCTACCGACAGTTTGTTTGGCCAAATTCAGAAACGTTTTCTGACGGTGCAGCAGAAGCTTTACGGAACAGACCATTTGTATTCTGCCGATCCGTTCAACGAAATTACACCTCCAAGTTGGGAGGCCGATTATTTAGCCAACGTGGGTAAAACCATTTACGGAACTATGTCAGGAACCGACAAGGATGCTGTATGGTATCAGATGTCCTGGACTTTCTATAACGATTCCACACACTGGACGCGTCCGCGCCTTTCGGCCATGATACATGCCGTGCCTCAGGGTAAACTGGTTTTTCTGGATTATAACTGTGAGGAAGAAGAGTTTTTCCGAAAGTCGGACAATTTCTACGGAGCACCTTTCATTTGGTGTTATTTGGGTAATTTTGGCGGTAATACCCACCTGGTAGCACCTCTAAACAAGGTGGTGAACCGATTGGGAAAATTGACTTATGGCAGTGCTTGTGTGGGAGTCGGTTCTACACTCGAAGGACTAAATGTAAACCCGGAAATTTACGAAACAGTGCTCGAAATGCCGTGGCGGGCTGATGAAACGGTGACTGCCGACACCCTGATTCGTCATTATGCCGAACGCAGAGCCGGTGCAAGGGATAAAGCCGTGATAGAAGCGTGGCAGCTGCTAAGACAACGCGTATTGGTAGATACAGCTGTAGGTATTTGGAATCATTGTGTAGTATTTCAGGTGCCACCCGTGACGGATTTGACCAAGGCTTTCTGGGCAACAAACCCCAAAATTCCGTACCGGAATGTCGATTTGGCTATTGCACTCAATCGGATGCTTCAGGCGGGTGCTGATTCCCGCAAATCGGATGCCTATCGGTTCGATGTGGTGAATCTGACACGTCAGGCATTGGGAAATTATGGCACTGTATTGTATTACAAAATAATGGAAGCTTACAACCGAAAGAACCTGATTGATTTCCGTAGATATTCAGGTGAGTTTATTCATCTCGGGCAGGAAATAGACGGTCTGCTGGCTACCCGTCATGAATTTTTATTGGGCAAATGGTTGGCGGATGCCCGCAGCTGGGGTACTACTCCGGCGGAAAAAGCCTATTACGAGCGTAATGCCCGGGAGATAGTTACCACTTGGCACAAAGCCGGTGGCGGACTAACCGATTACTCCAACCGACAATGGAATGGACTCGTACGAAGCTATTATATGCCTCGTTGGGTGGAATTTATCAACCGCTTGGACACAGCACTATCTACAGGAAAAGATTATGATGACAAAGCTTTTGCAGCGTGGTGCGTCACTTTTGAGCAAAACTGGGTGGATAACTCTTCGTCAGGTTATTCGGATACCGAGGCGGGCGATGCAGTGAAACTGGCTTCTGAGCTTTTCGGAAAATATAAGCAAGAGATGCTTGAACGGTGATGTCTTACAACTTTATATAAATCTTCTTTTTATCCAGCAGATAACCCACAAACCAGCATGTTAGCATCCACCATACGGCAAACAGGAAGGCACCGAAGTAATCGCCTGCCCGGCTGAATATATGGTTGTACAGCCAACTGAAAACGGGTTCGTTGCCAATTTTTACTAACCACATTACGGTGACACCCAGTTCGCTCATAAGGTATACGAACAACGGATTTCTCCCTGTAATAATAAAGAAATGCGTGCCTTTGGTTTTGCCAAGGAAATCGGTGAAATAGATAATAACACTCAGCAGCAAACAGTCCAGTCCCACGGTGAGTACGGCATACGAACTTGTCCACAGCTTTTTGTTGACAGGCATCCACGAGTTCCAGCAATAAGCCAAAGCCAGCAACCCTATGCCCATCAGCAATAGTTTAGCAAGACCTTCGTAGCTTTTATTTTTCTGTTCTTGCAGAAATCGGCCCACGGCAAATCCGGCAATAACATTAAACAGGGCCGGCAAGGTGCTCAACACTCCTTCGGGGTCGAACGGAAAACCTTCACCGCCGTACAAATGATTCGTTCCGAGTAACCATGTGTCCAAACGCAGCACCGCATTTCCGGTTTTGCTAAACTCAGCACCCGCTTCGCCAAAAGCAAGCAACAGCACCCAGTAAGCCAGCAATGAAATAATGCCCACCCAAATAGTTCGTTTTGTCCCAAGGTAATACACCAGCAGCGCCGTGATGCCATAGCACAATGCGATACGTTGCAGCACGCCCATGATGCGGGTATGCGAGATAGGCGAAAGGATAAGGTGAGAATCAGCATTCAGCTTGAAAAACGGAAACCAATACATCATGTAACCGATAAGGAAAATAAGCATCGTGCGTTTGAATATCTTCCCCAGCACGTCCGATTGCTTCATAGTGTCCCAGCGTTTCATTGCGAAGCCTAATGCATTTCCCACGGCAAATAAAAAAGAAGGAAAAACCAGGTCGGTAGGGGTGAAGCCGTTCCAGTCGGCATGCATCAGCGGCCAGTAGGTGGTGGCACCGTTGCCCGACGTATTCACAATAATCATAAAACACACGGTCATTCCGCGGAAAATATCCAGCGCCGTAAAGCGCGAAATGGCTGCAGCGGCAGGAGAAGGTGATTTAGCCATGATAAGTTGGTGTTTGTATGACAACAAAAATAGTATAATTTGCAGAATAAAGGCATAAATATAAATTGCAATAATTAAATGTCGCAATTCTTAGAAGAATATTCAATCACATAGTAGCTCTTGGCAACATAGAGACACTCAGTTGAAAAATTACAGCTTCAATCCCCTAAATTTAAAAAGACGAGCGCAGCGGAGGGGTTTTATAAGACAACCACACGCCTGTCAGTAATAATGTCATTCTGGCTTATTTACTGACTTTTCCGGTTTGTTTTGTACTGTGGCTCATTTATTGTTGGGTACATTAAAGAGCAGTCCAGCTATGATTCATAACCGAACACGACTCAATATTAATTTATAAATTTTATTTAATTAAATTGGAGGTTCTACTATGGGAGCAGCAGGTAACAAAAAGCCTAAAAAAGAGAAATCAGGTAAACACGTTAAACACGTACCGTCTTATCAGGCAGAAACGGAAAGTACAAAACCCGATTTCGAGGCTTTGAAAAAGAAAAAGTAATTTATTAGGTGATTAAAAACAAGAAGAGATAAAGCCAACAGCCTTATCTCTTCTTGTTTTATATATCTTGTTTTCTCTTTTTTAATAGGCCGATTCAAACTGCTGTAAGAACCGCACATCGTTTTCGGAGAACATGCGGAGGTCTTTTACCTGATATTTCAGGTTGGTGATGCGTTCTACTCCCATACCAAAGGCATAACCGGAGTATATTTTGGAGTCGATACCGCAGTTTTCCAATACATTCGGATCTACCATTCCACAACCGAGGATTTCCACCCAACCGGTGTGCTTGCAGAACGGACAACCTTTACCACCACAGATATTACAGGAGATATCCATTTCGGCACTTGGCTCGGTGAATGGAAAATACGACGGACGCAAGCGGATTTCGGTATTTTCGCCGAACATTTCTTTGGCAAAATACATCAAAGCCTGTTTCAGGTCGGCAAACGATACATCCTTGTCGATATATAAGCCTTCTACCTGATGGAAGAAACAGTGTGCGCGGTAAGAAATGGCTTCGTTGCGGTAAACACGCCCCGGGAACAGCATGCGAATAGGCGGTTTTTGGCTTGCCATCACGTGCGACTGTACAGACGACGTGTGTGTACGAAGTAATACATCGGGGTTTTGCTCAATGAAGAAGGTGTCCTGCATGTCGCGCGCCGGATGTTCGGGCGGAAAGTTCAGCGCACCAAACACATGCCAGTCGTCCTCAATTTCGGGACCCTCAGCCACCGTAAAACCAATGCGTGAAAAAATATCCACAATTTCGTGTTTAACCAACGATAGCGGATGACGGGTTCCCAGTTTTACGGGGTCAGCACTGCGGGTTAAGTCAGGTTTGTTTTCTGTATTGGTGGTCACACCGAAAGCATCTTTCAGTTCGTTTATTTTATCTTGAGCGGAGTTTTTCAGTTCGTTCAACAATTGACCTACTTCGCGTTTTTCTTCGTTAGCTACATTTCTGAAATCGTTGAAAAGTGTAGATATTTCACCCTTTTTACTCAGGTATTTTATACGAAGTGCTTCCAGTTCTTCCTGGTTGCCCGCAGCCAACTGGTTTATTTCCTCCAGTAATTCTTTAATACGATTCTTCATTTTGTCTTTACTCTGTTTGTGGAATAAAACCTATCTGCTGTCAACGTTTTACAGATTCATTGATAGGCTATTCTGTTTGTCAATAAGGTTGCAAAAGTAATCATTTTTTGCCAAAACTTTATCCTCTCCCTGTAAAAATGGGATGCGTATAAAAAAAAAGGACGTCAAATCGTTTTTTGTCTGAATTTTGCCTTATATTTGTCAAACGCTAAGCAAATTTGCTCCGAAACTATCGGATGCAAAGGCGTATCCGATTGAAAGAACGAATTTGTGGTGAGATGTGTTGTTGAATATAGTTAAATCCGATAATTGGCATTAGAGCCGGGCACGAATGCAAACGCAATGCTAAAGATGAGTGTGTTGCAGGTGTTGAATGCTACATTTTTAAACCAATGTTTTACGTATGAATATTGATAATATCCTTCGATTCCTGACAGAATTGAGCCAGAACAATAACCGCGAATGGTTTGCCGAGAATAAAAAATGGTATGATCAGACCCGTGCTGATTTTGAGCAGCTAAGCAAAAACCTGATTGTAGAAATATCACGGTTTGACGAAGAAATAAAACACGTGGAAGTAAAGGACTGTGTGTTCAGAATTTACCGCGACACTCGTTTTTCGCACGATAAAACACCTTATAAAACTCACTTCGGTGTGTATATAGCTACCGCCGGCGGACGAAAAAGTCAGCGGGGAGGTTATTATCTGCATCTGGATCCTGCCGGTTGTTTTGCGGCGGTGGGGGTCTGGTGTCCGCAGCCCGATGTACTGAAAGCCTTGCGCCAAAGTGTATACGATAATATTGAAGAACTAAATGAAATACGCCAGAGTAAGGAGTTTTCTAAGTACTTCAATTCTTTTTTTGAAGAGGATAAGCTTAAAACCGTTCCCCGTGGATTTCCAAAGGATTTTCAGGATGCCGAACTGCTTAAACTGAAACATTACATGGTAGAATACAAGTTGGATGAAAACCTGCTGAGCGCAGCAGATTTTATACCCCGACTTGGTGAGATACTGAAATGTGCTTACCCGCTCAATCAGTTTTTGAATTACACGGTGGATGAAGTAAATGCTTGACGTGTAATTGCTATTATATAATTCATAATTAAAGAAATGATTTTAGATTCTCTTGAAAATTCCGGGCTATATGAGTCAGTCCACCCGCGTTTAAAGAAAGCTTTTGAATACTTACGCAGCACCGATTTAGCTGCTCTTCCGATAGGAAAAATTGAATTGGAAGGTCAGAATCTGGTGGTAAATGTAGTGGAGATGACCGGGAAAACGGTTGATATGGCTAAGGTTGAAACTCACAATCGATACATTGACATACAAATTCCAATTAATGGCATCGAAACCATGGGTTGGATTGCGACCAATCAATTGAAAGAAGTTTCAACGGCTTATAATGCTGAGAAAGATATTACTTTTTTCGCTGATAAAGCATCGAATCTGATTGTGGTGCAACCTTACGAGTTTGTGGTGTTTTTCCCTACCGATGGTCACCAACCCGGTATCGGAAGCGGAAACTATAAGAAAGTAATAGTAAAGATTCTAGCCTGATCTTTTTCCTGTTGAAAGATGTTTTCTTTCAATCGAACTATGCAAAAATTATTCACCGTTTGTGGAAGAATAATTATTTTTTGAAAACCTGAATTATTAATACGATTCAATTTTCCCAATATTGCCTGCTGATTTAAATAAACTTGAAATGAGCAGGTTAAAACTTGAATGTATGGAAGAACTTGCAATATTAAAATCCGACTCACTATTGGCTCCTTATGCCAATGCCATAAACGGGCGATATGAGTATTTCGAAAGTATTGAAAAAAAACTGGTGCCCGAAGGGCAAACCCTATCAAATTTTGCTACCGGTTATTTATATTTCGGAATGCACCGGCTTTCTGATGGCTGGGTGTTTCGGGAGTGGGCGCCCAATGCTTCGGCAATATTCCTGATAGGCGATTTTAATAATTGGCAAAGACATCCGGACTATCAGCTTAAAAAGATACAAAATGGCAATTGGGAGATTCGCTTACCCGATTATGCCATTGCGCATTCACAACTGTATAAATTGTTGGTAGAATGGGAAGGCGGAAGTGGCGAACGTATTCCGGCGTGGGCACGTAGAGTGGTACAAGACGATATTACTAAAATTTTCAGTGCGCAGGTATGGAGTCCGTTTCAGCCTTACGTATTCAAAAACACCAAATTCAAACCTACAACCGACCCGTTGTTGATTTACGAATGTCACATTGGTATGTCGAGCTCGCAGGAAAAAGTTTCGACTTACGAAGAGTTTCGCACTACTGTTTTGCCCCGCATTCATCGCGATGGGTACAATTGTATCCAGATAATGGCCATTCAGGAACATCCGTATTACGGGTCTTTTGGTTATCATGTGTCCAGTTTTTTTGCTGCTTCGTCGCGTTTCGGAACGCCTGATGAACTGAAGCATTTAATTGACGATGCACATGGTATGGGCATTTCAGTTATTATGGATATTGTGCATTCGCATGCCGTTCGGAATGAGGTTGAAGGGTTGGGCCGTTTTGATGGAACTCCTTATCAGTATTTTCATGGAGGCACACGCCGTGAGCATCCTGCCTGGGATTCGCTTTGTTTCGATTATGCAAAGCCATCGGTACTACACTTTTTATTATCAAACTGTAAGTTTTGGTTGGAGGAATATAAATTTGACGGTTATCGTTTTGATGGGGTTACTTCTATGCTTTACCGCAGTCACGGGCTGGGAGAAGATTTCTCGGGATACGAATCTTACTAT
>Ga0302167_10000982_pt1 | contig 12828 bp, 8 predicted proteins | sample I_Fen_N1_1_FD_193496 | JGI IMG/M metagenome (GOLD analysis project Ga0302167, IMG submission 193496) | Peat permafrost microbial communities from Stordalen Mire near Abisko, Sweden - I_Fen_N1_1 | ecosystem: Environmental > Terrestrial > Soil > Wetlands > Permafrost | place: Sweden: Abisko...
ACCGACAACCCATGAAGACGTGCTTTTTCCAACCAGTTGTAATTCACTACAGGATTGAGGACAGAACATAATATCTGTCCTTCTTTAAAAAAGTTGATATCATCTTCAACAGGTGGATTTACGGAAAGCAACATTTCAGCTTCAGCAATAACATCCTTCCGGTCAGTTATTCTGGCACCGGCTGTTTTGTAAGCCAGGTCCGAAGCAAAAGCCCGGTCACCGGCACTTGTTTCTACCAGAACATCGATGCCCATCTTTTTCAAAGCAATAACTTCGGCAGGAAGAATAGCTACCCTGTTTTCAGTTCCCGTTTCTTTCAGGACGCCTATTATCATAAGATTGAAGTTAGAAGTTTGGAGTGCCTAAGGTTTTGATCATAATTTGGTTACCAATTTAGCAAACAAAAATTTATAAACGCCTGAATGTTAATCAAAAAAACTTCATTGATTGAACTTAATAAGGGTTACTTCCAGTATCAATGTTTCACCTGGTGATATAACAAACCTCTTTTGTCCGGGAATATCCTTCCCATAAAACCCGCTGTTTACTCCGTAAGCCATTTCGGGAGGGACAACAAGAACCCTCTTCTCTCCTGCTTTCATATCCTTTAATGCCACAGTTAAACCTTTTACTAATCCGTCTTTTCCCAGAGTATGCGAAAAAACAACCGGCTCTGAACCGGGTACAGGTTTACCGTCATCTGCTGAACTTACAAAATTCAGGCCCGATATTAACTTCCCACTATACTTAATATTTAATAATGAGCCATCTGAAGGATTGTTACCCTTTCCCTGTTCCAGAACTTTATACCTGATGCCTTCAGGCAAAGTGACAAGACCGGGCCAATTATCAGCAATAAACTTCTCTTCCAGTGATTTTCTTATTTCCTTTTCCTGATTTACTTTTTTCCATTGCTTGTCTAACAGTTCTTTAAAAGTTGTATTATTCACAATAAACTTTTTTGCTTCAGTTCCGGCTCTGACGATTGTTATTGAATAGGTAGTATCTCCCTGAACTATCTTATTCACAACGTCCATTCCTTCAATTACTTCTCCGAAGAGTGTATAATTGCCGTCGAGATAAGATCTGTCTGCCAGTGTAATATAATACTCACAGGTATTCGTATTCGGACCTGAATTTGCCATACCTATCATTCCAGCTTTATTATGGCTCAGATCGCTGATCTCATTTGGAATCTCATATCCTGTTGAATTAATGTCAGAATTTGCAGGATCTTTCACAATTGCCGGTTCACCTCCCTGTATAACATGTCCTTTTACAACCCTATGCCATATTGACCCCTGATAAAAAGGTATTCCTTCCGGGTAGGAAGAATTGGTAATGGTTCCCTCGGCAAGTCCGATGAAGTTAGCTACTGTCATGGGTGCTTTCTTATAGTCGAGCTGAACAGAGATCCTTCCTTTATTTGTATTAAAATCGGCATAAATACCATCGGATCTGTTGATTTTAATAGCCTGATTGTTCTGGCCGCTTGCAATAAGCACAAATAACAAAAAGAATTTCAGGAAAAAAGATCGCATTATATTCATTTCAGCTAATGATAATTTTTTTATTATAAATCAAATATAAGTTCGGTATCTAAAATGGAATAAATAATGTTTTTTAACCTTTGTGCTACTTTGTGTATTCCTTCGTGATCCTTTGTGGTTAAATAAATTTAGCTTTTACAACAAAGTGACACAAAGGTTATCATAAAGATTCACTAAGGCTTTCTGAAAACACCATCAATCTTCTCACTTTCCAAAGAAATTCCTCAACCAGAAGTTATTGGCTTCATTTCTCGAATGCGTAGCTTTTGTTCCTCCCCAGCCATGTCTTCCTTCGGGATAAAGCATGAACTCAAATACTTTACCATCATCCTCCATCCTGGAAATAAAGTATATAGAATTCTGCAGGTGAACATTGTCATCCATATCTCCATGAGTCACATATAGCTTACCCTTATAATTTTTAACAAAAGTAAGCACCGAACCATCTTTGTATCCATCAGGATTGCCGGCAGGCGTATCCATATAACGTTCTGTATAAACATCATCATAAAGACGCCAGTCTGTTACGGGTGAACCTGCAACACCATGAGTCCAGTATCCTGCGCCTTTGGTCAGAGCCAGACATGTCATATAGCCTCCATAAGACATTCCCGTAATTCCCATGCGGGTAGAGTCAACAAAAGGCTTTGCACGCAACCATTTCACAGCATCCTCATAATCAAGGATTTCCCATTTTCCCAGAGAACGGTACAGGTAATCAAGACCTTTTTCTCCGAACTGACCCGACCCACGATGATCAACAGTAAAAGTTATTATTCCATTCTGTGAATTCCAGGAGGGGCTGTTTCCCTGCCACCTGTTAGAAACATTTTTGAAATCAGGGCCCCCGTATATTGCAAAAATCACAGGATATTTTTTTGAAGAATCGAAATTAACAGGATATGTTATGATTGCCGGCATACTGAAAAGTCCATCAGAGGTCGTGATCTTAACAAATTCGGGTTTTGAATTCTTTTGAGGATCGAAAACAGGCTGTTCAAATTTAAATATCTCTTTTAAAACTTTACCGCTTGTATCGATAAAATATGTTCCTTTAGGTGAAATACTTACAACATGAGTACCATCTCCTTTAGTAATCTGTAACGGATTTTTGCCATCTAAACCGACACTGAAAGCGTGACTATCGGTTGATTCAGTACCGGTTGCTGAAAAATAAACCATTTTCATATCCTCATCAACCCTGTCAATGCCGGTCACCCTGAAGTTGAAATTTGTAAGCTGGGCTTTCATTTTCCCATCCCATGCATAATAATAGAGGTTTTCCCAATCATTTCCTGGACTGCGGATTATGAAACCCGTTCCGTTTTTCATCACATAAATATCTTCATGGAATTCGACCCATGTCTTTCTGTTTTCATTGTAGATCTGTGTATAATCACCAGTTGACGGATCGGCCAGTATGATAGTTAAAACGTTCTGAAGGCGATTCATTACCTGAATAGCAAGTTTTTTACTGTCAGGAGTCCAGAATGGCCACGCGATGTACTGGTCGACATTATCATCGGTTTTTACCCAAGTTGTTTTTACGGTGGCAATATCCACAATACCCATTTTTACTTTTGGATTAGGATCACCTGGCTTGGGATATGGTGTTGCTTCAATCAGGCCATGAACACCATCAGGTTCATCTAACCTGTTCAGCGTGAAAACGGGAACATTGGTCTCATCAGTTCTCAGGTAAGCTATTTTATTCCCGTCGGGTGACCACCAGAATGCTGCATAATGGCTGGACCTCTCAAGTATCTCCTCCATATAAACCCATGAACAATAGCCGTTATAGATTTTATCAGAAGCATCAAATGTCAGTCTGGTCTCCTTACTGGCAATAAGATCATATATATACAGATCTTTGCTTTTCGTATATGCGATCTTCTTTCCATCAGGTGAAAAACGTGTATTTACTTCAGGAGTTTTATCGTTAGTCAATTTTTTCAATTCTTTATCGCCTATTGTAAAAAAGAAAAGATCATTATCTTTCGTGATAACAACACTTTTTTTATCAGGACTGATCACATCCGTCATATTTAGTGAAATTTCTGAAGGAAGAGACTGTGCAAATACTTCTCTATCAGATTTTTCAGGAGTGATAACAACCCCTTTTCCTGTTTTTATATCTACACTCTGAACAATAAGTTTCTTATCAGAATCAAAATTCCGGATCTGATAATGTGTATTATCGGTCCAACCTATTATGGCAACCTGATTGCCTCCACGTTGAGGCATTTGCGCATTTACCATATTAACATGCATCATTGCTGTTAATGACAGGAAAATTAGAATTTGAAGGAGGTGTAATCTTCTCATGATTATTATATTAAAATTGTGAATATTCATAAACAGAAAAACAAAAATAGGAATTTTTAACTTTAAATCATTCTGATTGCACAAGATCGCTAACCCTGAAATTGACAATCTTTTTGTACTTTTACATTATAAAATGAAGGGAAAGGGAACCGATACAAAATCAATCCAGGAGATCGGATGGTTAAAGCTTGATAATGCAGCAAAACTGTTTCCGGCTATAATGTCTGGAGAATTGACTTCAGTCTTCAGGATAACTGTTTTCCTTAAAAAACCAATAAAATTCTCTGCAATAAAAGAGGCTGTAGGGATAACTTCAGGACGTTTTCCGTACTTCAGTGTTTCACTCGGAAGCGGATTATTCTGGTATTATCTTGAATATAATCATCAGCTGCCACGCATTCAAACAGAAGAAAAAATACCATGTACTGCATTTGCAGCCAAAAGGAAGAATGAACCTCTCTACCGGATCCTTGTCAAAGAAAACAGAATATCTGTTGAATTTATACACATTCTCACTGACGGAGGCGGTGCCTTCGAATTTCTTAAGTCACTGCTTTATACCTATTTCAGGTTAACTGGCAACACTATTCTTTCCACAGAAGGAATTATATTACCCGAAAGCCCTATTACTGAAGGGGAGATGGAAGATGGATATAAAAGATTTTTCAAAAGAAAGATACCACCTCCGGGAAAACTGACCAAGGCATGGCATCTGCCTTTCAGTCTGAATGAAAAGCCTCGTTTGAAAGTAATCCGCTCTGAAATGGATCTTGATAAACTTCATGAGATTACGCGAAGCAATAATGTATCAGTAACAGAATACCTGGTTTCCGTATATCTTTTTACTCTTCAGACTTTATACCTGGAAGAGAAAGAAAAAGTGAAAAAACAAAAAAGAGGAGTATTACGAATTGAAGTTCCCGTGAACTTGCGGAAGAAATTTCCAAGTAATACAATGCGTAATTTTTCTCTCTTTATTCTTCCTGAGATTGATCTGAGACTTGGAGTCTACTCATTTGAGGAGATCCTGAAGATTGTCAATTATCAATTGCAGACTGGGGCTGATGTCAAACAGATTACACGGTTTTTATCGCAAAATGTAGGACATGAAAAGAGTCCTTTTGTCAGGGTGCTTCCTCTTTTTATTAAATCCATGGCAATCTCGGCCGTTTATCGCAGGCTTGGATCAAATCAGTGTTCCGGAATACTAACTAACCTTGGCTCTGTAAAATTACCAGCTGAAATGGAAGATCTGATCGATTCATTTGAAGTAGTACCCACTCCTCCAAATACGCATGTTAAAATAAGTTGCGCTATGGTAACCTTCAGGAATCAGCTGCGGCTGGATTTTTGTAATATCACCAGATCAAAAAGCTTTGAAATGCACTTCTTAAAACATCTCACTGAATCGGGAATTCCTGTTAAAGTACTGAATAATAAGTAAATATTTATATTATGAGTTATTGCACAAATTGTGGTGTAGAATTGGATAAAGATTTTAGCTCCTGCCCGCTTTGCGGATTTGCGATTGGAAAAACAGAAATTAAGCAGCCGGATGAACTTTCAGAACATTATCCTTCGGATATTATACTATTACATAAAAAAGAATCCAGGACTCATATCTGGGAACTATCGGGTATTATATCTTTTTCGGGGATAGTAGTTTGTACTATTGTAGATCTCGTCATCAATAAAAGTCTTTCATGGTCACTATATGCTGATACCTCGATCCTGGCCTCATGGATTTGCCTAACATTGATCCTCTTAGTCTTCAGAAGGTATTTCATTACTATTCCCGGACTTCTTATAACAATCCTTACAATGCTGTTTTTATTTGACCTCTTTTCTCCTCCGGTCAACTGGTTTTATGGCATAGGTTTACCAATTACGATAGCTCTTTTTATTGCAGTCAGTATTGTAATCTTTTTATATAAAGTAGCTCATTTTAAAGGATTTAATATTCTTGCTTTTGCATTTTTTGTGCTTTCAGGTTTTTGCATTATTACTGAAGTATTCATCGACAAATATCTGTATGGAGAAGTTGATATACGATGGTCGGCTATCGTTGCAGTTTCAATTCTTCCTATTGCACTCATCCTGCTCTTTGTACATTACAGGATGAAGAAGGGGAAACGGCTTGACAGTTATTTTCATGTATGACGTATTATTTACGACAGGCGATTTATCCGAGCACAGAGCACTAAGCTCAGGGCTCAGAGCACAGGGCAAAGAGTACAAAGCAGAAAGTAAATTGTATGTTTCGCTGCAAATTACAGACCAAATACCCCATTCCACCTGCCCCATGCCCCAAGCCCCTAATCCAGAACTGAAAATATAATAATTTCAATTTTACATTCTAATAAAGATATATTATTAAGCTATTTTACCTGTTTAAAAGCAGATTGAAATATTTATTAAGGAATTTGAAAAAAGATTATATTTAACCCCCTGAAACTAATCCTATCGAAATGAAAAAGACCTTTCTGGTTGCTCTTGCTACCATAATGATTATTTCAACGGTCCAATCACAGTCAATTCAATCTCCTGGTGAATTTCTCGGATACGAACTGGGTACACAGTTTACATTTCAATACAGGGCTGTTGATTATTTCAGATATATAGCAAGTATTTCCCCATTGGCAAAATATCGTGAGTATGGCACAACGAATGAAGGTCGTACACTTGGGGTCTGTTTTATTTCAAGTGAAGAAAATCTTGACAATCTTGAAGAATACAGAAAGAATAATCTTATTAAAACCGGATTATTGAAAGGGGAATTTACCGGGAAACAGATTCCTTTTATCTGGCTGGCTTATAATGTTCATGGTAATGAGGCTGTCGGAATGGAAGCTGCCATGAAGACGCTATATACTCTTGTCAGTGGCTCATATCCGGGTGTTTCTGATTACCTTAAGAGTTGTATAATTGTGATTGATCCTTGCCAGAATCCTGATGGACATGATCTCTACGCAAACAGGTACCGGAATACCATGAATAGTATTACAAATCCCGACAAAAAATCATGGGAACACAACCAGGGTTGGCCCGGGGCTCGTACAAATCATTATATGTTCGATCTTAACCGCGACTGGACCTGGCAGACTCAGGCAGAGACCCGGCAGAGACTTATTCTTTACAACCAGTTCATGCCTCAGGTTCATGCAGATTTCCACGAGATGGGAGTTGAATCGACCTTCTTTTTTGCACCTGGTTCCGATCCGTGGAATACTGTAATTACTCCATGGCAGCATGAGTTCCATAAAATGATGGGAAATGGCACAGCTACTCTTTTCAACGAAAAGTACAAGCTTTATTTTACAAGGGAAAACTTCGACCTCTTCTATCCCAGCTATGGCGATACATGGCCAATTCTAAACGGGGCAATCGGGTTTACTTTTGAGCAAGGCGGAGGTGGCCCTTCAGGTGTGGCTTATAAGCTTGAATCAGGCGATACTCTCACTTTAAAAGATAGAATAGACGGACATTTTACAGCTTCAATGGCTGCAATAAAAGTATCTTATGAAAACAGGGAAAAACTCCTTTCCGAGTATAATAAGTACTTTACAGAGAGTATAAAGAACCCTCAGTTTCAATATAAATCAGTGATTATCAAAGCATCTAACGAAAAATCAAATGTTAGTAACCTTCTGAAGCTTTTTGACAGAAACCAGATAAGATATAGTTATGCAGGGAATCAGGGGAAAAAATTTAAAGGATTCGACTACTCTTCAAATATTGACGGGGAGGTCACAATAGAAAAAGGAGATATCCTTATAAGTGCTTATCAACCACAATCACACTTTATCCAGGCATTATTTGAACCCAAAAGCAAGGCCACTGATTCTCTCACGTATGATATTACTGCCTGGGCTCTCCCATATGTATATAATCTGAAAGCTTTTGCCGTTACTGACAAGATCACTCCTGACACATCTAAAGTACTGATTGAGAAAATCATCAATGAAGTCCCAGGTACTAAACCTTATGCCTACACTGCAAACTTTTGGGGGTTTGATGAACTTAAGTTTATGGCAGCACTTTATAATAAAGATATTAAACTGCGATATTCATTAAAACCGTTTGTGTTAAACGGAACCAATTTCAACAGGGGAAGTCTTATTGTTGCCCGTGGTGATAATAAAGATATTGAACCTGAATTTGATAAAACCGTGATAGCGGCAGCTAATGAATGTCAGGTTAAACTGATACCAACTATGACCGGATTAGTTGATAGCGGCAAGGACTTCGGTTCAGAAAATACGCCACTGGTAAAAAAGAAATCGGTTGCATTGCTTTGTGGCGATGGCACTTCGGCAAGCTCAGTGGGAGAAGTATGGTACTTTTTCGAAAAAGAATTGAAATATCCATTAACCCTTATAAACACAAGTACAACTGAAAAATTTGATATAAAGAATTATGAGGTTCTGATACTGACCTCAGGTAAATATACTAAACTTAAAGACACTATAGTTGATTATGTCAGGAGAGGAGGCCGTGTTATTGCCATCGAAAACGCTATCGATATATTTGCTGCAGAAAAAACTACCTCTCTCGCTAAAGCTATCGAGACAAGAACTGCTGAACAGAAACTCACCGAGAAGAAAATTAAGAGCGATGATTCTACTCTCCTTAAAAAATTTGAATATGAGAATGAAAAAAGATATACTCTGTCAGAAAAGTCGGCCGGAAGTATCTATAAAGTCAAACTCGATGATACTCATCCATACTCGTTTGGCATGGGAAAAGAATGGTTTGTCATGAAACATACTGCGGGTTATCCTTTCCTGACTACAGGCAGTAATATTGGCTATATTCTTGATAAAGAGCCTGTTTCGGGTTTCGCTGGATTTAAATATAAGGATAAGATCAAGAACACTCTTGTTATCGGAACAGAAAAAATAGGTTCCGGTGAGGTGATCTATATCACCGATGATCCCTATTTCAGAGCCTTCTGGACAAGTGGAAGAGTACTACTTGGAAATACTATACTCAGATAAGGATAAACTCAGACGAAAACATGCAATGAAAGATTGGCCTTGCTTGTGCTGACCTCCCTGCTAAGATGAAATATAGCCAGCTATGCGGTTGATAAAAGGTGCCCCTATTTCTGCCACGCATGTTAACATGAAGAATCTTCTCAATCGTTTGCCGGCTTTCGAATTAAAGTCAGTTTTGGGTGCAGAAGATAAATGTTCGTGTGTGATAATTTTTTTAGCATCTCTTAGTAATGCTGCCGTGTTTTTCATTTTTGATTATTTAAACCTGAAAATTTCTTTCACCTTACAAAGATGAGGTTGAAATATCACGAAAACTTACATAATAAGGGAAATAAGTTACATTATTCACAGATATCATTTCACTTGAGTAAATCTCTCCACATAATCTGATTTAATTCATTTATACAAGATGCCAGTTGTGAAAAGAGCCAATTATTGTTATCTATTTAGAACAATTATAAGTTTGTGTTATTTTATTCACAATGTTATTTTATTCACAGTAATTAATTATCTTTGCGCCATGAATGCTTTTAATTCTAAAAACAACAGATATAAGTCATATAATATCAGAGAAAATTAAATAAATTTAGGTGAGCATAGATTTTTAAAGAGTGCCACTTATACAAATTAAACTTAACAGATAAAAGAATGCCAAAAATCACGTCACTCGCTGATCTGAAGAAGAGACGCGAAGAATTAAAAAGCGGATTGGACTTCCGGGTTAAAGCCATTGATCCTGAGAACGTTGTTCAGGTGAAAGTTGCTATGGCAACTTGTGGTATAGCATCAGGAGCTAAAACCATAATGGAGTTTTTTCTGGAACAACTTGACAGGAGAAATGTAGCCTCAGTTGTAACTCAGACAGGTTGTATGGGGTACTGTTATGCAGAACCGACAATTGAAGTAAAACTTCCCGGGCAGGAGCCTGTAGTATTTGGTTTTGTTGACCTTAAAAGGGCGGACCAGATCATTGAGAAATACATAAAAACAGGAGAACTTGTAGATGGTATCATTCCTGTTAATTATCAAACTATTGACTTAAAAGAATAAGGAGGAAGAAGTATGTCAAAATACAGTATGCATCTTCTGGTATGCGGTGGCACAAGCTGCCATTCTTCAGAAAGCGATGCTATTGTCTGCAATTTAAGGGATGAGCTCGAAGCAAAAGGATTAGTAGACTCAGTCCAGGTTATTATGACAGGCTGTTTCGGTTTTTGCGAAAAAGGTCCGATTGTAAAAGTAATGCCTGACAATACAATATATGTTGGGGTTAAACCTGAAGATGCTCAGGCTATCATTGAGGACCATGTGATAAAAGGAAGGAAAGTAACGAGACTTTTACACAAGGACTCGATAACAAAAGAACCCATATCCGATCCAAATCAGATGGGTTTTTTCAAAAAACAACTCAGGGTAGTTCTTCGCAACTGCGGTTTTATTAATCCTGAGAATATTGATGAGTACATTGCCCGTGACGGTTATCAGGCACTCGGAAAAGTGCTGACTGCAATGAGCCCTGAAGAGGTTATTAAAGAGGTTAAGGATTCAGGACAAAGGGGACGTGGTGGTGCCGGTTTTTCAACAGGTCTAAAGTGGGAACTAGCCCGTAAAAACAAGTCCGATGAGAAATATGTAGTATGTAATGCCGACGAAGGTGACCCGGGAGCATTTATGGACCGTTCGGTTCTTGAAGGTGACCCACATTCCGTTCTTGAAGCTATGGCCATATGCGGATACAGTATCGGAGCCAGCAATGGATTGATATATATACGTGCAGAATACCCGCTTGCTATTGAAAGATTAAAAATTGCCATAAACCAGGCAAGAGAAAATGGATTACTAGGTAATAATATTTTTGGTACCGGTTTTAATTTTGATATTTCCCTTCGTTACGGTGCAGGGGCATTTGTTTGTGGTGAAGAGACTGCCCTTATTCATTCAATGGAAGGGCTTCGTGGTGAACCTACTGTAAAACCACCATTCCCTGCAGAAGCAGGATATAATGGTAAACCTACAAATGTCAACAATGTTGAAACCTTTGCAGCTATTCCTGCAATCATTCTGAAAGGAGCAAAATGGTTCAGCAGTATCGGTACTGAAAAGTCAAAAGGAACCAAAGTATTCGCCCTTGCCGGCAAAATAAACAATGTCGGACTGATTGAAGTGCCAATGGGAACTACACTCAGAGAAGTGATCTTTGAGATCGGAGGAGGCATCAGGAATGGTAAAAAATTCAAGGGTATCCAGACTGGCGGACCATCAGGAGGCTGTCTTTCAGAAAAACATCTCGACACTCCTATTGACTTCGATAACCTGATAGCAGCCGGATCTATAATGGGTTCCGGAGCTATGATTGTTCTCGATGAAGATGACTGCATGGTTTCTATGGCAAAATTCTTTCTTGAATTTACAGTGGAGGAATCATGTGGAAAATGTGCCCCGTGCAGAATCGGAAACAAACGTTTACATGAACTCCTGGGTCAGATATGCGAGGGAAAGGGTACCCTTGCGGACCTTGACAGACTGAAGAATATGAGTGTGGTCATAAAAGATACTTCTCTCTGCGGACTAGGACAGACTTCACCAAATCCTGTTCTATCCATGATGGATAACTACTATGATGAGTATGTTGCGCATGTGACTGACAAAAAGTGCCCGGCCGGTCAGTGCAAAAGCCTGTTGGAATATGTTATTAATGCCGAAAATTGTGTTGGTTGTACGGCATGTGCAAGAATATGTCCTGTAAATGCTATCACAGGTGAGAGAAAAGAGGTTCATGTTATTGACCCATTTATCTGCATTAAGTGTGGTGCCTGTATGGAGAAATGTAAGTTTGATGCAATATTTATCAGATAATCATAATAATAATGGAAAAGATAAAGCTTACGATTGATAATAAAGAGATTGATGTACCAAAAGGTACTACAATATATAAAGCTGCCAGGGAGCTGGGAATCGATATTCCTACTCTTTGTTATATGGAATTGCATGATATGAATATAGAAAACAAGCCGGCTGGTTGCCGTATTTGTGTTGCAGAAGTTTCAGGAAGAAGGAACCTCGCACCGACATGTTCGACAAATTGTGAACCCGGAATGGTTGTCAAAACTCATACACCCAGGGTTCTTAATGCACGCAGGACGGTATTGGAATTTATCCTTTCTGACCATCCGAAAGACTGCCTTGTTTGTTCAAAATCAGGTACATGTGAACTTCAGGCAATGGCTCACCGCCTGGGTATAAGAGATATCCCCGGTGCAGAATTTGCAGCCGTATCCACTTACAGGAAAGACACTTCCCCTTCAATTATCAGAGACCTCGATAAATGTATTATGTGTCGCCGCTGTGAAATGATGTGTAATGAGGTTCAGACAGTTGGTGCAATATCGGCAGTTAACAGAGGCTTTATGGCTACTGTAGCTCCGGCATTTGAGCAGAATCTTGAACATTCAACATGTACATATTGCGGACAATGTGTATCCGTTTGTCCGACCGGCGCTCTGACTGAAGTTAACCATGTTCCCCAGGTACTGAGAGCCCTTGTAGATCCAACCAAGACTGTTGTGGTACAAACTGCACCTGCTGTTCGTGCAGCTCTTGGAGAAGAGTTTGGGCTGGCACCGGGAACGCTGGTAACCGGCAAAATGACTGCAGCTCTCAGAGCTTTGGGCTTCAATTATGTATTTGATACAGATTTTGCTGCTGACCTTACCATAATGGAGGAAGGCACTGAACTTCTTGACAGACTGAGCAGACACCTTAAAGGAGATACTTCTGCCAAAATTCCGATACTTACGTCATGCTGCCCCGGCTGGGTTAATTTCTTTGAAGAATATTTCCCCGATCTGAAGGATGTACCTTCAACCGCAAAATCCCCGCAGCAGATGTTCGGAGCGATAGCTAAAACATACTTTGCCGACAAGATCGGTATTAGCCGCAAGGATATGGTCGTTGTT
>Ga0302167_10000987_pt1:10000-12783 | contig 12783 bp, 8 predicted proteins | sample I_Fen_N1_1_FD_193496 | JGI IMG/M metagenome (GOLD analysis project Ga0302167, IMG submission 193496) | Peat permafrost microbial communities from Stordalen Mire near Abisko, Sweden - I_Fen_N1_1 | ecosystem: Environmental > Terrestrial > Soil > Wetlands > Permafrost | place: Sweden...
ACATTTGCCTAAATTTCAGCTGACTTTTGCCTAAATTTCGACTGACTTTTGCCTAAATTTCGGCAAACGGTTGCCGAATTTTCGACAAAGTATTTCCTTTGAGTTTTACAATGACTTTCCGAGACCGAGGTGTAGGTTTAAAGATATTCTGGTACGGGTAGTGACTCTGTACAGTTTGCCACTATTCGCAACCCGATCGGATTCATAGTCATCGTGCCATCATCAAATCAGTTGCGGCCTAATTTTAGGCCGCGACTTCAAGTGAATATTTCTCAAACACTTTACCCCCACCGTGGTGTAGTTTTGTTTTTATTGCGGTAGAACTAGTGACTCTGTACGATTTGACACCATTTGCATCCTGATCGGATTCATAGTCATCGTGCTATCATCAAATCAATCAAAGCCTAATTTTCGGCAAATGTTTCCCTAATTTTCGGCAAAAAACGGATTCCGAATTCGATTGCGTTTTATACAATATTTTTTCCGAGACCGAGGTGTTGGTTTTAAGTTATTCCGGTACGGGTAGTGACTCTGTACAGTTTGCCACTATTTGCAACCAAATCGGATTCACAGTCATTGTGCTATCATCAGACGAGTCGCGGCTTATTATTAGGCTTTCTGCGGCCTATTTTTAGGCCGCGACTTCAAGTGAATATTTCTCAAACACTTTACCCCCACCGTGGTGTAGTTTTGTATTTATTGCGGATTATTACCTGATCGGATTCCTAGTCATCGTTTCCTCATCAAATCAATCAAAGCCTAATTATCGGCAGACATTTGCCTAAATTTCAGCTGACTTTTGCCTAAATTTCGACTGACTTTTGCCTAAATTTCGGCAAACGGTTGCCGAATTTTCGACAAAGTATTTCCTTTGAGTTTTACAATGACTTTCCGAGACCGAGGTGTAGGTTTAAAGATATTCTGGTACGGGTAGTGACTCTGTACAGTTTGCCACTATTCGCAACCCGATCGGATTCATAGTCATCGTGCCATCATCAAATCAGTTGCGGCCTGTAGTTTTGTTTTTATTGCGGTAGAACTAGTGACTCTGTAAAATTTGACACCATTTGCATCCTGATCGGATTCATAGTCATCGTGCTATCATCAAATCAATCAAAGCCTAATTTTCGGCAAATGTTTCCCTAATTTTCGGCAAAAAGGGTTGCCAAATTTTAGGCCACGACATTCGATTGCGTTTTACACAATAACTTTTCCGAGACCGCGGTGTAGGTTTTTAGTTATTCCGATACGGGTAGTGACTCTGTACAGTTTGCCACTATTTGCAACCCAATCGGATTCACAGTCATCGTGCTATCATCAAACGAGTCGCGGCTTATTATTAGGCTTTCTGCGGCCTATTTTTAGGCCGCGACTTCAAGTGAATATTTCTCAAACACTTTACCCCCACCGTGGTGTAGTTTTGTATTTATTGCGGTAGGGCTAGTGACTCTCTACGATTTGACACCATTTGCATCCTGATCGGATTCATAGTCATCGTGCTATCATCAAATCAATCAAAGCCTAATTTTCGGCAAATGTTTCCCGAATATTCGGCAAAAAACGGTTGCCGATTTTTAGGCCGCGACTTTCGACTGCGTTTTACACAATGACTTTTCCGAGACCGAGGTGTAGATTTTCAGTTATTCCGGTACAGGTAGTTACTCTGCACAGTTTGCCACTATTTGCAACGCGATCGGATTCACAGTCATCGTGCTATCATCAGATCAGTCGAGGCCTATTATTAGGCTTTCTGCGGCCTATTTATAGGCCGCGACTTCAAGTGAATATTACTCAAACACTTTACCCCCACCGTGGTGTAGTTTTGTATTTATTGCGGTAGGGCTAGTGACTCTCTACGATTTGACACCATTTGCATCCTGATCGGATTCATAGTCATCGTGCTATCATCAAATCAATCAAAGCCTAATTTTCGGCAAATGTTTCCCGAATATTCGGCAAAAAACGGTTGCCGATTTTTAGGCCGCGACTTTCGACTGCGTTTTACACAATGACTTTTCCGAGACCGAGGTGTAGATTTTCAGTTATTCCGGTACAGGTAGTTACTCTGCACAGTTTGCCACTATTTGCAACGCGATCGGATTCACAGTCATCGTGCTATCATCAGATCAGTCGAGGCCTATTATTAGGCTTTCTGCGGCCTATTTATAGGCCGCGACTTCAAGTGAATATTACTCAAACACTTTACCCCCACCGTGGTGTAGTTTTGTATTTATTGCGGTAGGGCTAGTGACTCTCTACGATTTGACACCATTTGCATCCTGATCGGATTCATAGTCAACGTGCTATCATCAAATCAATCAAAGCCTAATTTTCGGCAAATGTTTCCCTAATTTTCGGCAAAAAACGGTTGCCAAATTTTAGGCCGCGACATTCGATTGCGTTTTACACAATAACTTTTCCGAGACCGATGTGTAGGTTTTTAGTTAATCTGGTACGGGTAGTGACTCTGTACAGTTTGCCACTATTTGCAACCTGATCGTATTCATAGTCATCGTGCTATCATCAAATCAATCAAAGCCTAATTTTCGGCAAATGTTTCCCTAATTTTCGGCAAAAAAGAGTTGCCAAATTTTAGGCCACGACATTCGATTGCGTTTTACACAATGACTTTTCCGAGACCGAGGTGTAGGTTTTTAGTTATTCCGGTACAGGTAGTTACTCTGCACAGTTTGCCACTATTTGCAACGCGATCGGATTCACAGTCATCGTGCTATCATCAGATCAGTCGAGGCCTATTATTAGGCTTTCTGCGGCCTATTTAT